>Ga0255773_10001809_pt1 | contig 20852 bp, 43 predicted proteins | sample 011ome_17_FD_179971 | JGI IMG/M metagenome (GOLD analysis project Ga0255773, IMG submission 179971) | Coastal salt marsh microbial communities from the Groves Creek Marsh, Skidaway Island, Georgia - 011502XT metaG (version 2) | ecosystem: Environmental > Aquatic > Marine > Intertidal zone >...
TTCTTTCTGAGAGGCTCAGGTTACCATATTCAAGAGGAGGATTGGCAATGACACCACTCGAAATTTCAGACTATAAACGCTCCTGGCTGATGGCGGCACACTACGAAGGTTATATTCATACTGATCGTAGGCGAGAGACTATAGATTGGCTGAAAGCGAATATGTGCCCAGGAACTTATGACCTCAAACAGTTTACTGATGTATACCAAGATACCGTAAGATTTGAGACTTGTGCAGCTTTTCTGAGATTTAATGAGTGGTACAATGAGCGGTAGACTATGGAGATTATGGGCGAAGAGCCTCGGAGAAAAAGTTGGAGAAACTGACACAGAAGCTGATATTATCGCTGTTATTAGGACTACTTGGTGGTTCACTCATATGGCGACTTGTATCATTATTATCTTAAACGCAATAGCAACCCATGGGTGGAACTTATTATGAAACTTGAATTAGAAGACGACCTTCTCGACCTCTGTATTGTTAAATCTCTGGACGAGACTCTTGAATGCTTTGAGTTGGGTCTCGAAGACCCAAACTCTTCTATTTTCTCAATGGAACTTGAAGCAGAGCACGCTGAGATAAAAAAGCACATTGAAGCCTTTAAGCTCGTGAGAGGTTGGTATAGTGTTCCAAGTTGGCATGCTGTTCCAGGGTGGTATTAGTGTTCCAGCTTAGTATGAGATACACTCCTTCTGGAAGAAAAAAGAAAGCTCTTCCAAAAGTAAGAAAGCGTGTAGCTCCTTTTAAAGAGCTGCAGCCAAGTGACACCTACAGACGAGAAACACCTGAGTATAAAAGCGTAGTAAGTACCTCACATAATTGCGGGGTCGTAGCGAAGCCGAAGCTCAGTAGTACATATACTATTGCACCCGCGTATAATAAAGGTGCATACCAAGTAATTAGCAAAGATAACATAAAGGATATTGGACGATGAAAATTTATGACCTCGAACAACAGATCATGAGATGTTGGGCTGTGACTGACGATATAGGTATGGTCACAAAACATTTCATTGATGACCCAAAATGGCAAGACATGAGTGCTGAGCTAGCAGATGCTATGATGAATAAGTACTTTGCTATTCAAGAACTTTATGAGTTAAAGTTTGAAGCGTTGTGGAGCTGCTTCGAAGAAGTTTGTGCAGAAAAATTTCAGAAAGAAGACGACTACGAATACCAAGTGCCAAAGATGGATGAAAGCTCAATTGACTGGAGCAATATTGTTGTAAAAGAATCTCCTTTTGAACAGCTTTCCTTTGACTTTGAATCAGAACAATATAGTAAACTGGAGAAGTAATGAACATTTATACAACAGATGTAGCAGAATATGTAGAATATGCGTGGAGGCAACTACCAGCAGTTGTTCCATCCGTAGTGTTTAAAACACGAGTACGTGATGAAAGCGTAGCGGGGTCAAACCCTTATCGCTGGCAGGATGTAAACTCTTTTGAGGTTTTCGCAGGAAAGAGAGTATTAGTATTCTCACTGCCAGGCGCTTTCACGCCAACCTGTGATACCATGCAGCTTCCTCGATTCGAAGAGCTTGCAGAAGAGTTCTATCAAGCAGGAATCGACGATATTTACTGTATCTCTGTAAACGATTCCTTTGTGATGAACAAGTGGGCAGAGAGCCAGAACCTGCAAAATGTAAAAGTGCTGCCTGACGGCAATAAGCAATTTACTACTGATATGGATATGCTAGTAACAAAAGAGAACCTGGGTTTTGGTGAACGTTCATGGCGTTATGCTGTAATCGTGAACAATGGTACTATTACTGATTGGTTCATTGAAGATGGCAAAGAAAGAGACGCTGAGGAAGACCCATACCACTACACTAATCCTGATTTTATTTTAGAAACCCTCGTATAAAATCTTGACAACGAGACCTCTCTTCGCTTATAATAGATGTATAAGAGAAGAGAGGACTACCCATGAGACTAATTCGCAACGCACTTCAAACACCCGATGGTACAATCATCGAATCAAAACATCGCCACGACTATGTAACTTACACAGATGCAAACGGTAAGCAATATATGGTAGATGGTGGCCTCGAATACCTTCGAAGAACTGTTCACGCAGATCAAATCGACCTATCCCTTTATGATGACCAACCTCACGAAGTACAGCGAGAGCTACTTACCTGGGGAACCTACGGCATCAATGGAGATCAACCCTTGCAGTATAAAAGTATTGCACAAATGGAAACTGGGCACCTCGAAGCCGTAGTAAAAATAGGTGGCCTATGTTTAGTTAGAAAAAGCTGTATGTTAAAAGAGTTGGAGATAAGAAATGACACTACCTTATGAGCGTAGATGGGCTGTAAACAACACTAGACGGTTTCTTGTAGACTTACTACATCAAGACGACAGCGTGCCTGAGGAAGTGAAGGAAGAAGCGTATAGATGTCTCAAACACTATCCTGGTGAGTATCATATGGATGAAGCAAGAAAAGCAGCTCCTGAAGTATTTGGAGACTGGGAGGACATGAAGCATGAAGAGTTGGTCAAACTTGGCTGGACTCCTCCTAAGAAAGAGAGTGAGGGATGAAAGAAATAACAGATGAAGAGTATGCGCTATTTCAGAAACTCGCAAAGATTTGGTATCACACTAAACCAGATAAGAGTGGTTCATTCTTTATCTGTGGTGAAGGCGGTGAGAAAGACGCACATGGACTACCGGACATTATCCTTGTATGTCCTCAAATGGGATCTAATACTACGGCAATATATCGTAAAGACAGAGTAGGTAGAAGCGGGCAATGAGCGTTACATATAGCACAAACTGGATGGGCCCTGTATCTAATCGTTGGTACGAAGAACGAGACATACCTTTCGAGTTGAGAATGACTTCTGGCAAATTCATCCAGCCACCGCGTGAATACAAACACTATCTTGAATCTTATTCGTGCGGTCGTATCGACATTCGTGGATTAGATGAAGAAGAATATTACAGCGGGTGGTACGAGTATGGTGTTGCTCCTATGCGTACCGAAGACTGGAATGCACTTAGTGATTGGTTGGATGATTTAGAAACTACAGAGCTATGGGAATACGATATGCTGATTAGCATATTTGAAGCCGAAGTATTAAACGGCAGACAGATAAGGTGGGCAGATGAGCGAATATAACCCACACAATTGGGTTGTTTTAAAAATAACCCAGGGCGAAGAAACAATATATAAAGTGCTAGGCGGTTGGTCTGGCGGTTATCTTGATGGTGACTATTGGAGATTGAACAGCGGTATCACAGGTGTAGAGAAACAGGCATATCTGTATGGATTCTACGGTAGTTCTGGTTCTATATACTGGTGTCATCAGGGTAGTTATCGCTTGACAATGGCGATCTCTGGATTCTACAATGATATGAAAAAACGCTTTGGGGATGCAGTTGAACTGATGCCTGAAGATACTAATTGGCATGAGGTGGAGTGGTGAATAATGTTTAAATTTTTAGCTGCTGGATTATTTGGTGTACCAGCCCGCCAGGAAAAAGAGCTACATAATAATCAAATACATCGTGCTCGGCAAGTTGGCAAGCAAGAACTGACCTCCTTAGTCAATCGTGTTGAAGTGATTGATGAGACAGGTCGTGCGTATATAAAGTATCTTGATGATACCAAGTTTGTTTGGTTGAGTTATCAGGACAATGGGCGAACACTGAAAGTGTTTGTTGATTCAACCAGTTGGAAAGGAGAGTAGAGCATGTCGAGTGAGAAAGTTACAACAAAAGTCTGCCCAAACTGTGGTAATGTACATTTGATTTTATTAACGTCCTTAAACCTAAAGATATGTGCAGATTGCCAGACAGAGATACCCTGGTATTTAGAAGAAAAACAAAAGCCCCTTATTTAGGGGTTTTTTATTGGCCATAAAAAAAGGAGCTTTCGCTCCTTTCTTCGTTACTCTATAATACTTTTTAGATCAGGGGGTGAGTAGTTTGGCCCTTTTAAGATTTTTCCATCTTCCCTTTTGATAGGGCGACCATCTTCTCCTAGCTTACTTAAATTGCTGCGATGCACTTCTGCAAAGCAAGCATCAAGATCAAGACCAAAGGAATGGCCTGCTCCGTACACAACATATAATAAATCAGTGAGCGCATCTGCTATCTCCACTAGGTCTTTGTTTTCTACGCCAACAACCAGTTCTCGTAGTTCTTCTTCAATGAGTTCAATCCGAAGATCTTGTACGTCCCAACTTGGGAGTGTAGGGACATCCAGGACTTCCTGACTCATGGCTTCCATGAAATCTCCTACTAATTCAAAGTTTGTGCCTTCCATCATTTTTTCCTTTTCTGTTCCCGTTTAATTGCGGCTTTCTTTTTAGTTTTCTTCTTTTCAGAAGGTTTTTCGTAGTACTGATTACTTTTTAGATCAAACAGCTTCTCAGAGCATTTCTTGCGAAAAACCCTGAGAGCTGCTTCAACATTACCGTTTCTAACCTTGACGTCCATTAGGTTCCTTTCGTTGCAACATCGGAGGAGTACCCCAAACGTCCCTTGCGTTAACTCTAATAACGCGTTCGTTAGTACAACTTTTATCAGGGTTGTCAATAGTTAGAACTACATTCTTACCTGCCAGCCAAGCATTCTGCTGGTTAATTGTTCGTGTCATAGTACCATGTAAACTAGTGCGGCATTTGCTAGGGCTCCCTACAATACCTTGGCTAGTACGTGATTTTCTACTTTTTTTCTTCGCCATTCTTATTTCTCCTGTTAATATCCATCGTTATCGTCTATGTTCACCCATACTACAAATAATACAACAAGTAGGAGTCCATAGAGGTGGTTAATTGTTATCGCGCTTTCTAGCAAAAGTCCATCCTCTTTGTCTTAGGTAATATACCTGATTTACTATCGACTTAGGATTTCTGTCTGGAAGTAGTGCAGCAAGTTCTTCCGGAGAAATAACATTGTAGTATTCCTTCAGAATCTTTCGCTCTTTCATTGTCCATCCTATTCTTTTCATTTGATTATTATAGAACAAAACAGATGTTAATGTCAAGATTTATTTTTGTTATCATTTAAGATTTACCTTTCTAGTAAGTTACTTTTCAATAGATATTATTATACAGAAAGTGAGCTTAAAAGTCAAGTAATATTTTTAGCTCCTTAAAAATACTTCTTGACAATTATATAAATATGTCGTATAATATGTGTTCATTAGGAAAGCTCTACAGAGCAAGAAACGGAGAAAACAATGCAGGAATTAGCTATATTTGTATTCTGTTTAATTGGGTGCGGTATAACATCATACCGATTAGGATACCATTGTGGCGTTGTCGGAGCCGTCGAACATTTAATAGACGAAGGAGTCTTAGAGGTAGATGATGAGTAATACAACAGTACATATTTACGGCGGGGTCGGCTGCTCTGCCTGCGTAAACGCAGAGAAACTAGCAGAAAGCAAGGGCTTTAATATACTAAAAAATGACATTGGTGATATTAGCCCACAGGAGTGGATAGATCGAATTGAGATTGTTCCGCGAAGTATTCCCCAAATCTTTGTAAATGGAGAGTACATAGGCGGCTTAGATAGCTTTCGAGGATGGCTACATGAACACGATCTCTGAGGAGTATCGCAAAGTTTTAGTAGACACACATAAAGGAAGCGGAGAGCGGGGTTGGGGAAATACTGGATCAGTAAAATATCTACAACCAACTCTCAGTCTTATAGATAGATATAAAGCAAAAGAAATGCTCGACTATGGCGCAGGTTGGGGAGGCATGAAGGAAGCTTTAAAAACAGAACGCCCCGACGTAGTAGTACATGAATATGAGCCAGCACGAGTAGAAGTAGCAGCACCCCCTGAACCATGTGATTTTGTTGTTTGTCATGATGTACTCGAACACATTGAACCCGAGTTTTTGGATAACGTTATACTGGACTTAAAGAGAGTAGTAAGTGGTATGGGCTACTTTTCTGTGTGCACAGTTCCAGCATTAAAAAAGCTATCCGATGGTAGAAATGCTCATCTTATAGTAGAAGAATTTGAGTGGTGGTTAGTAAAACTTGCCCCACACTTTCATATAAGACAGGCCAGATTCTACAATAGTAGGCAGGTCTCCGGAGACATATTAGTGGAGAAGCGATGTGTGCGATAAATGGAATTAGTTGGGATGACTTACACCTAGTAGAAAGAATGTGCAAAGCGAATAAAAGTAGGGGGCCTGACTATACACGTAGTTTTGTAAGAAACGGTGTATCACTAGGACATAACCTTCTAGCTATAAATAGAGATGTAAAATACTCTATACAACCAAGAATGACACCTAAATCTATGCTTGCTTTTAACGGCGAGTTATATGATATAGACGCAGAAGAAATATTAGATACAGACTATCTTCAGGCTCGTTTAGAAGCAGAAGGAACAAAAGCTCTACGGGGTCTCAACGGGGCTTTTGCTCTCGCATGGGTACAAGGAGATATTCTCTACTTGGCAAGAGATCACTTTGGTAGTAAGCCAATGTATTATTCTCTTACAAAACAGGGTATTATATTTTCTTCCACAATCTTTGCAATTATAGAAGGAGGCGTTCACCCTTACTTCTCTCCTGCAAATATCGAAGAGTTTCAAATGGGAAACTACTGGCAGAACGGCCAGAAAACTGTATATAGTAATATTCATAAACTTGCTCCAGGGCAGATTATGAAGTATGATGTAATAAAACAACGAATTATTGGATATGATAGTTGTTGGGATGACTACAATATAGAACAACGTGACTTCAATCATTTCGAGTATAGGGAAAAGGTTTTAGAAGGAGTTCTGCGTACTGCACGAACTAAAGAAAGGTTAGCCTTGTTGCATAGTGGAGGACTTGATAGTAATCTTATTGGTGCTATCCTGGGCGCTACAAACACTGAGAACTTCTTCTCTGCGACTCTTTCGTATGAGGACGATCCAGTACTTGACCCTGATCCTTATAGAGCTATGATGGATGAAGTAGACTTTGCAATGCTATGCACAAAAGAATATAATATTGAGCATTTTATTACAGAGATGCCTGCTTCACAGGAAATTATAGACCGATACTCAAAAAGAGCTATGGAAATATGTGGCTCAATTTTTGAGGATAGTTATAGAATGGTACCTCGACTTTACCTTCTTGAGCAGGTTGCGAAAAGAGGTGCAAAAGTTGTGCTTACTGGCGATGGTGGAGATGAAATTTTTAGTGGTTATAATAAACATGGAGATTGGTTAAACCCCAAAGTACAAGCTAATCCAATGTCTATAAGCCAGCTTAGGCCACAAGACCATACAGTACAGCATCATATTGATAGGCATGGTTTGGAAGATTGGTTTCCTCTCGGTGTGATTGAAGGTGTACATCCTATAACCTCTCAAATGTTCATTGATCTATTGACAGGTTGTGAAACTTATTTATTACGTTCAGATTCGTTTTGCGGGGCTTTTGGTATGGAAAGTAGAAATCCCTTTCTCTATCAAGACCTTGCTAAATATGTTTTGGAAATTCCTCTAAAAAGAAAATTACAGTATGAGACAAATTTGTTTCGTGGTACTAATAAATTTTTAATCAGAGAGGTGTTCTCGGATATTATCCCAGATCTAATTACTAAACGAAATGGTAAGGTAGGTTGGTCGTTACCTTATTGGAGAAAAGATCCTGCTATTAGGAAAAGAAGAATGACCAAAGATCAAAATATGCTAGAAAGCATAGTGGAGGATAAAATAAATGAGCGGTAAAGGAAGTAAACAAAGACCTACTGACAAAGAGAAGTTTGATGCAGCATATGACGAAATCTTTGGCAAAAAGGATCAAAAAGTCAAGCAAGCCATGGTGACTGATTTGAATTGGGACGGCATAGAAGACGACGAGCCTGAAAATGAGTAAGATACTGCTAGGTATCATATTTGCAATGGGCTTAGTAGGTGGGTTATATTACTATACTACTGACGCAACCATTACAGAGCTGAGAAAACTACTAGCAGCTTATGAATTGAAATTCGCAACTCAAGAAGAGACAATTCAGGCTTTAGAAAAAGATTTTGCCCTTCAAACAGAAGCGTTAAAGGATATGCAGGTTCAAAGTCAGCAAATCCAACAAGAGATGAACAGGTATTTAGATATCTTCAAAAGACATAACCTAACTAAGTTAGCTGCTGCAAAGCCAGGTCTTATTGAAGGTAAAGTAAATAAAGCTACCAAAGGAGTATTCGATGGGATCGAAGATGATAGTGCTAGCCTTGACCGCCTTGATGACGGGGTGCAGCTTTCTAATGCCAGCCCCGAGGGAAGTGGAGATAGTAACTAAACCAGTAGAGCGGGTTATAGCCCAACCTGTTCTCCCAAGAGCCTTAGACCTCAAAGAACCTTATTGGTACGTAGTATCAAAAGCCAACCTCGAAGAGTTCTTAGCTCGAATGGAGAAAGAAGAAGGGCAAGTCGTATTTCTTGCAATGTCAGTACCTGACTATGAGCTAATGGCTTATAATATGCAAGAGATCAAAAGATATATAAAAGAAACGCAGCAGGTGATAATTTATTACCGCAAGGTCACTACGGAGAAAGTAAATGGACAAGAAAGCAGTGTACGAACAACTAAAGATTGATGAAGGGGTGGTTTATGAAATCTATCTCGATCATCTCGGCTACCCCACGTTTGGCGTTGGACACTTGGTACTTAAAAGCGATCCAGAATTTGGACAGGAAGTGGGAACAAAGGTTAGCGAAGAAAGAGTCCAAGAATGCTTCGACAAAGACCTCGAAACCTCAATCGACGAGTGTTACGCTCTATACGGCCCAGGGACATTTAACAACTTCCCATCCGAAGTCCGAGAGATCCTGGTTAATATGATATTTAACATGGGTCGTCCACGTCTTTCAGGGTTTAAAAACTTTAATGCAGCACTAATTGGCTGTGATTGGAGTAAAGCCTCAGAAGAAATGGTGGATAGTCGTTGGTACCGTCAAGTCGGTGCTAGAGCAGAACGTTTAGTAGAGAGAATGAAAGCGGTATGAAAATATTTATAGGCCATGATAGACAGATACCTGAAAATACAGATGTATGTGAGAAATCAATACGTAAGTACGAACCAGGAGCTAACATTACTCGCATCGATATATCAGAGATGTGGGAACGGGGTTACAATAGAAAGGAGGATGGGTCAACGGAGTTTACTTATACTCGTTTCTTAGTGCCTATGTTATCTGGATATCAAGGCCTGTCTTTATTTTGTGATAGTGACTTCGTATGGCAAGGAAGCCCATACGGGGTCGCTAATTACCACGACGACGAAAACGCAGTCTCAGTAGTGCAACATAGGGTCTATGATGCACACGAAATAAAGATGAATAATATAAGGAACGAAAGCTATGATAGAAAATGGTGGTCGTCTCTTATGTTATTCAACTGTGGGCATGAGCATACTAAAAGGCTAACTATGGAAGAAGTAAATCAAGCGTCTTCTGCTTATTTACATCGACTATGGTGGGCAGAGACTAAAATTGGGTCAATACCAGGAATCTATAATCATTTAGTTGGTTATGACGAGCCTGAGCCAGGCATTCAAGCCTACCATTTCACAGACGGAACACCTATTCATAAAGGACAGAAGTTCGGCCCTTGTGTGGAGAAATACCTTGAGTTTATGTGATATTCAGCAAACCGTACGAAACAAATCAGTAATCGTAGTAGGAAACAATGCCACTGCACTTGAAAAAGAGCAGGGAGAGCTTATTGATAGCTATGATGTAGTAATTCGGTTCGGAAAAGGTATTCCAGACGGCTATGAGCAGTATTTAGGTAGGCGTACTGATATTTGGGTTACTGGAGGCTTTCGCATGACGATGAGAGACTATTTTCCGTCCACAACTCAAGTATTATTTAATACTAGCACAATAAATGGCATAGAAATAAAGCGCCCAACGTATGAGCATACTGTAATGTATGAAATAGACGAAATTAAGGCGTTAAACGAGTATTATGGCGGAAAAACGAGTCGCTTATCTGCTGGCGCCGTAGCGGGGTTATGGCTAGTCAACGAAGTTACTTGCTACCAGGACCTCACCTTCATAAATTTTGACTTTTTCACGCATACGGTAAAGTTTAATGACAGACTCAGTAAAAAAACTAATATAGCCTCAAGTTGGCACTTACCTCTTGCTTCTGGAGCAAAAGTAGACCTCGTTAATCCTGAGAACCACCCTGCACATAGTATAGAAGTAGAGAAAGCCGTATTTAGAGATTTACAGTTACTAGATAAAGACGTAAAAATTATAGCAGATTTAGCACAACCAGCAGAGTTTATTGACGTAGAAAGGATGGCATGGGACAATGTTAGACACCGTATTCAAACCTCTTAAATATGAAGAAGTAGCTCCTGATATATACCAAGTAGATTTTTTAAATGAACAGTTCTGTGAGTTTATTATAGCCTCTTGTAATCAGGTAAACACCTGGGCTCCAAATAAACATGATAAGCGTTATGCTACTCATGATATTCATTTGGAGAAAGAAGTACCAGACATTTATAGTATAGTTCAGCCTTACTGGGATACTAGCGTATCTCGTTTAGCTGAGTTTATCTGGCAGATAGATGGCTTTGTACTATCAGATTTCTTTGCATTAAAATACTCCAGAGAAACTCAGACAGGGCTTTCTCTTCATCATGACGATAGTTATATTACAGGAAGTGTAAAACTTAATAATAACTATACTGGTGGAGATCTTTATTTTCCACGACAAAAGTTCTCTAGTGCAGACGTACCTGTGGGGTCTCTTTTATTGTTTCCTGGAAAGATAACTCATCCCCATAAATGTAATCAGCTTGTTGGAGGACATAAGTACTCCCTTGCTATGTGGACTAAAGAAAGTGCATAAAATAATAGACAACTTTTTGCCGAGAGGCATTAGAGTAGACACAAATCCTTTTAAAGGTCAGTGGTATGACTACCCTCCTCAAAAACCCTATCAACAAGCCATCTTTGAGGAGATAAAGCAAACCTTTGATATGAAGTCCTGTGTAGGGTTTGAAGAGTGGTCACACAATCCGCATTGGAGTTGGTTACCTGAAGAACACTACGATAAAGATGAGACTTTATTTTATAAAGAAGGCATAGTGAGAACGCCCCTTTGTAGCGCAGTTTTTTATCTTAAAGTGTCAGACCTTGCAGGAGGAGACTTACACTTAATAGATGAAGACGTTCTAATATCTCCTAGAACAAATAGACTTGTTTTGTTCAGTCCAGGGGTTTTGCACACTGTTACCGAGTATATATCAGGAGAACGAGTAAGTTTAAATATAAATCCATGGGACTATGCTATAAAAAGTTCTTGACTTTCTTTGTTAGTTTCGGTATAATAGTATTTCAATTTTAGGAGAACTATTATTAACCTTTTTTACCTAGACGAAGACCTCGATAAATGTGCAGAGTATCATGTGGACAAGCACGTCAACAAGATGATTCTCGAAGCTGCACAGCTTATCTGCACAAATCTCTGGATAGATCACCTATTCGGTTTTGTACCTCGTGCTATCACTAAGGAAGAGAATGCTATCCTTCAAAAGACTCGCAAAGAGTGGAAAGAAGTTCCAATGGAAGATAGACTCTTTCCATACCTTCCTACCATGCAAAATCATCCTTCATGTATATGGGTGCGTTCTTCGCTAGAAAACTTTTATTGGACAAATAACTACGCCTTTGCTCTTGGTAGCGAGGCACACTATCGTTATGGTAGTGAACACAAAAGCATGAAAATGCTAATGAATTTACCAGAGCCAAAGAATATGGAAGACCATGGGTTTACCACTTTTGCTTTAGCAATGACTGAGGAGTTAAAAGACTATGGCGATCCTATACAGTCTTATCGTAATTTCTATATGCTCGACAAAGCTACGTTCGCTTCGTGGAAACATAGAGACAAGCCGTATTGGTGGGACGAGAGCCTCGCAGACTACGACCAAAGAATATCAAGAAAATGAAAAATAACTTTGTAGCAAAACACGCCAGAGCATACAATAAAGCGAAAGTATTTATTGATCGCAAAGCCGCGTCTAAAAAAGGCTACAGCAAATACAAAGGATACCAAGAAATGGATGAGTCATGCCCAAATTGTGGAGAGTTTCTTAGTGGTGACGGCTATGGTACGCCTGAACGCTGCCCTAATGCCTCAGAAGAACGCTGGTGGTATGCAGAACCGGACTCTGGCCCATATTATTGTTTAGAGGAAGAAGAATGAGTAAAGTAAGTTTAGTAGGAATGACAACGCCTTCAGCGACAACCGGCTGTCATACAGCTAATGAGCTAGTGGCATATACGGCTAGGGTAAGTAATCCGAGTAATCAAGCAACTCTATATTCAGCTCCCAAGCTGTTAAGATACTTGATTCAACATGAGCACTGGTCACCTTTCGAGATGGTACACGTTACTCTCGAAATCGAAACTACTCGTGATATTAGTAGGCAGATTATTCGTCACCGTAGCTTCTCTTTTCAAGAGTTTAGTCAGCGATATGCAGAAGTACAGGAGCCTTACGAGTCTCGTGAGTGTCGCCTACAAGATACAAAAAACCGTCAGAATAGTACTGAACTTGACTACTCTGACCCTGTATCACGTGAGCTGGCAGAGAGCTGGAGAATGAAGCAAGCTACAGTTAATAGAGCTGCAAATGAAGCCTATAAGTGGGCACTTGATAATGGTATTGCAAAAGAGCAAGCCAGAGTGTTGTTGCCGGAAGGAAACACCCCCACTACTTTGTATATGGCAGGAAGTCTGCGTTCTTGGATACACTATTGTCAGCTACGAATGGCTCATGGAACTCAGAAAGAACATATGATAGTTGCTGAACAATGTTGGAATGTCCTAGGGCAACACTTTCCAGATGTTGTAGCAGCACTTGACGAAGTATAGTTTGACTTTAAATGCGTATGCTAGTATAATATACACATATAGAGGAGAGAAATAATGACTGAAGGTAAAAAATTTGATGGCGAAAAGCCAAGGCTGTATTTGTTACCGCCTAAAACTTTAGTAGAAGTTGGTAAGGTGCTGACATACGGTGCAGCCAAGTATGATGAACATAACTGGAAAAAACTAGACAACTTGCAAAATAGATATACGGGCGCAGCGTTGCGTCATTTATTCGCACACATGGACGGAGAAGACCTAGACGAAGAAACAAATCTAGACCATCTTGCTCATGCCATATGTTGTTTAATGTTCAAATTGGAGGCAAAACTAAGTGGCATTAGCGAAGAGGGTGAAGAAAAAGGATCACGAAAATCTATCGAGTACAAACATAGAGAAGGTGTTAAATCTATTGAGTCCTGGCTCAACTAAAGCACCAATTACTAAGAAAGAAGCCTGCGACTTCTTAAATATAGCATACAACACAACTAGACTACAGAAGATTCTTGATGAGTATGAGGAACGTAAGGAATACACAGCAGCGCGTAAGGCAAAGCTACGCGGCACGAAGGCGGCTGATCATGAGATTAGAGAAGCCGTTACCAGTTATCTCGACGGAGAAAGTATTGCAGCAATCGCAAAACAGCTCTATCGTTCAGCAAGTTTCGTAAAGAATATAATTGATAGAGTCGGTGTGCCTAGTAAGCCAGCGTCTGCGGCAGATCGCATTAACCCTGCTTACTTACCAGATGAGTGCGTAGCAGAGTCTTTTGAGAAAGGAGCTATAGTATGGTCTGCAAAGTACCATTCACCAGCTATCGTAGAACAAGAGATTTCTATAGCATATCAGGCTGAAAAGATGGGGTATCAAGACACTAACTACGAAGCGCGTTACGGAAGTAAGTGCTATAGTATTTATATCTTGCAGCCCATACAACAACAAGAAGATATGTGGATGGCCGTGCCTAATAGTGGCGGCTTCAACGCATTTTCTCTAGCATATGATCTCGGGTGTCTAAAGCATCTTGAGAAGTATGGAGTGGATTTAAAGAAGTTATGATAAGCGATTACTATAGACAACAGCTACAAACCTTACATGAGGAAAACGTTACTTGGGGTAACGGCCCTCGTATGTATATGTTACGTATCTCCAAATGGATTCTGGAAGAAGAAGTTACAGAATTACTTGATTACGGGTGTGGAAAGGGTAAAAACGTACCTTTTATTCTGCCAATTAAAATAGTAAACTATGATCCAGGTGTACCTCAGTGGAGTGCAGACCCTCAAGTTTGTAAGCACTTATTATGTATAGACGTACTAGAACATATTGAACCTGAGCATCTTTATTCGGTGCTAGAGCATATTGCTAGTAAATTTACAGTAGGTGCTATGTTGAATATAGCATTAACAGAGTCTAAACACTTTCTTCCAGACGGAAGGAATGCACATATTTTATTACGCCCAGTAGCTTGGTGGGTAGAAGTACTACAGGAATTTTACACACTAGAGTCTCTTGAGTTTAAGGAAGCAAGTTTTACAGCTTTTATTAGGCCTAAGAAAAATAATTCTTGACTTTCTTTGGTATATATTGTTATAATATACACTTAATAAATGAGGAAAGCAATGGGCGACCGATTTTACCAAGCACAATTACGAGCAACAGGAAACTGTCCTGGAGCACCACTTACTAATAGAAGGAAGCGCAAAATGGCGTGGGACGACGACAAAAAAGCACAAGCAGTTTCAATGTACGAAGAAGCTGAACCAACCCCTGAAACATCTATGGAAATCGTTAAAGAGATCGCAGAAGAACTTGATGAATCTCCTAACGGTGTTCGTATGATTCTCACCAAAGCTGGTGTATACGTCAAGAAGACACCTGCTGCTAGCGGTGCAAAAGCATCATCTGGCAGTACCGGCGGTACACGAGTATCAAAAGCAGACGCTATCGCAGCTCTGTCCGCAGCACTATCTGATGCTGGCCAAGAAGTTGACGAGGAAATCATTTCCAAGTTGACTGGTAAAGCTGCACAGTACTTCGCTGCTGTAGTAACGGCTGTCAACAGCTAGATTCTAAGAGCGTCTAAACGACTAACTACCTTAGCCCAGGAGGCACGCGCTGCCTGGGATAACAACAAAACGGCGCACCTCCTTTATGGATAGTACAGCAGAAGATTCTGCTAACCTGCTTTAAAGGAGCAACTGTGAAAAAAGAAGAACTAGCACAGATTGTTGAAGACCACGGTGATGCTGTAATTACTTATCGAAGTGAAAACAGTAATAAACTAAAGTATAATGTTTGTACATTAGATTTTAGCACTCCGTATATCCAACAAAAGAAAAACCGTGCAAAAGAAACTACCGATACACTTCTAATGTTTTGTTGGGATACGGACTCGTACCGCCTGATAAAGCCTAAGAATGTAACAAGTGTAGTATCATTATCCTCAATTCTTCGTAATTGAGGCGACTAATGGAACTACATGAAGCCCCAGAATTATTCGAGAGAGTAATTCACTATGATGAAAGTAAGGAAGTACAAGTACGCCTCACTGTCAGTACCTTTCGAGGTGTTGAGTATTTGAGTCTACGAAAATACTATCTTGACTTTACAGAGGAATGGAAGCCAACACCAGAAGGCATATCAATGCCCCTGGACTTTAATAACTCAAGAGAACTCTTTGTGGGTTTAACTGAGATATTATCGTTAGCAGAATCTAGGGAGATCATTGAGGAACACTTTTCTGATTTAATGTCCCAGGTTTACGAAAAATAGTTCTTGACTTTAGTTTCATTTGTCGGTATAATATACATTCATTAAGTGGGAATACGCATGAAAGACTTTTTAGACAACGCAAGTAACGCATACTACGAAGGTACTCCGATTATCTCGGATATCGAGTTCGATGAGTTAGCTGCAAAGTACGGATACAATGAGGTAGGCCATAAGATTACTGACGGCATTCCACATCTGTACCCAATGTACTCGCTCAAAAAAGTCTTTGATATGAATAGTGCCCCGGCACTAGACGAATACGTGCAGACTCCCAAACTTGATGGTGCAGCAGTGTCTTTAGTCTATGTAAATGGATTATTGGCACTAGCTTTAACACGAGGTGATGGTAATGTCGGAAGAGACATCACTGAAAAGATGCAGTACCTAGTACCTGAGGAAATCCTCTATCGAGGCAGTATCCAGATTACAGGTGAGGTAGTTTGCCCATCTCGTGTTGTAAATGCTCGAAATGTCGCAGCGGGGTCACTAAACCTAAAGTGTATGGACGAGTTTCATGCTCGAGACCTGACTTTTGTGGCCTATGATATTCAAGGCGGAGACTATGATACATGGAGCGAAGCAATGAGGGCTTTAAGCGTTCAAGGCTTCAGTACAGTTAATAAGTTTGATGCTAGTGAATATCCTACAGATGGCATTGTCTATCGTGTAGATTCGTATAAGACTTTCAAGCAACTCGGATTTACTGCACATCATCCTCGTGGTGCTTTTGCTTTCAAAGAGCAGAAGAATGGTGTAGTAACAAAGTTACTCGATGTTGTGTGGCAGACAGGCAAATCTGGTGTGGTTAGCCCTGTAGCAATCCTAGAGCCTGTGCTCATTGGAGACGCTAACGTAAGAAAGGCAACCCTGCACAACATAGAGTATATCCAAGAGCTCAATCTGGAGATTGGGTGTATGGTGGAAGTTATTAGATCTGGGGAAATTATACCTCGAATTTTGAGACGTGTAGCCGAATAGGTTCACCTTAGAAAAAATAGTTCTTGACTTTTACCTTAAACTTGTTTATAATATACATTCAATCAATAGAGGACACTCCGCATGATACCGATCCAAGCTCCTACACATTGCCCTAGTTGCAGTGCGGAACTTACTTGGCGGAATCACCTTCTGTACTGTGTGTCTGCGTCCTGTACCGCACAGATGCAGAAAAAAGTAGAGCACTTTGCAAAGACTCTTAAAATTAAGGGTCTTGGGCCAAGCTCCATTGAGAAGCTAGGTCTATCTGATATTCGTGAGATATATTGTCTTGCTGAAGATCAGATTGCAGAGTGTCTTTCCTCTCCAAAGATTGCAGCAAAGCTATTTGCTGAGATTAAGAACTCTGAGAGTGCCCCTCTTGAGATGGTACTACCAGCGTTCAGTATTCCGCTAATAGGCAAAACAGCAGCAAACAAGCTATCTTCAGTAATCACTAATATATTTGAACTGAGCGAAGATAAGTGTGCAGATGCCGGTCTTGGCCTAAAAGCTACGGAATCCCTAATGGACTGGTATCACTGGGACTTCCTAGGAGTATATGATACACAACTGCCTTTTGATTTTAAATTCACTGAGAAGTCAAAAGATACTATTACAGTCACTATAGATCCTGTAGGAGTAGTCTGTATTACTGGAAAACTAAAGAGTTTTCCATCAAAAGCAGAAGCTACTAAATACTTAGAGCACTATGGATGGATTGTAAAAAGTACTCTTACTAAAGACTGCACTCATCTATTAAATGAGTCAGGAATTGAATCGGCAAAAACTAACCAAGCAAGGTCAAAAGGTATCACAGTAGTTGATAACCTAGGCCAACTAACAAATAACGGAGTTATATAAATGGCACTTCCTAAGTGGACTGAAGAGCGTACTGCTCAACTTACCTCATTCGTAGGTGATGAATCACCTATTTCTCAAGCAACTGTTGCAGAAGCAGCAGAACAACTTGAAACCTCTACTCGTTCTATCTCTAGCAAATTGCGCAAGATGGGTTACGATGTAGTCCTCGCTTCTACCGCTGGCGGTAAGTCTTTCTCGGAAGACCAAGAAGCAACCCTCGCAGCTTTTGTCAATGACAACAGCGGTGAGTATACTTATGCTGAAATCGCTAATCACTTTGAAGATGGTGCATTCTCAGCTAAGTCAATCCAAGGCAAAATCTTGTCTATGGAACTGACTGGCCACGTCAAGCCAGCTCCTAAAGTAGAAACTGTACGCACGTACAGCGAAGCTGAAGAAGCCACCTTTATCGGTATGGTTAATGACGGTGCTTTCGTTGAAGCTATCGCAGAAGCTCTGGATCGTAGCGTAAACTCTGTTCGTGGTAAGGCTCTGAGCCTCCTTCGTTCAGGCGAAATCGCTGCTATTCCTAAGCAAGAGCACACTAAAGGTTCTGACAAAGAAGATCCTTTGGCTGCACTGACTAACATCGGTGACATGACTGTTGAAGCTATCGCTGAAGCTATTGGTAAGACAGCTCGTGGTGTTAAAACCATGCTGACTCGCCGTGGTCTGTCTGCTGCTGACTATGACGGCGCTGCTCGTCAACAGAAAGCTGCACAGTAAGTTGTTGTAAAACATGGCCTACACCTCTGCTTTAGGGCACGTGTAGGCTCTTTTTTGTTCGGGGGAACTGTTGAATATATCTAGTGCTATTATCAAGCAGGTTATTTCATTGCGCGACTTTGAGACTTGGTCTTATCTGCGTAAGGAATACTTGCCTGCCGAATATCATAAGCTCCATGAGCTTATTGATAAGCACTGTGAGAATTTTCATTCGCTCCCCTCGTTCGATGATCTCAAGCTTAGTATTCGCCATTCTGGTACGCAAGAAAAGATACACGCTATTGAAGCAGTTGATGTTGATGTAGACGCATATACTTTATTGCAATACCTCAAGAACGAATACACTCAGAAAGAAATTCTGAATTCGCTTGATAGTTACATTGATAATACCGTACTGTTCGCAGATGCGGAAGAGTCAGTAGGACAACTACACCAGATCGTACTTGACATTGAAGAGAAAGTAGATTTGGAGGTTCCAGAAGAAAGTATGCAACGCATAAAACTTTTTGAACCTGAAGAAGAGATAGGGAAATATATTGGCCTCGGCTTAAACGCTGAATACGATCACGAGATAAAGTTCTCCCCCCGAGACTTGGTTCTTGTAGGCGGTCGTAGAGGTGCTGGTAAATCCTTAACTTGTGCTAACATTGCTAATAATGTCGTTGAATCCGGTCGATCCGCTATTTATTTCACTATTGAGATGGATAGCCGCTCTGTTCTACAGCGTTGCTGTGCAATAGCGACTGGTGTGCCGTTTTCTCGTTTACGCACTAAAAATCTTAGTGTACTCGAATGGGAAAAAGTGGCTGGCTGGTGGGCAAATCGCTTCCAGCAAGGGCAAGAGCGTCTTATGGAATACAAAGAACACAGAGACTTTGAGAAGTTTCACGATAAACTAACTACTAGCTGCGAGCTTCTCCCGACTCAGCAGTTACAAGTTGTTTACGATCCGTCTCTTACATTAGCTAAGATACGTGCAACGCTTGACAAGAAAGTCAAAGCATTAGACGTAGGTGTGATTATTGTAGACTATATAAACCAGGTTAAACGCTCTGCCGCTCCCGCACGAGGCGGGCAGTACGACTGGACTGAACAGATTGAAGTTAGTAAAGCACTGAAAGCTATGGCACAGGAGTATGAATGCACTGTATTCTCTCCATACCAAACAGACGCTACTGGTGAGGCTCGTTTCGCCAAAGGTATCTTGGACGCAGCGGATGCGGCCTATGCCTTGGAAACCTGGGATCACGAGGACAATTGCATGACTTTTAACTGTGTTAAAATGCGTGCCGCCAGTATGCGTTCGTTTTCATCTACTGTAGATTGGGAAACTCTAAAGATCGGGCCGGAAACTGCCCTGACTCCGAAAGAGAGAGAAGATAGTTCACATAAGACTGACGAAACTATTGATGACCTTTGACAAAAATAGTTCTTGACAATCCTGTCATTTTTGAGTATAATATGTATTCTTGAGTGACAGGATTTTTTTTAAATTGGAGAAAGAAGTGAACAACCGCATAGTTCCAAAGATTGACCTACTTTTTGATCAACTGCAGATTGCACTTGAAAACGAAAGGTACGAGACAGCTGATCTTGCTCTAGCAAAACTATCAAAGTATTACATTCACTTTGACCAGGATTCTGCCGAGTACTATGAGTATGCTCAAAATGTAGTAGAAATTATGCTCAACGGGGTTGACGAATCGTTTGAACCCTCAGAGATGGATGAATGGCACGACTTTGACCCGGACTGTTAATGAACGTACTCGATTTATTACAAAGTAAAGATATTCCATACATACCTAAAGGTGCTGATTATTTGATTAGCTGCCTTAATCCTGAACACCCAGATCGTAACCCTAGTATGAGGGTAGATCAGGTTACTGGTATCTTTAACTGTTTTTCTTGTGAGTACAAGGGAAATCTATTTACACATTTTGGGGAAAAGGCAAATCAATTACAAATACGCAGAGAACTTTTAAAGAAAAAAATTGCTGAGAAACGTGCGGAAAGTATTGGTTTGTCTTTTCCCGAGAATGCTGTAGATTATACAGGTGAGTGGAGAGGTATTTCCAAAGAAACGTATGCAACCTTTGAAGCCTTCGAGTCTACTGACCCAGAATTTATAAACCGTATAGTATTTCCTATAAGGGATACTACAGGTAAGATAGCTGCCTTTATTGGTAGACATACCGCAATGGGTACTCCTAAGTATCTAAATAGTCCTCGCGGGGCTAAGATGCCTTTATATCCAAAGGTAAAGCCGCAGCGGGGTTCGATAATGTTGGTAGAAGGTATCTACGATATGCTTAACCTTCATGATAAGGGCTTGACTAATGCGGTATGCTGCTTTGGTGTAAAGAATGTAAATGAGGATAAATTAAGTATACTTTCAATGCAGGGCGTTGACAGTATAGATGTATTCTTTGATAATGATGAGGCAGGTAAATCTGGTGCCTCTAAAATTAAGACAATGTGTGATACTCTCGGCTTAAACTGCCGTGTTATCCAGTTTGGTAACAAAGAGCTTGATGCAGGTGCTCTCACCTATTCACAGGTTCGCAGTTTAAAGAAGAAATTATATGAGTAACCTTAAAGATGCCATATTCAAACTTGGCTATAAAAGATTTGGAACAGCAGCA
>Ga0255773_10001812_pt1 | contig 20834 bp, 30 predicted proteins | sample 011ome_17_FD_179971 | JGI IMG/M metagenome (GOLD analysis project Ga0255773, IMG submission 179971) | Coastal salt marsh microbial communities from the Groves Creek Marsh, Skidaway Island, Georgia - 011502XT metaG (version 2) | ecosystem: Environmental > Aquatic > Marine > Intertidal zone >...
CTGCAGTGGTCCATACAGGTGCATCTGATACTGTTAATACTGCAGTTGATGATCGAACCGCTAGACCGTCATTGTTTTCAATTCTAATATAATAAGTTCCATCTGTTGTTAATGTAAAATTACAAGTTAAAGATGTTGAGTTATTAAATGTTACACTGTCTGCTGGTGTGATGACTCCAGTTGTTGAGATTGCTTCAACAACAGGAATTGATACAAAATTACTTCCTGTAATTGTAATAGATGTTTGATCGTTAGTAATAGTATCAGGTGAAATAGATGTAAAAGTTGGATTCGCTAAAGCAGTGATTGCTTCACCGTTTAAAGTAATTGAATTTGATGCAGTAATACTATTTGCAGAAATGTCTCCTGCAGTAGTAATCGTGTCTCCGGCATCACCTATTGTGAACGTGGTTCCTGTTCTAGGACTTATTTTATTTACTTTTACTTCGCTCATAATTATTCACTTGGTTTCTCTGGAAAAACTACAGTATCTACTTGTTCAACTGTTGTTAATCCATTTGTTATATCTCTTAATTGTTGTCTGTAAGTTCTCATAGCATCACTCATAGTTACATCAGAGTTAGCCATCCAATCTGTTTCAGCTAAAAGATTATTTCTTTTATCTCTCAAACCATCTAATGCTCTGTCTAATGCACCATCAATCCATGCTTGTTCTTTAGCTTCTAACTCTGCTAATTCAGTTCCAGTTATTTCAATTAATTGATTATTTACTTGTTTATATCTAGGCATTAATTACTCCAAATGTTTGAATAATTGTTGTGGCTTCAAAGTTTCCTGTGCTTGGTGCTAATTTCCATCTGTCGTATGATGTATTTGTATTAGGATGAGCACCAATATTATTAATATGTGCAGCTAAATCAGTTGCATTTTCCCAAGATAATTCTGCATGAATAGATGTTCTGTTAGAATTATAAGGATTGTGAACCCAAATAACACCACCTAAACAATCTTGAGTAGTATTAACATGGTAAGAAGTACCTGTACCACCTAACAATGATATTTCTGGTTCATTACCACCACCTGTAAGTAAACTTGTTCCATCTCTTACACCAGAACCAGTCCATTTATATCCACTTGTTGTATAACTACCAGATGTACCAAGATACATATAAAATCCACCATTAGCAGTAAAATTAATTCGTCTAATTACAATAACATAAGTATCGTATGTTGAAGAAAAAACAGCACCACTCTCTACACTTGATGGAGTTCCAGTAACAGTTTGTGTATTTAATAATATCCAACTTCCACCTCCAGGTTCAGCAAAAGTATTATCTCCTCTTAAAAAGGTTGTAGCATCTTTAGTTCCTGTTGCTGATAAATCTGCTAATGCAATATTTCCAGTTAAATTTAATTTAGAATAATCTATAGCTGCTGAAGCATTTACTTTAGCATTAGTAACTGTGCCATCAGATGGTGTAATCGTTCCAGATAATTGAGAAGCATCAATCGTTTTATTTGTTAAAGTCTGTGTTCCATCAGTTGTTACAACATTAGCAGGTAAAGTAGTTGTAGCATTTGATGCATCTAAAGTAACCCCTGTAGGAATTGTAATCGTATCTCCAGAACTTCCTAATTCTAAATCAGTTCCTGATTGTGGATCTATTTTATCTACTTCTAATTTACTCATTATATAATTACCAATGTTCCTGTCACAACTTGTGTTCCAGTTATACTAACTGGTCCTGCTAATACTCCTGAATCTAATGTTTGATCATCAGAAATTGTTGAGTTATGAGTATTAACAAATGTTTGTGCTGTCATTCCTGCAGAAGGTGTTCTTGATGCAGGTAATGTACAAAATACTGTTTTAGTACCAGCTGAAAAATCGACTAACGCATCTGAATTAGATGAAGAAATAATAGTGTCTCTTGATAAAGTATCAGGTGTAGCATCAGTTACCGTTCCAATTCCTACTTCAAACTCTGCAGTTCCATCATTTGAAATTGCATAGTAAGTTTGATTGCCATCACCAACACCAGAAACAAAACTTTCAAATCCTATTTCAGCACCGGCTAAATCGAACGTACCAGTCCCTGTCGTAGTAGATGTTTCTTTTACTCTATCGTTGAGTGCAAATGCCATTACTATTTCCTTTTAATTATTACGCGTCGCCAAGTCTAATGATTGCATTAGATGAATCAGCAGTTGGAAACTGAATAACGAAATCACCGTTAGTCGCTGTTTTTGTTCCGCCGAAATCTAAAACTAATACTGCTTCATTAGAAGTTCCTTTATAAATCAGAGCGCCCACTGCTGATAACGTTACAGATGAAAAAGTTAAATCTGCAAAGTCAACGTATGCAATGTTACTTGATACTGCAACACCATTATTAGTTAAAGTATTTCCACCCGCTGTATAGTTTGTACCAGATGAAGAAACTTCATTAGTAGTTGTATAAGCTGTTGAAGAAGTACTGAAACCAGATATGTCAGTGTATAATGCAAGTTTGAAAGTTGATCCGCCAGAATCAAAATCAAACACACCACCAAGTAGGTCTGTTTTAAAAGAGTCAGGTACTATATTAGCCATTTATTTATCTCCTTAAATTATGATGGTGATTCAGATTTAAGTGGTGTTCGAAGGGCCCCATCTTGCCATTCGTCCCGGCGTCTACGACCTTGTTGTTCGATCGCGTACGATTGTAAAGCTCTGTTAAAAGATCCTTCATAGTATTGTAACATATCTGCAGGACCTTTCAAGTATCCATATGCTTCTACCAGACTTCCATACAAAAGTAAATCTTGATATTTATTACTGACATATGTTCCTTGTGTACTTCCTGGTGAATCTGTTATTGATGCTGGTTGTTTGGTATATGCTAATGTTATTAAATAAGTACTATCTGGAGTAGGAGAAACCACCCAATAGTTTGCATCCCAATTACCATAGTATTTTGGTAATCCTGATTGAGTCCCTGGTGTATTATAATATTCTGCCATAAAAGATGTATCTCTTTTTTCTAAAAATACTTGATTACCCGATGAATCAGTTAATTGAGCATATCTTATAAATCTTAAATCAGAGGGTATTGTTACATATCTATTTCCAGCTTGTAAATTAGATGTTGCATAAAATCTATTGTCATCAGAATCTACATCTCTATAAATTCTATTTTCAGCGTTTTTAATAATTGTATTTAAAATAGAATCACTTAACACAGAACTATCTACTTCTGTGTAGTTTCTAATATCATCTTGTAAGTTTGCTAAAGTGTATGCCATATTACGGTGTCAATGTTACAGGTCCTGCTGTAACAAAACTTCCTCCAAATCTTCCTGATACAGTTGGTGTACTTCCTAAATCAAAAGTATAATTATCCGTACCTGTTACTGTTATACTAAATCCTGAAGAATTTTCAAACACTGAATAAGCTAATCCTCCCGGACTTCCATCTACATTTCTAAATACAACAACATCACTTGTTGATCTTCCATGACTTGGTTCATAAACATTTATAGTTGAACTTCCTGAAGTAATTATAAATGGATTACTAGATAATAATGGATCTGTTTGTGGTTCTGTTCTATCGGGTCTTGCATTTTGTAAACCTTGTGGATCTGCAGTATGTGGTTTTGGTTCTAATTGCGGATGTTTAGGTTCAAATTCCGATATATGTACTCTTGCTCCATTCCATTCTTTAACCATTTCTTTGTAAGGAAATTCCATACCAGAACGGTCAGAAATAAATTTTGAATGTTTTCCTGAAGCAGTATTAGACACCTGGATAATACACCTTCGGACTTATGTACGAGCTGCTAGAAGAGCCGTCTTCTTGTAGCGCTCTTTGAAGTTCATCTTCGTAAAGTAATTTTAAAACTTGAATTCTGTCTGGTGCATTTTTAACTGCTAAGTAATATGCAAGTCCTGCTACCATACAAGGTACAAATCTGTAAGGTACATCTGCATCATTACTATAGTCACCTGCATCTTGTATTCTATTTACGTAATAATAATTAATAAAGTTTCCTGCTTCTGTTGAACCAGGTGTTAAATATAAAGTTAATGTAACTTTATCTATAAATCTTTGTACAAAATATTGTGTTGGAGTTCCTTCATCTGTTTTATTTGATAAAGCTTGATACTCTGATCTTGAAATTTTAGTCAAAGGAAAATCTACAGAAGATGAATTTCTATAAGAAGCTTCTAAAACATCATCAACACCATACACAGCTGTTGCATCAGAAGTACCATCAGCTGTTGATCGATACATTGTATATGTTGATTGACCATCAACTAATGTAATTGAATTATTTCCAACTTCCCAATAATGTAAACCTCTATTAGCCCACTCTTGAAATAAAATATTTAAAGAACGTCTTGCAGTTTTTAATTGATGTCCAGAAACACCTACTATGCCAATTCTTTCGTAAGCTTCTTCTACTATATCAGATATAGAAAAACCTTTTTCGAACGTTGCTGTTCCAGAAGTAGTATTAGCCATTTAGCCTCCTACTTATCTATTAATAATGTTGCACCTGCAATATTTGTAATAGTAGAAACCGTCATTCCGCCTTCAAATAAAATTCCATCTTCTGGAATATTAAATGCAAAGACATCACCTGTTGGACAGTCTCCTTGAAATTGTGTTGCTGAATTACCGTCTTGTAAAATAATTGTTCCTGCACCACCACCATCAGAAGCAAGAATTAATCCTCTTAATCTTGTTCTTCCTGCAAATACAGAACCTGTTCCAGTAACTCTTACTGCTTTTACATCTGATTTCATAGATATATCTCCTTATTAATCTTAAGATTTCAAAATTTATATATTAATTTATAGAAAAGTGCAAGAAATCCCTACAGAAGAAAAGTGTTTTCCGACAATGTTTAAGTCCTAATTAACCAGCGTAAAGATGAATCTCACCATCTCTAGGATTGCTGTGGACTTGCTCTTCCTGTTGTCTGATGATTGATCTAATAACATTTTTGATCTCATCACCAAGAACAGACATTTCAGGTGTTATTTGTCCTTTGTTTTCAAGAAACAACTCGTTCCATCTAGACTCGAGTTTCAGTTTCTTCGCGAACAGTACCATGTTGTCCTGAGCCATCATTAACCTCCTCATAGGTTATATAAAAATCATTTCCAGTGCTTGTAAACTGAAGATCATTTCTTTCCCATTGTATATCAGATTTTCCTATAAAGTCAATGATTGGCTGATTGAGATCATCAGCAGTATTTATCTCTTTATTACTTTCGATTTCGAACTTTGTTTGAAGATGTTTTGTAAAAATTTTAATTAGATATTTCTTTGTCATGTTTTTTCTTTCTATCAAAAAAGAAAGGGCCCGTAAAGGGCCCTCTCAAAATTAATACTATTAAGTATTAAGCACCTGGTGATCCGAAGATACCTCTAGGGTCAGAGAATCCAAAAGAATATCTCTCTCTAGCTTTGTATCTAACGTTTCCTGTATCGAAGTCACCTTCCATAGCAGTTTTGATTGGTGATCTAACAAACATTTTCATACCATTTGGCACGTCAGTTTTGATGAAGAACGCATCTGTGTCTGTTAAGAAATTATTAACCACGTAACCTTGTGGAATCATTCCCATAGACGCGATTGCGTTTACATCGTTGTTAGGTGAACCAACTTTACCAGCAGACTTCATCAGTCTTTCAGCTGTGAATTGTAACTCAGAAGGAATAACCATTTTCATTCCTCTAGCTGCAATTTTTAAGCCTCTTTCATCAGTGAAAGCAGCAATGTCAATTAAAGACTGCTCTAATGATGTCTCGTTTAAGTCAGCAGGTGTTGCTAACTCATTTGAGAAAGTACCAGCAATTGTTGGGTGGTCAGTAGCACAAAGCTCCTTACCATCACCACCAGCAAAACTTGAATTGAACGCGTTGTTCAATACGTTAGCTGCTTTTACTTGTTTGGTATTCGCCATAGATCTTGCTAATGCTTTTGTATATCTAGAAGCTAATCTATCATACAAGTTATCTTCAATCGCTTCTTCAGTGATTGAGAATGCAAGAGCAATTGTCTCGTGCGTATATCTGCTTGTGAAAGTTTCTTGTGCATTATCAAACGTTACGCCAGATCCTTCTGGTTTAGTTTGAGCTTGCGCGAAACCAGATAACATTACTTCTTCTTCAAAAGCTCTGTCACTGTTTTCTGTATCGAAAATTTCAGCATGCTGATTGTCATACCTATTATATTCCAGACCGAATAAAGCATTCAAACCTGGCTCTAGTTCTTTAACTAGTTGTCCTCTACTTATCGCCATAATTATTCTCCTCTATTAGATTCCGGCTGTTTGTGTTAAAAAGTGCTCCGCAATAGTAACGATTACATTCGCATTAGCTGCGCCTAATTCGTTATTATCAGGGTCTTTTGAAACACCGATTATTTTTAATTGAGCTGCAGTTGCTGCCATTGTTCCTGATATTTCAACTTTTGAAATATAGTTAGGCGTTGCACCCGCAGTGTACGCGATGTCAGCACAGTTACCAATGTTTGTTTGAGCTACTGTACCAGCACTTTGTATTTCAAACCTTTCATAAGGGTCATCAGCAACGAATCCAACAATGTCTGTTGCAGTGTTAGATGCTGCTAAGTGATTAGCCCATGTAGGTTTGCTTGTTGAAGCGTCAGTATAAAATACACCATTAAGTGAACCTAATAAAACTTCTCCTGCTGCTGCAACCTCAACTTCACCAGTATCCGCCATGATTACTGGGTCCCATTGATAAATTGCGCTTGAAGAAGCTGCAATACTATATTCACTTAAACCTTGGTTGTCTCTATTCTGACCAACTTTACCAATTGCTTTCAAACCGAAAGCGGCGTCTTTGTTAGCCATATTATTTACTCCTTAGTTTAGTTTATATTTAGTATCGCGGTAGTTGGTATCGCTAAAAAATTACTTTTTAGTACCACCAAAAGTTACGCGACTCTGTCGATCACTATCGATCGGCATACTTGGGTGTTGTTCCTTCATGAGATCGTTGTTTACTGCTTCTTCTCGATCTTGTGTTTGCTTATTAAAATAAGCTTCTCGAGATTTTGCGAGCTCTTCCGGTATCCTTGCCAACACAAGGCCGCCAACTCCAATCACTCCTGCGTATTTTCCTTCTTTAACAGTTGCATAAGTTTGACCTGGGTATTCATCTCCTCTTACGAGTTCCCATCCAGATCTAAGTTTACCAGACATGTTCTTTGTATCGTCCATGCCTAAAACTTCAGTTCTTATCCATCTGTGTCGAAATCCATCCGGCGCAGTAGGTGCATCTAAAGATGACGGGGGAGTCCAGGTTGTAGGTCTCTTTTCAGAAACTCTAGACTGACTCGCACGAGGGGTCTTGTTTAGTTTATCGTTTTCCATATGCTTAAACCTCCTTCATGTGTTTTTTTTGTTTTGCATAATCTTCTAATGACACTCCTAATTTTTTGGCGATAGCAACTTCAGAAGGGGTGAGACTGATAGTTTTGCGACTTTGTTTTACACTTCGCGTCGCCGACGCTACTGTCTGTGTAGGCTTTGTCGTTTCACCTTTTATATTTGTATCATTATTAGTATCAAATTTATGCGGAAATTCAACCCTCATTCTTTTGTCGATTTCAACATAATATTCATCAGATTTAGGATCATATCCTTCCTCATCAACTAGTGTTTTATGTAAGTCAAAAGCTGTGTAAGTCATAGCTTTATCCGTACCAAACCATCTATTATTAGATGCCCAAGACTCTGCTTTCGGATCTACTTCTCTAACAGGTTCTGGTTGTCTAGGTTGATAAGTTGGGATTACATTCTCATTTTTAGCAGCTTTTTGTTCTTCTGCTATTTGAGAAAGTTCCTGTAATCTAACTTCTTCATAACCCAATCGTGATATTTCTTTTTGAATATCTACTTCTGCGTTTACATCTCCAGCCTCTCTAGCTTGTGCTAGTTTAGACTTTTGTGCATCTAAAAGTGATTGGATTTTACTTTGTCTATCTTTCATAGACGATGTTTCTAAAGAAGAATATTTTTTTGATGCTTCTTCCGCTTTCTGTTTTTGCAATCTTGCAAATTCAATGGCTTCATCTCTTTGTCTTTGAGCTTCTCTCCATTTACCAGTTAGCTTAGCTATTCTTCTTTGTACATCTTTACTATAGTTTTCTAATTCTTTATCTTTCGATTCTTTCTGATCGTCTTCACCTTGCTCCTCGCTACTCGCTTCTTGCGTCGAGGGGCTAGTGTCTTGCTCCGTAGTTTCTACTTGTTCTTCAGTTTGTGCTTCTTCGTTTAATTCAACTTCTGCACTTGGACCTGAAGTATCAATGTCCACCATTGGAGTGTCTTTTTTATTTTCTTGTTCTTGCATAGTCTCCTCCTATGTTATATGTGGTGCAACACAGATTCTGGATCTTTAATAGTTCCAAGAACCTCGTCGTCGTTAAGAATACGGACTTCTCCGCCTTCTATTGGTAAACGTGATCCTGCATATCTTGCAAAAATCACCCAATCTTTTTCTTTACACCAAGCGCCTGATGGAAACTTATCTTTATCTTTATAAGCTTCAGGTCCCATCTTTAGAACATAACCACAGTTCACTGCGATTCTTAATCTGTCTAAAGTTTCTTGTGCAACAATAATTCCACCTTTAGTTTTATCTTTAGGTGTGAACGGTAAAACTAATAATCTCCAACCAGTTGGTGTTGGAAGTTCATCTTGAATTGATGCAACATTTGTTTCATCAACTCTTTTACTTTGTTCTATTTTATCTTGTTCTTTATATTTTTCTTCCAATGCAAGTTTAGTCTTCGGGACTTCCTTTGAATCGGATGATGTTTGTGTCATCTCTTTCAGTATCATCTTTTTTATCCTCCTTTGGATTTAGCAGGTCTGATATTTCCTGATCTATTAATTGTAAGGCGTGCGCCTGTCCTAAAAGATATCGATATTGTTCCATATCTTTTACTCCTCCAGCAACCATAGTTTCACCTATAGACTGGTAAGAATCTCTTACTTTTTTTCTTAATGTTGGTACGAATGTTTCTAGTGTGTGGTTAGACATTTAACATTTCCATCTTCTCCGTGCCTGTCGTATTCGAGAATTTGGATCGTTTCTTGTCTTCGCTGATGATCGTTTTAATTGTCCTAGTGATCTAGCGCAGTAAGATTTTCTGCGTTTTGCAGCTTTTGATCCTGGCTTCACTTTTCCAGTCACGGCTGTTTTTAATTTACTTCCAGGGTTTGCTGCCCTGTAAGCTCTTACACCTTTAGCTGTCATTCCAGCTCCAGATTTTGTTGGTCTATAATTGCCACCTTTACCAGTTGTTTTTCTAATCGGTCTTTCGGCCATTATATCATTCCTTTATAATATTTTTTATAAGATGGATTACCATAAGTTTTTCCATCAACATCTAATTTAATAAAACTTCCCATGTAACCACCATCAGCAGCTTTACTTCTTTTTGTAAAAGTTTTTACGTTAGTTGGTTTAGGTCCTGTGTTACCTGCAGCTCTTTTTCGTTTGACAGCACTCGCCTTTTGCGAACTTGTCATCCGTGTGGCTTTTGCAAGTGGTACGCACTTTGGATATGCTCTTTTGCTTCCCTTCGATCTCCCGCAAGGTTGATACTTGCCGTTCTTCTTTGGAGCTCCAATGTCCACCCATTTCTCTTGAACCCATTTACGTAAACTCATTTTCTTTTTTTAGTTTTTTTCTTTCCACCTGGTTTTATTTTACCAGAACAAACTGCTGATCCATACATATTAGCATATGCTGATGGATACACTTTGAATTTTCTTTTAGCTGCAGCTTTACCTTTTGCGCAAAGTTTAGCCATGACTATTTACCGAATTTTTTAACTTCCGGTCTTACTGCTCCAAAGCCAGTTAACTGAGCATGATTAGTAACTCCACCGTCCATCATCTTAGCTCTGCCACCTTCTTTGTAACCCATTATTTTTTCAGCTACATCTGGTCTTTTCTTTGCTAAAGCATTCATACCTTTTGAAGGGTATTTTCCTTTTTCTTTTTTCATAATTAACTCGCTGTGTTTTTGATTTTTCTAGATTTTGAAAAAGCAATATTTTTCTTTTCCTGAGGAGACACGTTACCTTTTACAGCTTCGGTTCCTTTTTCAGGTTTGCCTTTTATAAATCCAAAACCAGGCACTTGTTTATTAAATCTTTTGTTTGCCATGTGTTTCCTCCTTATTTTTTTCCATTTCGGAAAATTTGTGTACCCTTTATACCATAAATGCTCGCGACTACAAGTATCCATAAATTAGTGAACCACGAAGGGAGCTGCGAGAACATTTCAAAGAACAATTTTACCTTGTCCATCGCTGTCGGGTCATCTGATATCACCGCCCACGCCAAAACTAACACGGGCAAACTTAAAATTATCAAAACCGCCTCGTCCTTCCAGTCCGATTGTCGGGCTTCTAGCAATTTTCCCTGGTAAGCTTCCTCACCTCGGGCCATTTTTCTTGCATGTTCCATTTGAGCATCTGCCATAAGCATTTTTGTTTCTTGACGCTTCTTAAAAATGTGTGAACCGGCGTTTACAGCTAATTTTATTGCACTAAACCACATAATTTACCTATTTTGTTTTAATTTAGCAGCTAAAATTGTTTTTTCAATCGAAGTATCGGCTCTTAACTGTGCTAAATCTTCATTTTGTTGTAATTTTTCGTCAGTTTGCATCTGATTCATCATTGCTTTCATTTTATTTAGGTTAATTTGCTCATCATCAACCTTTTTCTTACGTGCATTTTCTTGTGCTCTGATGTCTAGCTCTCTTGCTCGTAGTTTTGCAATAGGATCATTGTCAAATTGTGAAGTAATTTCTTTTTCTTCCTTCATAAATTCTTCCATCATCTCTGCAATCAACACTGCTTTTCTAGCTTCTATCTTTTCTGACATCATTCTAGCTTGTATCTGCATTTGTTGAGCCATTTGTGGGTTCTGTTGCATCATAGCTTGCATTTGTTGAAGTTGTTGCATCTCATCTTTAAACTCAATTTCAACTTGTTCTTGAGCCATTAACGAAATGTGTTCAAAAATATTTTTTTCTAGACTTGCCATGACTGTTGGATTGTTTCTAGCCATGTTTGTTGCCATAAAATTTAAGTGAGCCGTCATATGTGCTCGGTGATCTTGACCTGGAAACGCTTGGAATGGTTTCCCTGCCAAAGAATCAATGTGTTCTAAAGCAGGGTCCTTTGGTTGTGGTGGTTGTGGTCGAATTAATACGGTGTCAACATCCTTTACACCAATTGCTTCATACATATTTCTATATGCTTGATACAAATTATGCATTTGAGGATTTGACATTGCCAGTTGCAGTTCTGTTTGCGCTAAAGAAATACGCTGTGTCTGTGAGAAAATGTTAGGGTCAGCAACTGGCAGTATATCCACTCTATCATCAAAGTCTGATTGTTTAATCATTTTTTGACCCCCAACTACATCGTATGGATATTCTGCAGGTAAGTATAATCTAAATACTCTTGATAAAATTCTAAATTCATTTTTTAAAGCTGAATAAATTCTTTTGTGAATAGCAGACATTGTTCTGCTACCTCTTTCAAGCAATGCTACAGTCGTGCCCACAGCTGCTTGTTGATTCCCGTCACCTACTTGCAGGTCCGCTATCGAAGCGAATCTTTGTCCTGCTGATACCACGACTCCCATAAGTTGTAATAAGGTTTGAGAAGGCTCTTTGAAAGGAAGAGTCATAAAAGCGTCTCTTATGTTTCCTCCAGGAGCGTCTACGTCTCTGAATTCACCGGGTTGTATTGATTGTGCATCATCTCTAATTCTAATACCTCTTTGTTTAAATCCAGCAGGTAAGTTTGATAAAGTACCTGCATCTAATAATTGTCTTAATGCAGACGTTGCAGTTCTAGATAATCCACCAATCATGTGAATTAAACCAAAACCGTAAAACCCTAAACCTGGTAAAAATTTGAAATGTACAAAGTATTGTATTTTAGATTTCTTTGGATCGTTTTGTTCATAGTTTCTTCTAATAGATAAAACTTCTCTAGAATTTTCTTCTAAAGTTACAATGTAAGGTAGTTTAATTCCTGTTGGTTCACCATCTGGTCCAACATCTTCAAAACCTTCTAAGTCTAAATTAACATGACATTCTAACAAAGTAAAAATATCATCATCTCTTCCAGTTTTGACTGTGCCTTCTAATTCTAATTCTTTTTTCTCAACGTCAGTTAAATTATCATGACCCGCTTTTAATTCTACATCTCTATAGAAACCTGCCACTTGTTGTTTTCTTAATTCGTTTTCAGAAATTTTAATTCGATGAATAATTGCTTCCGCATCATCTAATGAGGTAGCTGTGTACGGAACAATTAAATCATCTGCTGGAACAAACTTAGATACTGCTCGTTCCAATAAATCATCATAATAAACTTTTTTAAATGCTGAACCTGCTAAAGGTAAATAGAATAACATTTGATCAAACTCTGGTTCGTATTCTTTCATCTGATCCATCAACTGATAGTTCATGAAATCCTTTACACGATTTGACTGTTGAGTTTTTTCTGGAGTTTGAACTCCAATTATTTGTGTTCTGACTGGTCCATTAGCTGGGAGTAACTCTTTATATGCCAACGCCTGAAACTGAGTAACAGCTTCAGCAAGCACCGGATGAGTGGCACCCGAAGCACCGGCGAACGGTTCCGTCCTGTTTTCATATTTAAATCCTAATAGTTCTAATCCTTGAGTATATGATTTTTCCCAATCTTTTCTAGAACTTTTATAGTCTTGATAATTTTGATGTAGTGTTGAAGATAAATAACCTAACTCTCTTTCGTCTACAAAATCAGCTAAGTTAGCATTAAAATCTGTTGCTTGTGATTGTTTTAAAGCTTGTGGATCAAAATCAATATCAACTGATCCATCTTCCATTTCAGTAATTTGAGTTTCACCAGGTTCTACCTTTTCAATTTCCTCAACCATTTCAACTGCGATATCGTCAGTTGTTTCTTCAGGTTGAACTTTTATATTTGGTAGCGCCTTGTCTATCTCTGCCATTATTTTTTTCTCCAGATTGTTTGACTGTTTTAACAGTATTATATTGAATATTCAAGCCCTGTGAACTAGGACCTTTTTTTGGTGGTGGACCGCTCTTTTTTCCTTTTGAATACATTACTTAATTCCTAATTTCTTTTTAAAACCTGGAGATAATCTATTTACATCATAGCCCATATCTTTCAGTTCTTTTATAGAAACATTTTCAAAACCAATAGTATCTTCTATCAAATCATCAATGTCTTCTATCCCTTCATCAATGTCTTTCATCTTACCATCAAAATCAGATCTAACTGTATACTCATCATATTCATCAGGGACATTTCCTGTTTTTTCATCTATCCTACCCTTAGTCAAAGTTAATTCTTGTTCTTTGTATCCAGGAAAATCAGGGTCTCCTTTTATAACTTTAAGTCTTACGTCACCTGTATTTAAATCTTCGTATAATTCATAATCTGCATCTGAAGTTCTATAGTTATATACTTGTTCTCTCTCCTGAGTAGCAAATCTTTTTGTTACATCATCTCCAAATTGTTTAACTTTTTCTACCATTTTAAAAAAATAAGGTGGTATACTTTTTACTGTTTCTACTGCAGCTGGAGCTGCTTTAGTTAAAGGTTTAGCTAAATTAAAATACTTACCAATTACAGGCACTGCTGCAAGTGCACCCATAATTTTCATAAACTTTCTTTTACTTGGATCATCTGGTGGACCACCTTCTGCTAAAAAATCCCTAGAAATTTCTTGTGGTTGAAATCGTTTACCTAACATTAAATCTTTTAAACCTTCAAAACTACTAGCTCTTCCTTCAGCTCTTTCAGCTTCCTCTTGTTCCCTTTCAAGTTCAACTCTACTTAAACCTTCTTCATATTCTTTTAATGCTTCTTCTAAAGACATTTTAGATTTTACTTTTGGAGTTTGAAAATCAGAATCTAAACCAGAAAAGTCTTGTGCAATTTGTTCATCCATCTCAGCTTGTTTAACTACTGATCTTGCTTCTCTTTCTTCAGGAGATAATGCAAAGATGTCTTTCATACCACCAACTGCATCAGTACCAATTAAATTTCTCTCTAAAGTTTCCATAACCGTTTTACCAGATTTAAAATCATTATACATTCCTGAAATAATTAAAGGAGTTGCAACAATACCTAAACCTTTTAATGCTGCAGTGAAATATCTTTTTGATTTAATATCGTCTGGAAGTTTTTTTAAACTATCTTTAATTTCTTCTAATCCTGGAATTAAAACTCCTTTTAGTTTATTAAACCTATCAAACATTTCTCTTGTCATAGCGGATTTAGGTCTTTTAACATCGCTTGCTTTTTGTAAAACATTTTCTTTAATATTCATTCTGGCCATTAAATCTTCAACTGTTCCTTTTTTTGTTCCTTTTGTAGTTGCACCTGGAGTAGTCATAATTTCATCTGTGCTTTTAAAACCTAAATCTAAAATTTTTCCTTCTAAATTATAAGGATCAACAATAATTGGTTTTAAAACATTTGCAGCTTCGCTTCCTTGTTTACCTCCTGTTGCCACTACTTTCATAATTTTAGTATTTAATTCATCAAGTTCTTTTCTTAATGCAAAAGTATTGTTCTTTTTTAATTTGTTACGTATTTTTATTTGTTCTTTGTATAAAGGTTCTAATTCTTCATTTAATATTTCAGCTACTGATTGATTTACATCTCTAGCTTGAATAGCCAATGCATCAACAGGGTAATCTATTCCTAACTTTTTAGCTTGAAAAATATTTGCAGTATGTGCCATTTCATAATCTTTACCAAAACCTGTAGTCGTTTTTTCTTTTTTAACTCTTTCTTCAAATTGAGATGCCTCTTTACCTATAACTTGTTTTCTTTTTTTGCTAGCTTTATCTTTAGCACCACCCATAGCTTCTGGTCCTCTTTTACTTTCAGTGAAATTAAAACCTTCGTCTATTAATTCTTGTTTGCCTCTAGTCATCCATTTAGGAGTTCCAGCTTTTGCACCTCGTTCTATACCAAACTCTTCCATAACAATTTTTTTAGCTTCATTAGGAGTTTTATTTTGTTTAACTAATTGTTTGAATCTTTCTACTTTATCTGTAACTCTTTTTGCTCCAGCTTGATTTATTTTTTCTAACGCAGATAATGAATTTGGATTTGGTGTTCCATTTTTAAATTCGTCTCTAGCTCCTAGCTGCGCGTCGCTAGCATCGGGCATCGTTTCATCGTAGATTACAAATTTGCCGTCCAGGTATTTTTTCGGACGCATGGCCTGTTTGTATTTGCCTATGTCCATTTAAAACCCCGATAAATAACTTAAGCCGCCTCCAGCTTGTTTAGTTCTGTCTGTCATTTGTTTCATGATGTCTAAAACTTCGTCAGAAGATTTACCTTTTTTCATCAATTCAAAAGCTTGTTCTATTGTAGCTAACACTTCTGCTTGTCTTTGTGGATCAGGGTCACTTGCAATTTTTCTTGCAAGCTCTGAATTTAAACCAGGATATTTTTCTACAAGCTCTAAAGTTTTAGCAGTAATGTTTGCACCCATTGCTTCTAAAGTTTCTACTTCAGACATTGTTTTAGGATTTGCAATTGTTTTATATGCTTCATCATAAGCATTTAAAATGTCATAACCATCAACAGCGTCTCTATCAATACTATATGTTTCTAACATATCATCAACTGCCATATCAGCATCTAGTTTTTTATCACCAGTTGGATTGATATTATCTACCGCTTCTTTGATTGCTTGTTTTAAAGACTTACCTGCTTTTTGTAAAAGTTGAGCTAGTTTTAATCCAGAGCCGTAAGCGTAACCAACACGGCCGCCTGATGCGTAACCGTCAATTAAGCCAAGATATGATATAGAACCATCTGTTCCAACTTTAAATTTATAAGGACCATCTGTAATAATTGATTCTTGATTTGATGGCGCTGCAAGAGCTTGTTTTCTTAAATAATTTTTAGCTTCTTCTAAACTTCTTATTGTAGTAGTTCCAGATGTTTGGTTAACATCATCCATTAGTTGAGTTAAGTTTTGTATATTTGAATTTGTTGTTTGTTGATTAGGATTATAAATATCTGGATACATACCTGCTGCAATAGAGCCATAAGTTTCTGATCCGTATATATCTCCAGATCTAGTATCTCTATATGATCCATCTGATAGTTTTTCAAAATTAGGAATTACGTTTGATTGTTGTTGATTAATTATATTTTCATATTTTGATTTTAAATCATCTGAAATAAGACCCATTCCACCTTTGACATTTCTGTAAACATCACCTGGTATATCACTAAAAGGTTGATCACCTTTTAAAGATTGAACTACATTATAAGCAGTGCTTCCAAGTAAATTACCTATACCACCCATTATTGGATTTCCAGCTGCCATAGTTTGTGTTACATCATAACCACCTAATTCATTATACTGTTCTGGAGTTATTTCTCCACTTGCAACTGCATTTTTTAATAATTGATTTTGATCAAAATGTTTTTGTGTATTTAAAAAACCAAGATTTTGAAAAGGGTTTTGTGATCTTTGCAAAGCGGGATTCACCCCTGTTTGCGCTTGTATCTGATTTCCTTCTGGTCCCATTATTGTATTCGGTGTAACGGTGATTGCACTAGATCCGTAAATAGGATCAGTTGCATCGTATGCAGGTCCACCTATTTGAAAACCAACTCTACCACCCGTAGCTTTATTAGTTCTATACTTTTCCATTTCTTGTCTAATTAAATCATCGGCTTCTTTTAAAGTTAAGCCAAAGTTTTCCATCATCTTTTTTCTTTGTGGTATTACATACTCTTCAAATATAAATAGTTTTGAACTCATTGGTTTCTCCATACCTTCTGGATAACCTAGTTCATCATCTTCTTCCGGTAAGAATCCTGTTCCCATAATTACTTTAGCTATTTCATCTGCAGCCATGTTAGGTGCATTTTCTGGAATTGGGTTAGAGGTTGTTGTATCCATTTGTAAACCTAACGGTAAACTTCCTAATCCACCATCATCAAAACCAACTCTACCGCCTGTTGCAAATCCTTCTGGATCTTCATCTTTAATTAATTTCATTAACTCTTCGTCAGTTCTTCCTTGCACTGGATTTTTTGGTTGTTGTAAATCAAAGAATCCTTCATCCTCTAAAATCTTTTTAAGTTCTTTAAAAGAACCTCCTCGATTATCTATTTCTAATAATTCATCTCCAAGATTAGCAAGATCTCCTAATGCATCTTGACCAAATGTTTTTCTAAATACTTCAATTGGATCAACTCCACCTTGATAACCTTCTATGATTGCTTTTGCTTCTCTTTCATCTGCAATATTAATTTTACCTTCTTTAGCTAATTTTTGTAAAACTTGTCTTGCTGCAGTTCTAACAATTCCCATTTTAGGATCTAAGGGTCCACCTGATCTGTATGGGTTTTGCATTTCTTGCTCAAGTTGTTTAGCTGGATCTTTTAACATTTTATCTAATTCATCTTTTTCTTTTCTTAATCTTTGCGCACCTTGCATCACTCTTCCAATAGGCGAGTCTGGACTAACATCTGCTGGTAGCCCGTCTCTAGCTGCGAGCTGCTCGAGTCCTTCTCCTGTTACAGGTTTCTTAGTGGTAATATCTAATACTTCTGCAGAAGGTGGATTTATTTTATTATCTAATCTTTGTAAGTTTCCAGTGAAAGTTAATACTTCTTGATCATTCATCTTAGGAATGTCAGCAATTAAGTCTTCAGCTTCTTTTAAAACTTTTTGAGCAGCAAGATCAGAGGCTGCTTCGATGTTTAATTCATCTTTGATTAATCTTTTCTTTTCATTTGAAGGAAGTTTAATAACATTAGTTCTAGTGCCTAATGTTTTTGATATAGCATTTTTACCAAAAAGTTTTGCTATTAATTGTAATAATTTTCCCATCAGTAATAAACCTTTTTAGGTTGTGGCAAAGGTTCATCTATAGCGTCTTCCGGATGCTCTATGAATCCTCCCTGCCTAAATCTCATTACAGCTTGTGTCATACTATCGACTAAGTCGTCGTGGTCACCATAAGGAAAAGCTGCACATTCCTCAATGACTTCCTCAGCGAAGGCTTGATTTGTGGGCGCCCATATGCATCCACTCTCGAATAGAGGTGCAACGCTGTTTACCCTTGTATGTTTATCATTTCCTTTACTCGGTGTAAAGTTAATAACTGGGATCCCTAATTTTCTTAATTCATATGTTAAAGGTAGTCCAGAAGCTTTAGATTCAATAATAACAGTCTCTGGATTCCAATATCTATATTGCTCCATTGCAACTCTTCTCAGCTCTGGAAACTCAAATCTATCTTTAACTGAATCCAATAATATTAACTGTGGACCAGAATCTTCGTTTTTATAAAAGACTCCCCATGTCGTTATCGCACTGTAATCGGCTGTTTCTTTTTTCATAAATGCGGTGTCGTAAGATTGTATGATGTGATGTAAATGGGGTGGTTCATCTGCTTCCCATTTCTGCCACCATTCTCTTTTGATTAAAGCTCCTTCTTCTGAAGTAGGGTTCTGCATCCACTGCGCATTCCATTTACCTATTGACAGTGATGCTTTTACTCCAAGTAATTCATCCTTCTTCCAAAACTCTGGCCACACCGGTTCACCGGAAGGCATGATAGCAGGAAATTCTATTACTTCCCATTTATCTGACTTCGGTTCTTTTGATTGTGCTTGTAATAATTTACCGGTTAGATCTTTTGTATTCCATCTAGTCATAACCAAAACAATGGTACCACCAGGTTGTAAACGCTGACGAGGACCAGACGTATACCATTCGTAAGCACGCTCAAGAGCATCTATGTTTAAAGCATCTTGCTCGGAGTGTGGGTCATCAATAATTAGTAGATCGGCACCACGACCAGTAATTGCTGATCCAACACCAGCTGCAAAGTATTCACCACCTTGTTGGGTTTCCCATTTACCAGCTGCCTGACTATCTTCTCTAAGACGAGTATCAAAGATTTGTTTGTATTCTTCCGTGTCCATTAAATTTTTTGCTTTACGTCCGAATCTAACTGCGAGTTCTGTTGTGTGAGTGGATTGAATTATTTTTAGTTTCGGGTTACGACCGATCATCCAAGCGGGCAGCAAGAAGGAACTGAACTCAGACTTAGTATGTCTAGGTGGCATATTAATTATGACACGTTTTAATTCACCGTTAGCTATACGATTAAACTTATCAGCAATTCTTTTGTGATGTGATCCTTCTACAAACTCAGGCCAGACATGTTTTACAAAAGACATAAAGTCATTTTGTATTTTATATTCTTTTTTCTTTTCAGAGAACTTAACAAAAGTTCTCATAAACTCTTTCCTGACGTCAGGTGGTAATTTCTTTATCTTTTCTAAATCGACTTCCATAATTTTTTTTGCAAAATTTTTTTGGATTAATTTTGGAACCTTATAAGTATTTACAGCCTATAAAAGTATAAATCAAGGCATAAAGCAAAAAGCAGTGGGACCCCTTTTGTGTCTATATATTTTAGTAAAGCAGTAAGTTTGAAATTTTGGAATTGGGTTGGTACCTCTATTGAGGGGGCAGGAAGCCCCCTCGTTGCATGCTACTAGTCTAACAGAACCATGTAGGCTTTGGCATTGTGCTGCCTAAACCAATTAATATCTTTACGCATTATCTTGTAATGCTTTTCTTTTACATCCGGATCAGAATGTAATTCAGCCATCATCTCAGCCATGAATATTCTGTCATGCTTGATAGCCTCAGCAGGTGTAAGCATAATAGACTCGCCAGTAAATCTATTCTTTCTTTCCTCTGTTCTCTCGTCTTGTTTAGTTTGTGTGTTCATATTATTCCTTTCTGTTAATAGGATAATCCTATTCTATTAACTGTCCATTGTCAACCCTTTGAATAGAATATTCTGGACCCCACCTTGACTCATCGTTCTTGACCTTGGCATAACCATGGCTCTCTCGTCTGTGTCTGATGAACTCAATCGGTCGACCATGTTCGATGTTTTCCATATTCAATGATAACCAATCAAACTTGCATGCTTGACTACAGAAATAAACATCAGAACCATTTGGAGTATATCCCCATGAGTTAGGTGTTCTATCTCTATCAGCATATGCATATCTTCCACGAATTACTCCACGCGATTTTAAAAATCTATCTTGTGTAACATGTGTATGACAATATGGTCCTTGGCAAAAATGTTTATTACTCATGCTACTACCACCATTCCCATTATTAAACCAAAGAAACCAACGCAACAATAAAATTCAAAGCTTGTCATTAGTACCTCACTTCCCATTTACCTTTTGCAGTTCTATAACCTTTTGCGTCTAGGTCAAAATAAGTTATAAGTGCATGACCAATCTTACTTGTCCAATATCTACACTTGTCGTCCCACTTGCCAAACCTTGTTACAGTTTCGCCTGTTGATTTTTTGTAAGTTATTCTAAATGTTTTATCTTTTATCATATTATACCTTTCTGTTATATAGGGGATAATATAGGAATATTATCCCCTAGTCAATATTTAATTTAGACTTTCTTCGTATTTTTTTCTAGCCAATATCTTCGCCTCTCTTGATTGATGTTTATTTTTTAAACCTTTAATCATACTTGCAAGGTTGCTTGGATTATAAATAGTTAAGCCTGTTGAGTTAGTTCGGATTAATTCTGCCTCATCAACTTGAATACCAAGTTCGGTTGCAAGTTCAATACCCTCACTTAAATATCTGTATGCTTTCAATCCAATTTTTAATTGGTCGCATTGTTTGGTAATACTATCAATCCATGTTTTATGTTTAGATACTAGATTACCTTTTGCAATTCGCCATGCCTCAAATT
>Ga0255773_10001814_pt1 | contig 20821 bp, 22 predicted proteins | sample 011ome_17_FD_179971 | JGI IMG/M metagenome (GOLD analysis project Ga0255773, IMG submission 179971) | Coastal salt marsh microbial communities from the Groves Creek Marsh, Skidaway Island, Georgia - 011502XT metaG (version 2) | ecosystem: Environmental > Aquatic > Marine > Intertidal zone >...
TAACTGAACAGAATATTGCTAAGATGTTTTTAGCTGCTTTTATACCAGGTATTTTAGCTGCTCTAGGGTACATATTAGCAATTGCTTTATATGTAAGGTTTGTAAAAGATTCTGGTCCAACTAAAGCTAGAATAGGTTGGAAAGAAAGATTCATACTATTTAAAAATATATGGCAAATTATCCTTATTTTCTTAGTTATGATTGGCGGTATCTATTTAGGATGGTTTACTCCTACTGAAGGTGGTGCTATCGGAGCAGGCGGAGCAGGATTAATTGCTATTTTAAGTAAAAATTTTAAGCTAAATGACTTAATAGATGTAATAGAAAGTACAGCAATTACTTCTGCAATGATATTTCTAGTTTTATTAGGGGCTGAATTCTTTAACTCTTTTATTGCGTTAACTCAGTTGCCTAACCAGCTTGGAGAAATTGCTTTAGAAAATAATTTATCTCCTTTTTTGATCGTTGGTTGTATTTTAGTATTGTACCTGTTTTTAGGTTGTCTCATGGATAGTTTAGCAATGATACTTTTAACTATCCCTGTTTTTTTTCCTCTAATAATGAGCCTTGACTTTGGAATGACACCAGAAGAAACAGCAATATGGTTTGGTATTTTAACACTCATTGTTGTAGAAGTGGGGTTAATCACACCACCAGTTGGCTTAAATGTTTTTATAATAAATAAAATGGCAGGTGATGTAAGTATATCTCAAACATTTAAGGGCGTTTTACCGTTTTTAATTAGTGATATAATTAGAGTTATTATTTTATTTCTTTTCCCTGGAATAACATTATTTCTATTAAAAATTATTTGAAATGAATGATCATAATAAGAAATATATATGGAAATTAATACAACTCACAGGAGATTTTTTAGTTAATAAATTACCTGATCACCCTCATCATCCAAATGGGAGAAATCCATACGCTCATGTAGCTCTAAAAGTTAAAACTAAATTTGGCTCAAGTTACAAAGATCTGCCTGACGAGAAAATAAATGATATCGTCAGATATATAAAATCAATTCAAAAAACAGAAGTTTGAGATTTTAGTTTTAAAGAAAAGGCTTAATTTTTGATAAGGATTATTTCTTTATAGAACCAAAATAATCATTAGCTTTTTTATATCTTCACCAATGATGGAGCCAACTATCACCTGAGAAAACTTTATAACTTTTGGAAAAAACCTTATTAAAAGATTTAATCATAAATTTATTGTATAAATTTATTCAAATTGACTATATTATAATTACATATATAAATCTCAATAAAATATTATATTCGGGGGAAATTAAATGAAGTATATTAAAAGGATTATTGCCGTTTCTTTAATGGTATTGATGTCCAATTTTATGGCAAACTTGGTTCTTGCAAGTGTTGATGGACCAAGCGTTTTTTGGAAATTTAGTCTTTGGGGAAAAAGACGTGCTTTTACTGAAGGAGCTGAGACTTTATCCAAAAGACTGAGTGAAGAAACTAATGGTAAATTTCAACTTAAAATTTTTTATGGTGGACAATTATCAAAATCAAAAGAAAATCTAGACGGTCTTAAAGCTAATTCTTTTGAGATGGCTGGGTTTTGTAATTTTTACCACCCTGGTAAAAATCCAGGATTAATGGTTTTAACAATGCCTTTTTTACCTATGGGTGACTTTGATAAAGATGTTAAAATTAGACAGGCGGTTTATGATCATCCAATAGTAAAGGATCAATTAGCAAAATGGAATGCGATGTTGTACATGACATCAAACTTGCCACAATATGAATTTTTAGGGAAAGGCAAACCTCCAATGAATTTATCTGATTTTAAAGGAATGAGAGTCAGAGCTGGTGGTGGTGTTGGTCAAGCCATGGAGAAACTTGGTGCAATTCGACAAACCGTGCCAGCTTCAGAAGTTTATACCTTAATATCTAGGGGTGCTGTCGATGCCGTATCATTTCCTTACACTTATGCTCACGCTTCATACAAAATTCATGAAGTAGCTGAATGGTATACTGCTAATTTATCACCAGGCACATCAGATTGTCCTTACGTAATAAATCAAACAGCTTATAACAAATTACCGCAGCAGTATAAAGATTTGCTTGCTAAGCTAAAGCCGGAAGCCATCGCAGCAGTGAAAGTAGCTTATAAAAAGGCTGATGACAAAAACCTTCCAATGTTCAAGTCAAAACTTAAAGAAATAAGATATGACAAAAAGACTCTTGAAGAGTTTAGAAAAGTAGCTGGTAAACCTGTTTGGGATGCCTGGGTTGCAGAGAATAAAGATCAGTTTGATGCCCAAGCTTTAATTGACTTAGTTTTTGAAGCTGCAAAATAAATCATATGTATGTGCAAAAATTACTTTGCACATACATCTTTTTTTGAAGATTGAACATTGCTAATATTTATCAATTCTAAATTAAATAAAATAGAAGATTTCTTGATTGTTTTTTCTGGAATAGCAGTTTTTATTGTTATGATCTTAACTTCTTTCCAGATCATTTCTAGGGTTATGGGTTATCCATGGCCTGGCTATTTGGAATTATCAGAGTTATCAATTTCAATTTTTGCTTTTCTAGGAGTTGCATATGCCCAAAGGGTTGATTCTCATATAAGGATGGAGTTAATAGTTGGCAATTTAAAAGGTAGACTTAAATGGTTTGTAGAAGTTTTTGCTACTTTTTTCGGTTTGTTGATAATATTGATACTTATAAAATATAGCTTTTTGTTTGCTTTAGATTCTTATAAAATTGGAGATACCACCTATGATTACCTTTATCCTACTTGGCCTGCCAAGGCACTGGTTCCAATTGGATTTTCAATATGGGCATTAAGATTACTTTTAGAGTTGATTGGATACGTAAGAATGTTGTTTGTTCCAAACTCAGAGCCTTTTGCAATTCCGGTGACTAAATCTCCAGAGGAATTAGCAAATGAAGAAATTAAAGTGATAAGAGATTAAAATGTCTTTTGAAAAATTATTTTCAGGTGAAGCTTCAGGTATTTTTGGTATTGGGTATGAAGACCCAATTTTAGTTGGTTTAATTTGTACTGCAATTTTACTAGTCCTGGTGCTGTCTGGAGTAAGGGTAGTTTTTGCATCAAGTTTTGCTGGAATCATTGGTCTTGTTGAGCTAATTGGTGTCGGCCCAGCACTTGGAAACGTTGGCGCTATTCCATATTCTAAGTCGGTTACTTTTGTATTAGGTTTATTACCTATTTTTATATTAATAGGTTTTTTAGCTTTTCAAGCTGGTTTAACCAGGCAATTATTTGAGGCTGCTAAAAGATGGGTTGGATTTGTTCCAGGTGGATTAGCCGTGGCAACCGTCTTTGCTACTGCTGGATTTGCTGCAGTTTCTGGTGCTTCAACTGCAACAGCAGCTGTTTTTTCTAGGGTTGCAATTCCTGAGATGTTAAAAGAAGGATATGATAAAAAATTAGCTGCAGGTGTTGTAGCTGCAGGTGGCACATTGGCCTCTCTTATACCTCCTTCAGCCATCTTAGTTATATACGCAATCATTGTTGAGGAATCTGTTGGAGCTCTTTTGTTAGCTGGCTTTTTACCTGGTGTATTCTCTGCATTCGTCTATGCAGCAATAATTATTATCTGGGCAAAATTAAATCCTAATTTAGCACCACGTTCAAAAAGGTATTCTTTAAAAGAAAAAGTTATGTCTCTCCCAGGAGTTCTTCCAATTGCTATTGTAATTTCTGTTATTATCAGTGCGATATATGCTGGTTGGGCAACACCGACTGAAGCAGGTGCGCTTGGTGCCTTTGTTGTCCTAATTATAGCTCTATATAAAGGTATAAAAATAGAATCCCTTAAATTTGCTTTAATTGAAACCGCAAAGTTAGTAGCAATGATATTTTCAATTATTTGGGGTGTTTTGATATTTGTAAGATTCTTAGGCTTTTCAGGATTACCAGAAACATTTGCTAATTGGATAATTTCGTTACCATTTGACCCTTATTTAATTTTAATAATGATTTTACTAGGATACGTAATTCTAGGTATGTTCATCGACGCTATTGGTCTTTTGTTATTAACTCTTCCGGTAGTTTATCCTGCTATTATCCTTTTAAATGGAGGACCAGATGTAACTGCTGAACAAAGTGCTTTTGGTATGACTTTTAATCAGGTTAGTATTTGGTTTGGAATTATTGTTGTTAAAATGGCTGAGGTTTGTCTCATAACACCTCCAATTGGCTTAAATTGTTTTGTTGTAGCTGGTGTACGAAAAGATATTCCGGTTACAGATGTTTTTAAAGGAGTTACATTATTCTTTATTGCAGACATTTTAACTATCATAGCATTAATTTTGTTTCCATCTGTTATAACATGGTTGCCAGACTTAATGATGTCTTAAAATATAGTTCAATTCTAATCAAATCTATTTGTTTTTTTACGAGATACTAATATTAAAAATATATATGATAAGTTTTAATGAACTGACAAAAATATGAATATCAATAAGAATATTATTATCATAATAATTATTTTTATTTTTTTTAAAATACCATTCTCTATTGCAAAGGAAAGTTTAACGTTAAGCTATGAAAATATAGACCTTACGCTTAAAGGAAACTTCATCCAGGGCGGATTAGTAATTGGAAAAACAAATTTAAATTCTTTTATCATCTTTAAAAATAAGAAAATTAGACAAACTCCTGATGGTTTGTTTGTAATAGGTTTTGGAAGAGACCATCCTGAAACTGCAAGTTTGTCACTAGAAATTAATAAAGAATTAATTACAAAATCATTTAAAATTAAACAAAGAATTTACAAAATACAAAAAATAAATGGCCTCCAAAAGAAAATGGTAACCCCACCTAAATCATTCTACGAGCGAATTATTAGGGAAAACAAGGCTATAAAAGAAGTAAGAGATTTAGATAGTAATTTAGACTTCGTATTTCAAAAATTTAATTGGCCTACACAAGGTGTAATTTCAGGGGTATTTGGAAGTCAAAGAATATTAAATGGTAAAACAAAGCGCCCTCATTATGGAATTGATATAGCCGTAAAAAAAGGGACAACTGTTGTTGCTCCTACAGAATCAATCGTAAGGATGGCTAAAAAAGATTTATATTATACTGGTGGCACTATAATGCTAGACCATGGACATGGTGTTACATCAGTTTATTCTCATCTCTCTTCAATTAATGTTAAAGTTGGAGATAAAGTTTTAAAAAATCAAAAAATTGGTGAAGTAGGTTCTACAGGTAGATCTACAGGTCCTCACTTAGATTGGAGAGTTAATTGGTTTGATCAACGTTTGGATCCATTGTTATTACTAGAAAATTAATAAACTCAAAATTATTTTCTGGCCTAAGTATTTATCTAAAATCCTTGACAGATTGTTATGGCAAGCTATATTCCGTAAACAATTTACTCTAATGTTTGTGAATCTTATTACTTATTGTAAAATTGAATTAATTTAATTATCGGAATAGTAAAATGTATGCAGTAGTTAAAACCGGTGGAAAGCAATATCGCGTTGAAAAAAATGATGTAGTTTTAGTTGAAAAACTAAATGCCAATGATGGTGACCAAGTTGTACTTGGAGACGTGTTAATGTTAGGTGAAGGTAAAAAGGTTACACTTGGAACTCCTTTAGTTAATGATGCGGCAGTAATGGCCCAAGTTGTAAGACAGACACGTGGTCCAAAGATTACAATGATCTACAAAAGAAGAAGAAAAAATAGCCGTAGGAAACAAGGTCATAAACAAGATTTAACTCTGTTGAAGATTGTTGATATTGCAGAAACTGGTGGCCTCAAATTAACTCCCAAAAAGGCTGTGGCCAAAGTAGCAGAATCAAAAACTAAAGCTGTTGAAACAAAAAATAAAACATTAGACACAAAGGCTAAAGCTGAGACAAAAGCCGAAGCAACTATTACGAAATCTAAAGTTGAAACAAAATCTAAGTCAACAGCTACAAAAGCTAAGGTAGAGACAAAAACTAAATCAACTGCTACAAAGACTAAAGTTGAAAATAAAACTAAGTCAGATACTAAAACAAAAAAATCAACTACTAAAGATAAGTAAAGGATTTATAGATGGCACATAAAAAAGCTGGTGGTAGCTCAAGGAACGGAAGAGATTCAGCTGGAAGAAGACTCGGTGTGAAAAAATTTGGCAGTGAAGCAGTTGTTCCTGGAAATATAATTATTAGACAAAGAGGAACAAAATTTCATCCTGGCTTGAATGTTGGTATGGGTAAAGATCACACAATTTTCTCTTTAGTTGAAGGTCACGTTAAGTTTAAAGAGCAAAAAAATAAAAAAATGTTTGTATCAGTTGAACCTATAAAACAGGCTGCTGAATAGCTAAAGTTATCTTTTTTAGAATTTTTAAAATTTAATCCCTTTATCTAAAAATTCTTTTCATATTTATTAGTGTATAATAGATTTATATTATGAAATTTTTGGATCAAGCCAAAATATATATTGCTAGTGGCCATGGTGGTCCAGGATCTATTTCCTTCAGAAGAGAAGCCCATGTTCCCTTTGGCGGTCCTGACGGGGGAAACGGTGGTCGTGGTGGTGATGTGATTGCGGAATGTACAGACGGCCTTAACACATTAATAGATTTTCGTTATCAACAGCATTTTAAAGCAAGACCTGGTGAAGGTGGTAAAGGTAGAGATAGAAGCGGTATTAGCGGAAAGGATTTAGTTCTTCGTCTTCCACTTGGAACTCAAGTTCTAGATGAAACAAACAACTTTATTTTAGCAGACATGACTAAAATAGGACAAAGAGTGGTTCTTGCTAAAGGTGGTGAAGGAGGTAAAGGTAATGCTTTTTTTAAGACATCAACTAATCAGGCTCCTAGAAAATCTCAACCAGGTGGACCTTTAGAAGAAAAATGGGTATGGCTTAGATTAAAACTGATTGCAGATATTGGTTTAGTAGGGCTCCCAAACGCTGGGAAAAGCACACTACTTTCTAGAATTACAGCTGCAAAACCAAAAATTGCAGACTATCCTTTTACAACATTACATCCTAATTTGGGTGTTGTTAACCAAGATAATAAAGAGTTTGTAATAGCAGATATACCTGGTTTAATTGAAGGAGCCCATGAAGGGCATGGCCTAGGTCATAGATTTCTGGGCCACGTTGAACGTTGTAAAGGACTTATTCATCTCATTGATATAACAAGTAAAGATATTATAAATGATTATATAACTATAATTAATGAAATTGATGCTTATGATAAAAATTTATCTAATAAAAAACAGATTGTGGTTTTAAGTAAGTGTGATGCAGTTGAAAGTAATGTAATTAATTTAGCAAAGAGAAAACTAAAAAAAATTAATGTTGATAAAGTCCTTTTTATTTCTGCTGTATCAGGAGAAAATCTAACAAATTTAATTAGAGAAATTCAAGATCTTATTGTTTCAATGGAAAAAGCAGAAGATGATAATAATTCAATAAAAAATGTTTCATGGACTCCATAATTTAAGAACAATAAATATGAAAAAAAGTAATCTAATCAACCAATCCAAAAGAATCGTTATTAAAATTGGCTCAGCCCTTTTGATTGACAAACAACATGCAACTTTAAAAAATAAATGGTTAGAAACACTTGCCTCAGATATTCATGACCTTATCAAATTAAAAAAAGAAATTATAATTGTTTCTTCTGGGTCTATTGCTCTTGGAAAAAAACAATTAGGATTGATAGATAATTTAACACTTGATGAAAAACAAGCTGCTGCTGCTACTGGTCAAATAAACTTGGCTCATGCTTGGAAAGAGGTTATGCAAAAATATAGTTTAAATGTTGCTCAGATTTTACTTGCTCCTGATGACACTGAAACTAGACGCAAACATTTGAACGCAAGAGCTACATTAATAAAACTACTTGAATTTAATGTTATACCAGTAATAAATGAAAATGATACCGTCTCCACTGAAGAAATTAAATTTGGTGATAACGATAGACTAGCAGCAAGAGTCGCGCAAATGTGTAGTGCAGATTTACTAATCTTGCTATCAGATATTAATGGCTTGTATTCAGCTGATCCAAATAAAAATGAACATACTTCACTTATTTCAGAAATTTCAGAAATTTCAGATGAAATAGAGGCTATGGCTGGACCACCACATGGTCGAATTTCATCAGGAGGAATGATAACCAAAATAGAGGCTGCAAAAATATCAATGAATGCTGGTTGTCACATGATTATTTGTGATGGACGCATTGATAATCCGCTGTTAAAATTAAGTGACCCTGAAACAATTTTTAGTTGGTTTAAAGCAAAAGATAATCCTTTGAATTTAAGGAAACAATGGATATCTGGAGCCTTGCAAGTAAAAGGAAAGATCACTGTGGACCAGGGTGCAAGCAATGCCATTAAGAAGGGTTTTTCAATCTTACCTGCAGGTATTTTGAGTACTGAGGGTAATTACGATAAAGGTGATTTAATTAAAATAATAGATCAAAATAAAAGCTTTATAGGTACTGGGCTTACTCACTATAATAATTCAGAAGTTGAATTAATTAAAGGTACAAAAAGTGAGAACATTGAAACTATTCTAGGTTATAGAGGAAAAGATGAAGTTGTTCATAGAGATGATCTTGTGCTTGAAAAAAAGTAAGTGTCAATTTCATGATAGATAGTAAAATTTTAAAATACATAAAACTTATTAACAAAAGATCCAAAGAAGCTTTTAAAGAAATATCAATAAGCAATTCTAAAAAAAGAAATTTGGCAATTTTGAACACTTCTAAAATAATTGAAAATAATCAATCTAAAATTTTAGAAGCTAATAAAATTGATATAGAAAATGCGCAACTTAAAAAAATGTCGGGCGCATTTCTAGACAGACTTATACTAAATAATGAAAGAATTAAAAATATTACAAATGGTTTAAAACAGATCTCTGAAATGAGTGATCCACTGGGCGTTGAGTTATCTAGATGGAAAAGACCTAATGGTTTAGATATATCACGCGTTTCTGTTCCACTTGGTGTTATAGGCATAGTTTACGAATCAAGGCCTAACGTCACAATAGATGCAGGAAGTTTATGTATAAAATCTGGTAATTCAGTTATTCTAAGAGGTGGATCAGATTCTATACATTCTTCAAAAATACTAGCACAATGTCTGCAAGAAGGTCTTATAGAAGCAAACCTTCCATCTGATGCTGTACAAATAATAGAAAACACTGACAGAGAAATTGTAACTGCAATGTTAAGATCAACTGGTGAAATTGATGTGATCATTCCTAGGGGAGGAAAATCTCTTGTAGAAAAAGTACAAAAGGAAGCTAGAGTTCCAGTTTTTGCTCACCTAGAAGGTATATGTCATTTATATGTAGATAAAGATGCTGACATCAATAAAGCAGTTAAAATTATAATTAATTCAAAAATGAGAAGAACAGGAATATGTGGAGCTTTAGAAACATTATTAATTGATAAAGAAATCAGTCAGAAAGTAGTCCCTATTATTGTTCAAAAATTAATTAATGCTGGATGTCATGTCAAAGGTGATGAAAGCACAAGAAACATTGTTGATTCTGTAGAATTAGCGACTGAAAACGACTGGTATACAGAATATCTCGAAGCAGTATTGTCGATAAAAATTGTTAATGGAATTAGAGGAGCAATAAACCATATAAATAAATACTCTTCTAGCCACACTGAATCTATTATTACAGAGAATAAATTAACAGCAGAATTATTTTTAGCTGAGGTTGATAGTGCAATCGTAATGCACAACGCATCTACTCAATTTGCTGATGGAGGAGAATTTGGAATGGGGGCAGAAATAGGCATTTCTACAGGAAGAATTCACGCACGTGGGCCTGTAGGCGCAGCTCAGTTAACTAGCTTTAAATATATTGTTAGGGGAAATGATCAAATTCGTGATTAATAACTTTAAAGCTAGTTTTAAAAATAATATTCCTAAATGCTACTCCATTATTAGAAATAGAAAAATTGGAATTCTTGGAGGATCATTTAATCCAGCTCATTTTGGACATGTTCATATTAGTAATATTGCAAAAAAAAGCTTGGGACTAAATGAAATTTGGTGGTTAGTCGCTCCTCAAAACAGACTTAAATCTAGTTTTGAAATGGAGGATTTTGACAAAAGATTGAGTTATGCTAGATTATTTACAAAACAATTTTCATATATAAAAGTTTTGGATTTAGAAGAAAAAAATAAACTTTATGCATCATACAAAACGGTTAGCTTTATTAACAATAAATCACAAAACACAAAATTTGTGTGGTTGATGGGTAGCGATATACTAGACAACTTTAATAAATGGCTTTATCCAAATTTAATTCCTAAAACAATGCATGTTGCTGTTATTTCTAGGCCAGGATTTTTGAGTTCCTTTGTAAATACTCAAAAAACAAAACTACTTGGCAAAAGACTAAAAACATCAAAAAGTAGAGTAATATTTAATTATAAAAAACCCATTTGGGTTTTTATAAAAAATAAATTGTTATCTATATCTTCTACAGAACTTCGTGAAAAATCTAAAATTTAATTAAAATGGAACTACATAAAATGAAAAAACCAAAAACTTTATCCTCTAAACAATTGCTAAAGTTTACCTTAAAATCTTTAGAAAATGACAAAGGTATCGATATTGTAAGTATTGACCTTATAGGACGAAGTAGTATTGCAGATTACATGATAGTAGCTAGTGGAAATACTGTAAGACAGGTTACTGCTATGGCAAATAATTTAATTAAAAAATATAAAGAGATTGGTATACGAACTCCATCACCAGAAGGAATGTCTAATGGAGATTGGGTTTTAATAGATGCAAATGATATATTAATTCACATTTTTCGCCCTGAGGTAAGAGACTTCTATAGCTTAGAAAAAATGTGGGAAAAAACTGTTGATGAAGTAACATCTGATGTAGTTAAAAATTAAATATGAAATATATAATTTCTACTATTGGTAAAACTAAAAATAAACAAGAGGATTTAATCACTTTTAAATACTTTAAAAGAATAAGAAATATTGAATTAAGACAATATGAAGTTAAATTAAATGACGAACAAAAAAAAATTGAAGAAGAAGGATTAAAATTAATCAAGTCAACACCAAAAAACGGTAAATTGATTTTATTGGATGAACATGGTGAAAATTTAACAAGCCCAGAACTAGCAAAAACTATAGTTAGTTGGAGAGACGATAATATTTCGGGTGTGAACTTCGCTATAGGTGGTGCATTTGGGCATGGAGAGGAAATAAAAAAAACTGCAGATAAGATAATTGCATTTGGAAAACTAACTTGGCCACATCAAATGGTAAAAATGATGATTGCAGAACAAATCTATAGAATAGAAACAATCATTCAGGGTCATCCTTATCATAAATAGCATTTGAGAATTTGGAAATAAAATTAATGAATATAAAAAGAACTAAACCTGTAGTTTTATGCATAATGGATGGATGGGGACTTGACAAAAAATCTGAGTTTAATGCGGTTGAAAAGGCTAAAACACCCAACTTTGACTATCTATGCGAAAACTATCCCTATTCTACTTTGGAAGCTTCTGGAGAGGCCGTTGGACTACCCATTGGACAGGTAGGTAATTCAGAAGTAGGCCATATGAACCTTGGTTCGGGAAGAGTTGTTCTGCAAACATTACCAAAAATAAATAAAGCTTTTAGAGATAACAAAATAAAATCAAATAAGAATTTTCAAAATTTTATATCAAAACATAATAAGAATAATACAGTTCATCTTCTAGGATTATGTAGTGATGGCGGAGTTCATTCTCATTCTGATCACATAATTGAGATGGCTAAATTACTAGAAGAAAATAAAATTAAGACAGTACTTCATATTTTTTCAGATGGCAGAGATAGCTCTCCAAAACAATTAGGTACTTTAATTAAACAATTTGAACCTTTACTTCCAATATCTATTAAAATAGGTACGCTCATTGGAAGGTATTATGCTATGGATAGAGATAATAGATGGGAAAGAGTCAAAAAATCTTTTGACCTTATAGCTTACGGGAAATGTTCAAGAAAAGTATCAAACCTCTCTGAAGCCGTAAAACAAGCATATGGAAACAATGAAACCGATGAATTTATTTCACCGACAGTTATCGGCGATTATAAAGGAATGAATGAAGGCGACAGCCTCATGATGATTAACTTTAGATCTGATAGAGTAAGAGAAATATTGCTCCCCTTTATCGATCCTAATTTTAATAAGTTTACCAAAAATATTAATACACCAGTATTAGTAAATAATCTAGGCATGACCGATTATTCAACTGAAATTTCAAGATTCATGAAAAGTATTTTTATTAATGAGGAAATTGAAAACACACTAGGAGAGGTTATTTCAAAATCAAATTTGAAACAATTACGATTAGCAGAAACTGAGAAATATCCTCATGTAACATTTTTTTTTAATGGAGGAAAGGAAACTATTTACCCCGGTGAAACAAGGATAATGGTGCCTTCTCCTAAAGTTGCCACTTATGATTTAAAACCTGAGATGTCTGCTAGAAAAGTTGAAAATGAATTAATAAAAGCAATTAAAAAAGAAGAGTATGACCTAATTATTGTTAACTTCGCCAATCCTGACATGGTCGGACATACAGGTGATTTAAAAGCAACTATAAATGCAGTCGAAACAGTTGATAAGTGTGTAGGAAATATTAAATCAGTTTTGGATAAATTTAATGGAATAATGTTGCTTACTGCCGATCATGGAAATAGTGAAACCATGATTGATATTGAAACCAAATTGCCTCATACATCACACACTTGTAATAAAGTTCCTCTTATTCTTATTTCTTCAGAAAATAATTATGAGCTAAAAGATGGAAAACTTGCCGATATTGCACCTACAATCCTCGAACTTATGTCAATAGAATTACCTAATTCTATGAATGGGTTATCATTATTAAAAAGATAATTTTTATATAGTTACTACTTTGATAATCTTCTATAGTTATCTTAAGATAAGTAAATTAAGAAATTAGGATTAACAAAAAATGTTAAAATTGATGTTCAATAAGAATAAAAGATTTTTTATAATTTTATTATTTTTTTTCAACTTTCTTTTTTTTTCAACTAATTTAGTCAAAGGTGATAATAACCGACAAGAAACTTATAAACAACTTAACCTTTTTGGAGATGTCTTTCAAAGAGTTCAAGAGCAGTATGTAGATGGAGTTTCTGATAAAGAATTAATAGAATCTGCAATTTCAGGGATGCTTCAATCTCTGGATCCACATTCTTCGTATTTAAGTCCTGAATCATATAAAGACATGCAAGTAAAGACAAAGGGTACCTTTGGAGGATTGGGTATTGAAATAACAATGGAAGATGGCTTTGTTAAAGTTGTATCTCCTATAGATGATACACCAGCTGCTAATGCAGGAATGAAATCTGGTGATTTAATTATAGGTATTGACGGTGAATCGATTAAAGGACTTACAATAAATGAAGCCGTATCAAAACTTCGAGGCCCCGTAAATAGTAAAGTCACAATCACTGTGGTTCGAGACAAAGAAGATCCTTTTGAAATTGAAATCGTCAGAGACGTTATAAAGATTAGGTCTGTAAAACATGAGGTAATTAATGAGATTGGTTACGTTCGTTTAACAACTTTTTCTGATACCACAACTTCTGGAATGGAAAAGTCTATAAACGAGATAAGAAAAGAATTAGGTGACAAATTTCAAGGACTTATTCTTGACTTAAGGAATAATCCAGGAGGTCTATTAAATCAATCTATTTCGGTTGCTGACTCTTTTCTTGATCAAGGAGAAATCGTTTCTACACAGGGTCGAAAAGAAGACGACACCTCAAGAATATTTGCAAAAAAAGGTGACCTGATTGATGGGAAACCTCTAATAGTTTTAATTAATAGTGGATCTGCTTCTGCTAGTGAAATAGTTGCGGGTGCATTAAAAGATCACAGTAGAGCAATAATTGTTGGTACTAGAAGCTTTGGCAAAGGATCTGTCCAGTCCATAATACCACTTCCTGGTAATGGAGCAATGAGACTAACTACAGCTAGATACTACACTCCAAGTGGTATTTCAATACAAGCTAAGGGTATAGAGCCTGACATTAAAGTGGAAGCTGGCATGACTGAGACAAAAAAAGAAGCAAATCAAAATAGAAGAGAGGAAAATCTTAGAGGAGCATTAGATAAAAAAGAACTTGAAAGTAACGAACAAAAAAATAAAAAATCTGATGCATCTCCGGTTGAAAAACTTTTACAAGACAATCAAATATCCAGAGCTGTTGATTTGATTAAAGGAATTCACCTTTTTAGTAATAAAAGTAAAAATACCTCAACTGCTTTAAAAGATAATTCAAATAAATTAAGAAAAAATAACTCAGCTAGAAATTAAAGATGCAAACACATAAAGTACCACTTTTAGAAAGACCTTACAGATCATGTGTTGGACTTATGGTTTTTAATAAAGAAGGGAAAGTATTTTGTGGTCAACGACTAGATAATAAAGCAGAAGCATGGCAATTACCTCAAGGCGGAATTGATGATGGAGAATTATCTATTGAAGCAGGCTTTAGAGAATTAAAAGAAGAAACCAGCATTGTTAATGTTGAATTTATTAGCGAGTATCCAGAATGGATATATTATGACATTCCTCTTCCACTAGCAGACAATCTTTGGGAGGGAAAATATAGAGGACAAAAACAAAGATGGCTTTTATTTCATTTCTTAGGAGAAGATAATGAAATAAATATTCATACAAAAAATCCTGAGTTCAAAAATTGGGTATGGTTGGACCCAATTAGTTTACCAGAAAAAGCCATTTTTTTTAAAAAAGAAGTTTATAAAAAAATAAATCAGGTCTTTATTCCCATACTTAATAATTTTAATGCAACTGAAACTTGAGAATAATGAAAAATATTAATTTTGAAAATGAATCTCTTATTAATAAAATTAATAAGATTTTAAATAAAATACAAAATAATCCTGAGAATTTTGAGAATATATTCACTGAACTGTTTGAAAAAGATTTTAGTAAACAATTGGATAAAATCAATCAACTGGAAAAGGGAATTTTAAATGGCTTGATAATATCAGTAAAAGATCTATTCGATGTAAAGGGCTATGAAACAAAAGGTGGATCAAAATTTTTAGATAAAGGAATAGCCAAAAAGGACGCAAAATGTATTTCTTTAATTAGAAAAGCTGGAGGATTGCTAATTGGCCATACAAACATGACTGAATTAGCCTACTCTGGTTTAGGTATCAATCCACATTATGGAACACCTTCTAATCCCATCTATGACAAGGCAGTTCCAGGTGGTTCAACTTCAGGGGGGGCGGTTTCAATTGCACTAGAAGTGTCTGATATTACAATCGGCACTGATACTGGAGGCTCCACAAGAATACCTGCAGCTTTCACAGGTATAACTGGTTTTAAACCTACGCAAGATATTATCTCAAGAGATGGTGTTCTGGTTTTATCAACAAGTTTAGACAGTGTTGGTTTAATGGCAAAAGATATGAAACATTGCAAACTTGGGTTTGAAGCAATACGAACTAAATCAAAAACAAAAAGTTATAAAATTACAAAAAAGGATATTAATTTTATAATCCCAAAAAATTTTGGGTTTGAAAATATTGATGATGATATTAACTCAAGCTTTCAGTCAGCAAAGAAAAAAATTATAGATTCCGGCTATAGAGTATTAGAAACAGAAATTCCAATATTAGATATTTATAAAGAAATAGCTTTATGGCAATTCGCAGCAGTAGAATCTCAGGCAGAATACCATGAAGCATATAACAATAAGAGAGATTTAATAGATCCAAATGTTTCTAGACGTATGGATAGAGCTAATCAAGTTAAAGCAGTAGAATATGTGTTACTTTGTAAACAAAGAGAAAATATAATTCGCCAATTCAATAAATTTTTACAAAATAATTTTTTACTATTACCGACAGTTACTATCAAACCTCCATTAATTAAAGATTGTGAAAACGCAGAGTTTTACGACCAAGTTAATCTTATTTCTTTGAGAAACACATCATTAGCTAACTACATGAACGGGTGCAGTTTATCATTACCCTACTCAAATGATAAAATAACAATGGGGATAATGTTAAATGGAATTACTTATCAAGATGACCAGCTATTAGAAATAGGTTCTGATATAGAAAAAGTATTATCTAAATAAATTATTCTATATTTTCTAGAACAGCCGAAAGAAAAGATGAATTTTTTGCTGCCAAACTTGAAATATTAGGATCTGTATCATTTTGTTGAGCTTTCAAATCTAAAAGTTTTTCTTCTAAAATTTGTTTATTAACTTTATCAAGTTTTTCAGCTCTTTCAGCAAGTATGACAACTGAGTTTTCGTTTATTTCTACTATACCCCCATCTATCATTACTCGTGACGAAATTTTACTATCATTATAAATATTTACTATTCCCCTATCAAGAGTTGACATTACTTTAGAATGCCTTGGTAATGCACCAATTTGCCCATCAGCACCTGGAACAACTACCATTTCAACTGGTTCAGAAACGAGGACCATAGAAGGCGTTACGATTTCTAAGTTAGTTGTATCTGACATTTAAACCCCTCTAATATAAATAGATATTTATGCAGCATCTTTTGCTAATTTTTTGGATTTTTCGATTGCTTCTTCAATCGTGCCTACCATATAGAAAGCTGCTTCTGGTAAATCATCGTATTCTCCATCGGCAATAGCCTTAAAACCTTTAATTGTGTCTTCTAATGGCACTAACACACCTGGTGATCCAGTAAATACTTCTGCAACATGAAATGGTTGAGACAAAAATCTTTGTATTTTTCTAGCTCTATTAACAACTAATTTGTCATCTTCTGATAATTCGTCCATTCCTAAAATTGCTATGATGTCTTGAAGTGATTTATATTGTTGAAGTACCTCTTGAACTTTTCTTGCAACATTATAATGTTCATCACCCACTATTCTTGGATCCAACATCCTAGAAGTTGAATCAAGAGGGTCAACAGCTGGGTATATTCCAATCTCTGCAATTTGCCTAGATAGAACAGTTGTAGCATCTAAGTGAGCAAATGAAGTTGCAGGAGCTGGGTCTGTTAAATCATCAGCAGGAACATATATAGCTTGAACAGAGGTAATAGATCCTTTTGTAGTAGTAGTTATTCTTTCTTGTAAAGCCCCCATATCAGTTGCCAAGGTTGGTTGATATCCGACAGCAGATGGTATTCTTCCTAATAACGCAGAAACTTCTGATCCTGCCTGAGTAAATCTAAATATATTATCTACAAAGAAAAGAACATCCTGTCCTTCCTGATCTCTAAAATATTCAGCTAATGTTAAACCTGTTAAAGCAACTCTGGCCCTTGCTCCCGGAGGTTCGTTCATCTGTCCATAAACTAGAGCCGCTTTCGAACCAGGTCCATCAGGTACAATAACACCAGATTCAACCATTTCATGGAAAAGATCATTACCTTCTCTAGTTCTCTCACCAACGCCAGCAAAAACAGAATATCCGCCATGAGCTTTAGCAACGTTGTTAATTAATTCCATGATTAATACTGTTTTACCAACACCTGCTCCACCAAAAAGACCAATTTTACCACCTTTTGCATATGGAGCTAAAAGATCAACTACCTTTATACCAGTAACTAAAATATCCGCTGAAGTAGACTGATCAACATATTCAGGAGCATCTCTATGTATTGGAAGAGTTGTTTTAGACTTAACTGGTTTACCATCATCTACCGGATCACCTACAACATTTAAAATTCTACCCAATGTTTCTGGACCAACAGGAACTGTAATAGGAGCACCAGTCTGAACAACCTCCATGCCCCTTACTAAACCGTCTGTGCTATCCATAGCAATGGTTCTAACTTCATTTTCTCCTAGATGCTGGGCAACCTCTAAAATTAATTTCTGTCCACCATTATCAACTTGTAAAGCATCTAAAATTAAGGGCAAATCGGAATCAAATTCAACGTCAACGACAGCTCCAATAACTTGTGATATCTTTCCATTTTGTTTGCCAGATAGTTTTTTGGCCATTATTTTCTCCATTTATTTTAAGATCAATTTATTATAATGCTTCTGCACCGGATATAATTTCTATTAGTTCTTTTGTAATAACTGCTTGCCTTGTTCTATTATATTGAAGTGTAAGATTATCTATCATATCACCTGCGTTTCTTGTAGCGTTATCCATTGCCGTCATTCTTGCAGCTAGTTCACTAGCAGTGCTTTCCATTTGAGAGCTAAATAATTGAGTTGCCAAATTACGAGGCAATAAATCATTTAAGATTTCTTCTTCACTCGGTTCAAATTCATATATAGAATTACTGTCATTAACTTCATCTTCATTTTTTTGAATGTCCGCTGGTATAAGAGACTTAAAAGTTACTTCTTGAGTAATAGCTGAAACAAACTTATTAAAAATAACTTTGCACATTCCAAATTCATCATTTTCAAATAGTGAAATTATTTTGTTAGCTAGAATTTCAGCGTCTGTATAATTTGGTTTAGCAGAATTCCCGTCAATTCTTTCAATGAATAAGTGGCCTAATTCTCTATTTAATGCATCGGCAGATTTCTTACCGACCATAAGTAACTTAACTTTAATTCCGTCTTGCTCTAATTTTTTAACTTCAGCTCTAACTGCTCTAGTAATTGAACCATTAAAGCCTCCACATAGACCTCTATCAGCTGAAAAAACAACTATTAGCTGCGTTTTATTGTCACTTTTTCCAGTTAAAAGATCTAACGAATTTCCAGAAGTTTTAGACGCAATTTTGGATACTACTTTATCCATTAACGATGTATAAGGTCGAGAAGCTAAAGCTTGCTCCTGAGCCTTTCTCAACTTTGCAGCAGCAACCATTTTCATTGCTGAAGTAATTTTTTGAGTAGATTTAACAGATCCAATTCGGTTTTTAAGGTCTTTTAAAGAAGGCATTTAACCCTTTCCTTACAATATAAAATAACAGTTAAGCAAAACTTTTAACTAACTGATCTAAAACATCTTTTAAAGCTTGATCAGTTTCATCTGATATTGACTTATCTTTTCGAATTGATTCTAATATTTTGGAATCCTTCGAATTTAACTTTTGCAAAAGTGATTTTTCGAATTCACCAATTTTTTGGGTAGGTATTTTATCAAGGTAACCTTTTACTCCAGCAAAAATTACAGCAACTTGCTCTTCTACTTCCATCGGAGAGTATTGAGCTTGCTTAAGTAGTTCTGTTAACCTTTCACCCCTGGATAGAAGTTGTCTAGTTGATGCATCCATATCTGAAGCGAATTGTGCGAAGGCAGCCATTTCCCTATATTGAGCAAGGTCAAGCTTAATGGTACCGGCAACTTGTTTCATAGCTTTAATTTGTGCAGCAGAGCCAACCCTTGAAACAGATAATCCAACGTTAACTGCAGGTCTAATTCCTTTATAAAAAAGTTCTGTTTCTAAAAAGATTTGACCATCAGTTATTGATATAACATTAGTAGGAATAAAGGCAGACACGTCACCGCCCTGCGTTTCGATTATGGGAAGGGCAGTTAGAGAACCTGAACCATTATCACTATTTAATTTAGCAGCTCTTTCCAATAATCGTGAGTGTAAATAGAAAACATCTCCAGGATATGCTTCTCTTCCAGGGGGCCTTCTTAAAAGTAATGACATTTGCCTATATGCAACAGCCTGTTTTGATAAATCGTCATAAACAACAACTGCGTGCATTCCATTATCTCTAAAGAATTCACCCATTGCCGCAGCTGAGTAAGGTGCAAGAAATTGCATCGGGGCTGGGTCAGAAGCTGTCGCAGCAACAATAATTGAATATTCTAATGCTCCTCTTTCTTCAAGGGTCTTAACAATCTGAGCCACAGTTGACCTTTTTTGTCCAACAGCTACGTATATACAAAACAATTTTTTTGTATCGTCCTTACCGGCTTTGTCGTTAGTACTTTTTTGATTTAAGAATGTATCAATAGCAATAGCAGTTTTACCAGTTTGTCTATCACCAATAATAAGTTCTCTTTGCCCCCTACCAACAGGAATAAGTGAATCAATAGCTTTTAAACCTGTTTGCATTGGCTCACTCACAGATTCTCGCGGCATAATTCCAGGGGCTTTTGTTTCAACTCTTGTTCTTTTTACGTTTTTAAGTGGTCCTTTACCATCAATAGGATTTCCTAAAGCATCTACAACTCTACCCAACAGACCTTTTCCAACGGGTACATCTACGATAGAACCAGTCCTTTTTACTGTGTCACCCTCTTTAATGGTCTTATCGCTTCCAAAAATAACCACACCAACGTTATCTCTTTCTAGGTTTAAGGCCATTCCTGCTATGCCACCAGGAAATTCAACCATTTCACCGGCTTGGATTTTATCGAGCCCATAAACACGTGCGATTCCATCACCAACTGATAAAACCTTACCTACCTCTGAAATTTCAGCATCTACTCCAAAATTTTCAATTTGATCTTTTAATATCGATGATATTTCTGCTGCACGAATATCCATTAATTTACACCTCTCATGGCTATTTCAAGTCTATTTAATTTAGTTTTTATTGAATTATCAATCATTTTAGAGCCTATTTTAACAATAAGACCTCCAATTAAAGATTCATCAACGCTAGTTGATAAAACAATTTTTTTAATACCAGTTGCCTTGGATATGGCTACCTTAACCTCATCTTGTTGAGATTGATCTAATATAAATGATGATGTGACCTCAGCTTTAATTTCTCCATTTATTCTTGAAACCTCTGCTAAAAAAACGTCAATTATTTCGTTAATTAAAATTAATCTTCCATTTTTAGCCAGAGTGCCACAAAAATTAATGGTTAATTTTTC
>Ga0255773_10001818_pt1 | contig 20803 bp, 16 predicted proteins | sample 011ome_17_FD_179971 | JGI IMG/M metagenome (GOLD analysis project Ga0255773, IMG submission 179971) | Coastal salt marsh microbial communities from the Groves Creek Marsh, Skidaway Island, Georgia - 011502XT metaG (version 2) | ecosystem: Environmental > Aquatic > Marine > Intertidal zone >...
TTGGGCCTTCACGCTTAATACCTAAACCCATGTTCATTGGAGCATCTTTAAGAAGTTCCATTGAATGTCTATCTCTTTGCTGAGCTACTACTGCACCAGACTTGTCGAAACGAGTTTCGTGCGGTAAGTTATCTAATGCTCCGCTAAGCTTTTTAATACGCTTGTCATATGCAGCAAATGGCTTGAAGAACATATGAGCAAACTTTGACCAATATACACCGCCGAACAGTGAAATACCTGCAAGCATTGCAAGGATTTCCCAAACAGTGCCACCCCAGATTGACCAACCTAGAGCTGAAGTAGAAACTGCCATTAGCGAAAGACTGAACATATCACGACGAAGATCGATATCAGTCCATGAATTACCTTCAGACATGACGTCTACTTTATAAACAAACCAGAACCACCAGCTACCTACAAATAGCATTAATGCACCTAAGTTCCATGCAAGAGAAACTGTCTCACCAGTTCCAGAGAAAGCAATAATAATTGTCGCAGCACTTAATAAAATTGTGCCATACATAGTTAAGATGTGAACAAATCTTCTTAGAGGCTTAGTTGAGTCAAACTCACCTGATACAGCAACTTCGTTTAAAACAACGCCAACTGCTGCGCCCATTTTCTCGCCACCAGAAACTTCTCTATAACGACCATCTTCAAAACCTACTGAACAGTTTTTACTACCAGCAGCGATTCCAGCCTTAACTTTAGCTTCTGCTTTTTTTGAATCCTCAAAAAAGTATTTAGCGCTCTTCTTATGAATAACATCCATAATGGTCATTACTGCAACTAGTGCTAGCATAATCACTACGTATGTCTGTAAACCTGCAGATCCAGCCATGGCTGCAAGAGGGGTTGTTGCGAAATCCATATTCTATTCCTCCTTTATGAAAAAAATTGATTCACATCAAAAAATTTTTTACAACTTTTCAATAATAACATAATTATATACTAATGTTATGATTAAAAACTCTTTCGCTGAGACTCAGCTCAACCTAATTTCTACTTTACTTTGTTCTTGTTAAGTTAGAGACTTTGATAGTACTCAATTAAGATTTGAGCGACTTCAGGACGAGAGAACTCTTTAGGAGGTGCAATGCCATTACCCAACATCTCACGTACCTTAGTACCTGATAACAAAACAAAATCATCTTTCTCGTGATCTGGTGCTTCACGCATCATCACGACTTTATTTAATTTCTTCGACCATGCTGTGTGGTCAGCTTCAAAGATCTCAATATCCATCGCACCTGCTGGCACTTCATCCTTGAAAATAGTTTGTGCATCAAATGCGCCATAGTAATCACCAACACCTGCATGATCACGGCCAATAATAAAGTGTGTAGCTCCCATATTCTGACGGAAGTATGCGTGAAGAACAGCCTCACGAGGGCCTGCATACAACATATCAAAACCATAACCAGTTACCATTGCACTGTTTGGTGGGAAGTAAAGTTCAACCATCTTACGAATCGCTGCATCACGAACTGGTGCAGGAATATCGCCCTTTTTCAATTTGCCGAGCAACATATGAATGACTAGTCCATCGCAACCTAAACGATCCATTGCCATATGACACAATTCTTCATGTGCTAGATGCATTGGATTACGAGTTTGGAAAGCAACAATTTTCTTCCATCCATTTTGAGAAATTTCATTTCTAATTTCTACAGCGGTACGGAATGTATCTGGAAATTCAGTTTGGAAGTAGCTGAAGTTTAATACCTGGATTGGACCTGAAACAGCAGTACGACCTTGTGAATTAAAAGCAGCAACACCTGGATGCTCAGGGTCGTCAGTACGGTATACCTTGTCGGTCATAATTGCCATCTGTTCAGCGGACACTTCTTCAATTGCTTCAACATCCATCACAGCTAAAACTGGGTTGCCATCAACATTAGGGTCACGCAATGCTATACGTTTAGCATCGCCAATAGCATCAGTATTCTCAAGCAAACACATTACAGGTACTGGAAAGAAAGAGCCATCACTAAGAGTCATTTTCTCAGCTGCTCCCATCGCATCTGTCACATTCATAAAACCTTTTAATGGGTTGAAATAACCTGCGCCCATCATCACTGCATTACCTGCAGCCTGTGAACTAATAACTACTGAAGGGAGTGACTCTGCTTCTTTGCTTAATGCATCACGTTGCGCATCATCATAAACAAAACGTGGTTGTAACTCATCTGAACCAATTGGTTTAATCATATCTATTCCTTACTGCTTATTGATGGATAAGCCTAAAAGCTCATCAAAAATTAGAAAAAAATGATTATACCGCTCGGCTTTTTTTACGCCTTCATAATATGGTAATAATGGGGTATACCCCTATGGGGATAGAGGTTATTGAGTGTTATATTAAAGCCTAATTTTAAACTTCACTCGCTCCTTCCCATCCTCTGACTTCTTGGCAATGACTCGATCATTTTTTATATCGTAGTCGAGAGTACCGCCAGTGAATTTATCGTATCCTTGAAGTAGGTAAGCACCCCCTTCAAGGTGAACCATTTCCTCATTGACGATATAGGTAATTTTATCAGCCTTGGCTTCAATAAATCTTTCCTGATTCGGCCTATCCTGTTTGTAATAGGCTTGCTGGTTACTGTCTCCATTAGCGATAACTTTTGTTACCTCTTTTTCATTGTTAAAAATCTGGACCTCTTGTCCCTTTAATATTAACGTCCCCTGGGTAATGTTCACTTCACCAAGATACTTACTATAACCTTTAATTTCATCTAGCGATGCAGACTGGGCTCTCACATGAATCGGCTCATCTCTATCTGCTGCGTGCAAAATAAATGAACTAAGAAAGACAAGGAAGAGGGACAATAGAAACTTATTCATAAACCCCTTCCACGCCATTAAAGAGCTCTACCTTTTGGCTTTTTGCATCATAGTCCATTCCCTTGGATTTAATTTTTGAGATCTGCGACTTGTAAAAAATATAATCATCGGTTTTATATCTTTCTTGATTGTTACTACTCTCGATAACTAAGTTGGTTGAATCAATAGTAGCCCCTTTGTCTTGGGTTATTCTTGAATCGCCAAGAAGCGTCATGACTCCATCATTCTCAATATAATTAAACCCATCCGACTCAACTTTGTCCTTCTCAGATATATATGTGGTTTTTTCTTTTGAGTGATAAATATTTTTATTTTTTGTTTTATCAATCGTCACATCTTTAGATAAGATTTCTCCGCCAGTATCTCTGTTGATCTTTGTTTTTCCTGTCATCTTCATATTGTCAGTATTCGGATTCATATGCATTCCGTCAGCAACCATTACATCATTTTGTCCAAAGTAAGTCACTTCATCCTGACTAATAATTTCTTCACTATCCTTCTTATAGAGAATAGAGTCAGATTTCATAATATGCTTGATGCCTGTTTTTGATTCTACATTGACAGAACCCGTAAATAAAAAATCACCTGAATCCAGATAAAGGCCCTCATCGGCTGTCAGCACATAATCAACAATATCAGATGACTCGCCAAATGATGTCACTTTTGGGTTCTTCATAAGACCTGGTTTATCTTTGTAATTAATATAACTCTCAGACTCAATTAGTCGACTCAAACGATAGTCCTTATCAAATTCTTGGGTTGAGAAATTTTCAATACGATCAGAAAAATTTTCTTCTGATTGAGACTCTTGGGTTCCTTCAATAACTGAACTATTGATCTCTTTTGAATCTCTATCTTGTCCTATCAAGAAAAAAAGGAAAAATCCAACTAAAATGATTAGAGCAATACCTAAGATACTTTTAGAGAACATATGACCAATATTTCAAATTACTTTTCTAAAACTTTATACGCAATTACACCAGACAAACCATTCAATGAGTATTCTCTGGAGAGCGCTCTTGAATTACATGACATTAGTATAGTGCAATATAGAAGAAAAAATACCAACATGAAAACTTTACTTAATGAGGCTGAGCAGATTAAACAGCTTTGTCAAAAATACAACGTACTTTTTATCGTCAATGATCATATTGAGTTAGCACATCTGTGTGAGTCTGATGGTGTTCACCTCGGTGGCAATGATCAAAGCATTTTCGAAGCGAGAGATAAACTTGGACAAGAGGCCATCGTTGGAAAGTCTTGTTACAACTCTATTGAAAATGCTCTTACTGCACAAAAAGAGGGGGCAAGCTATGTCGCTTTTGGGGCCATCTTCTCCTCTGAAACAAAACCAAATGCTCCAACTTGCAGTCTTGAAACTATTCGTGAAGCTTCTAGCAAATTATCAATCCCGATTGTTGGTATTGGGGGCATCAGTTTAAATAATTTAAATGAAGTTTTTGAAGCTGGTTGCAACAGTATTGCCATGGTCAATGCTTTATTTCAACCAAGTAACTGATGTAAGGAGAGAAGATTAGAGCTCTGCAGTTTTCGTTATAAATTTTCTTGATAATAATTGAATATTTATTAAGTTGCTCAGAGTGATTTCTCTTTAAACGGTTTGCAAAAGAGTCTTCATCTTCCTTAGCCAGAGGCTTATCAGATTTAAAATCCACAATCCAATGAGTCTCATCATCTTTAAAAAAGCGATCAAGTATCATCTCGCCATTTTCTGATATCAGACTGTATTCGCGTTTGGTTGTATGTCTCTTCCTGAAGACCCATTCAAAATCATGATGACTTGTTGTCCTATCTATTAGCTCTAATACATTATCGGCAAGAGAATCTTGAAGGGAAGAATCAACGCCAGACTCTTTTAATCTATAAATAATTTCTTTTTTTGATGGATCAAACTTTTCTAGCTCCATAAACTTATGATAAATTTTTCCAACAACATTGGAATATTCATAGATGATTTTTGAGAAAAATTGATCTCGTTTTTCCTCTTTCTTTTGGACATTATCGAAAGTGATTTTCTTAAGCCGCTTTAATTTCGGATGCTCTGTTCCCTTCTCGGATTCAAAACTTTTTTCTGTGAAATCTTTTGAAAATTTATGCTCGATAAAACTCAAGAAAGAGTTTTTATTGGCTTTAAGGGTTGACGAGAACTTGCCAAAAATATCAAGCCGGGTTTTTGCGCGGGTTAGTGCAACATAAAAAAGTCGCATTAACTCAAAATACTCTTGTTTTTTTTCAAGATGCTCAAGAAATAATCTTGTTCCAGTTGAATTTGGTTCTGAAACTTTCTTGACAGGGGCAATGATCAATGAATCTGAAAAAAATTCCTTAGTAAGGATCAATTTTTTTTCACTGACTCTGCTAGCTGACTCAATAGACGGAAGGATCACATGATCAAACTCTAAACCTTTAGATTCATGAATTGTCATTAATTGAATATTCGACTCACTTGAAGGTGAAAACATCCCCTCCATCATCTTTTCTATGGTGGATAGATTTACAAGATCTCTTGACTCACACTGATAAATAATGTCTTGAAACTTTCTTAAAATTTGCAACTCTTCGTTATTAAGATTCTTTTCGATATTAAGATAATCAACTGCACTATTGAATAATTCAGAAAAATGAAAGATGTTCTCAAAGGACAATATATTATGAATCTGTTTTAAGAATTTTAAGAACCTGCTACTCCCATCTTTTGATAGTTTTTCCGCAAGAGTCTCAGAGAGTTGATTATAAAAATTTGGATGAGGAATCGAAGATATGACTAACAAGTCATTCAGTTTTAATCCACACCATGGAGATCTGAGAAGGGATAACCATGCGAGCTTATCAGATTTATTCAGAAGACATCTTGCAAGAATTAAAAGATCCCTAGTAAAAAGATGATCTTTTAAAAACTTGGTCTTAATCCCAGAAAAATTGATTCCCCTTGCCTCAAGAAGCTCAACAATCGGTCTCAACTGCTTTCTAGTTCGAACCAAAATACCAATTGATTTCTTTTCCTTATCATTTAATGACTGCTCAATTAATTTGATTATTGATTGACTCTCTGCGTGCTCATCGCTAATTGCAAAGCTATGAAAGTTCATAAATCCTTCTCCATTATCAATCTCAGCACTCACTGAAGGAGTGTAGGCAATGGACCCTAATGATTCATCATTTTCTTTGGGAAAGATTTGTTGGAATATTTCATTATTTTTCTCAACTATTGACCTATTAGACCTAAAGTTTGTTTCGAGCGTAATAGGTATTAATTTAAGATTGGCAATGCCTTGCATCTTAGCATGTAAGAAAAGTTCCACTCGAGACTCTCTAAAACGATATATAGATTGCATAGGATCACCCACGAGAAATAAAGATCGTATTTGATCATCACTCCATTGAGAAACTAGTTTTTCCAATAAACTAAATTGAGAGGTAGATGTGTCTTGGAATTCATCAATCAAAATGTGTTGAATCTTGTAATCAAGATAGAGCGAAACTTCTGATGTCGACTCCTCGTCACCTAGATACTCTTCAGCTATCATTGATAACTCAATAAAATCGGTTGTGTTGGTATTGCTAAGTTCAATTTTTAAATTAGCGAGTGAAAGTTTGAGTACCTCTGAAATATGACTTAGGATGACAATGTCAGCTTCATTAATTTCCTCATTGGGTAAAAGTTTGACCTCAGACAACACCTCTCGGAAATGCTCATATTCATGAAAGGAATTAAGCATTTCTATGATCTCTTCTTTTTGGGGTTTAATTTCGGTTGGAAAACCTGTTCTTTTGTCCAGTGATTTCCGCCATTGACCTTCGCCCGTTAAACAAAATTTGGCGAGAAGTCTCCATTGATTCAAATCAGCTATCTCAGCCGATGGCATATGATTAAGAGAAGAGAACTCAGAGTCAATTGCCTGCGAAACCAATGAAAAAAATCGATCATTTAGAATTGACTCTGAAATTGTATGAATTTTTTTAAGATGTGTATCAATGATTTTTTTAAGCCCAGAATTGATTGCCTGAACAGAGAGTATGTTTTGCTTAAATAATTTTTTGATCCATTGATCTCTCGTTTTTAACATAGCAACAATCAAATCCATAAATCGATCGGATCGATTATCCAAATATCTCAACACCTCTTTAATTGACATCTCATAGTCTCTGTCATGAATGGATAAAAGAACAGACTTAGCTACCCCCTTGTATAAATTTTCCCTTTCCCATTCCTGGCTCAAAATATCGGGAGCAAACAATTGCTCATGATTAGGAAGTAAATTGACTATTTGGTTAGCTAATCCATCAAAAGTCAGGACCTTAATTCGTTCAATGTTCTCTTCTATCAACCAGCCTTTTGATTTGGATTTTTCTAGGGCTGACTTTGATAACTTAACAGAGTCTTGAGTTTTGCAATTATCAGGATCTTTGAGGTAATTGAAAATTCTATTTTGCAGTTCACTCGCCGCCTTATTAGTAAAGGTCATTGCTAAGATATTTTCTGGAGCATCAACAATGGATAGCAGCTTGAGATATCTTTGTGCCAATAGCTCAGTCTTACCTGCACCCGCAGGTGCCTGAACAATAAAGGATTGGTTAATATCTAATGCTTTTTGGCGCTCATGATAGTCTGGTATTGATTTCGTCATTACCAAGCACCAAAATCCCTACATACTCTCTGGAGCACTAACACCAAGAATTGATAAACCATTAAATATAATTTGTTTGACAGCTGATATCAGAGTTAATCTTGCATTTCTAGTATGAACATCCTCGGTTATGAATTCACAACTGTTGTAATAGCTATGAAAATTCCCCGCTAAATCTTTCAGGTAATAAGCCAAGACATGGGGTTCATAATCTCTAGCAGAATTCTTAAGAATCTCTTGGTATCGATTCAATTCTTTAATAAGCTTATCTTCATGTTCATGAGTCAAAACCGATAAATCGCAATTAAAGTCAATCTCTCCAAATTGACTATTGGACTGCTTCTGAACCGAACAGATTCTTGCGTGAGCATACTGAATGTAGAAAACAGGATTGTCATTGGTTTTTGATTTTGCAAGATCAAGGTCGAAGTCCATGTGCTGCTCAGATTTTCTTAGAACATAGAAGAATCTAGCTGCATCATTGCCAACCTCTTCTCTTAGTTCTCTAAGAGTAACAAATGAACCGCTTCTCGTGGACATCTGGACTTGTTTTCCATCACGATATAAGTTCGCAAACTGAACTAGCAATACTTTTAGTTTTTCAGGATTCAGTCCAAGAGATGAAATTGAAGCTTTGACTCTTGGAATGTAACCATGATGATCGGCACCCCAGATATTTATGATCTCATCATAACCCCTTGAATACTTTTCATAATGGTAGGCAATATCCGAAGCAAAGTAAGTATGCAAACCATTTTCTCTGACAACCACTCTGTCCTTCTCATCCCCATACTTTTCTGTGTTAAACCAGAGGGCACCATTTTTCTCATAGATATCATCTGATTGCTTAAGTTTATCGATAATCTTGGGGGCTAATTGATTCGTCTCAAGGGACTTCTCCGAGAACCATTTTTCAAAAACCACATGGAACTCTTCTAAATCTTTTCTAATATCTTGCAGAATCTGATTGCAGGCAAAATCATGGAGCCTTAGGTACTCATTACCCAATAATTCTTTGCAATTACTGATAATATCATCGATGTGTTTCTCTTTATCGCCACCCTCTGTCTCATCAGGAGAGACGTTTTTAAAAATATTTACTTCGGGTAAATCTTTAATCTGTTTTGCTATGTCTAGAATGTATGACCCTTGATAACCATTGACAGGGAATATGGCCGAATTTATATATCGTAAATAAACTGATACAGCAAGGATATCCATTTGCCTACCCGCATCATTGACATAATATTCACAATCAACGGAGTAACCCTGCGAGCGTAATAAATTTGCAACAGTCGCACCATAAGCAGCACCTCTTCCATGACCGACATGAAGGGGTCCTGTTGGGTTTGCAGAGACAAACTCCAAAAGAATGCGTGTATCTGCGCCAAATTTACTCAGACCAAAATGACTACCTGCCTCAAGGATCTCCTCGATAATTTTAAAGTTGGCATCCGCTGAAAGAAAAAAATTAATAAATCCAGGACCAGCGATCTCTATTTTTTTAACAGCATCACTTTGAGCCATACCTTCAATAATTTTTGCTGCCAAATCCCTAGGGGAGGACTTAGCTTGCTTGGATAAGACCATTGCAATATTGGTTGCAAAGTCACCTTGGGTTTTATCTTTTGAATGATCCACTCTGATTTCAATCGGAAGAGTCTCGATAACACGATCTTTTAATAACTCTTCTAGGCGATTCTTGAGTAGATTTTGAATAACTTCTTTCATCTATTAATGTGCTTCCTGCCAATTATTTCCTACGCCTACATCAACCTTAAGAGGAATACTTAGTTTTATGGCATTGGACATAAGCTCCTCAATTCGATTCTTACATGAATCAATAATATCCTCAGGGACTTCAAATACCAACTCATCATGAACTTGCATAATCATTTTAATATCAATGTCGTTCTGGTTAATCCAAGAATCAATATCTATCATGGCCTGTTTAATAATATCCGCTGAAGAACCTTGCATGGGTGCATTGATTGCAGTCCTTAAGGCATGTTGTTGAGCCATCTTGTTTCTGGAGTTGACATCAGGAAGATAAAGTCTTCTTCCAAGAACTGTCTCAACATATCCCTGTGTCTTTGCTAAGACTTTGGTCTGCTCCATAAACTCAGCGACGCCTGTATAGGTTTCAAAATAGGAATCAATGTAATTTTTGGCTTCAGTTCTCGAGATACCAATCTGTTTAGCGAGTCCAAAAGCGCTCATACCATAGATCAAACCAAAGTTGATAGCCTTGGCTTTCCTTCTATGATCTTTGGTTACTTCATTAATATCAATGGAAAAAATCTGTGAGGCGGTGGCACTGTGAATATCCAAGTCACGATTGAAAGCATGAATCAATGCTTCATCATTTGAAAGATGTGCCATGATTCTAAGTTCAATTTGAGAATAATCAGCTGCAAGGATTCTGTTTCCTTTTTGCGCTATGAAGGCACTTCTTATTTTGGCCCCATCTTCAGTCTTTATTGGAATATTTTGCAGATTTGGACTCGTAGATGACAGACGTCCAGTAGCTGTCACAGCTTGATGATAGGAGGTATGTAGTCTCTGCGTTTTTTGATCAATTTGTTTGGGAAGCGCTTCAAGATAGGTAGAGTTAAGCTTGGTTAATGTTCGATAATTTAAAATTGTCTCCGCTAGGGGATGCTCTAATAGTTTAAGTGCTTCTTCATTCGTTGAAGGTGCTCCTTTTGGGGTTTTCTTCTTAGGTTCAAGCTTCAGTCCATCTTCGCCAAACAAAATTTCTGAAACCTGTTTGGGCGACTCTAGATTAAATTCTTGCTTCGCAGTTTTATAAGCTTCCTCCTGAAGCTGAAGCATTCTGTTTTTGATATCTTTTTGCTGCTCTGATAATTTGATTGGATCAATGACAACGCCGTTCCTTTCAATATTGACCAAAGTCGATATCAAGGGGATTTCTAGATCCTGATAAAGTTTTTTTAGAAGCGAGTATTGTTCAATCTTCTCTTCAAATACCTGGTTCAACATATTAGTCACAATAACGTCTTCACAAGCATAAGGAGCTGCAATATCAATATCAATTTGGTTGAAAGTAAGCTGGCTCTTTCCAGACCCTGCGACATCAGAAAATTTAATCGTTTTATGGTTCAGATAATGTTCAGACAAATCATCCATATTATGACGACTGGCTATCGAATTCAGAACATAAGATTTAACCATTGTGTCATCTTTAATACCCTTGAGTTGTATCCTATAGTTGGCTAATACGTGTGAATCATATTTAAGATTTTGACCAATTTTTGAAATATTCTCATTCTCTAAAATAGGTTTTAATTTGCTCATTACCTCATCTCTATTGAGCTGCGCTGGAGCATCCATATAGTCATGACCCACCGGTATGTAAAAACTATCTTTACCCAATAAAATAACGAAGCCAACAACTGAGGCATTCAGGTAGTCAAGACTATTGGTCTCAAGATCCAAGACAACTTTCTTTTCAATATTCATTCTTTCAATGAGTGAATCAAGAACAGTCTCTTCATATACAACTGTCTGTGTATATTCTTTAAAATTTATATTTTCTGTGGAATCAATTGGACTGTCTGATTCTGTTGATTGTTGCTTTTCTTCTTCTTTTATATCTGAAGTTTTGTCAGAAGTTCCAAGTTCTTTTAGCCAAGAGTTAAACCCATACTTCTTATACAATTCTCTAAGCGTTTCAGGGTCTTCAACTGGATCTTGTTCAAATATGTCATATGGAATCTCAACATCTTGTTTCAATTTAACCAGCTCATAGGACATATCAAGTAAGTCAAAACTCTCTCTCAATTTCTCTCCAACTTTTCCGGAAATTTGATCAGCATTTTCTTTAATCTTGTTGATTGAACCAAATTCATTAATCCATTTGACTGCAGTCTTAGGACCCACAGATGGAACGCCAGGAATGTTATCCGAACTATCTCCAGTCAGTGCTAACAAGTCAAGAATTTGTTCGGGATTAACCCCCGATTTCTCAACTACGCCTTCATGATCGAGCATATTGCCCTTCATATCCAATTGTCTAGTATTGTCATTAACTAACTGCATTAGATCTTTATCGCCACTTGCAATAACAACCTCACAATCTCTCTCATTAGCCTGTTTACTTAGAGTAGCAATGACATCATCCGCCTCAACCCTATCAATGCACAAAAAATGAGTTTTCATTGCTCTCACAATTTCATAAAGGGGCTCGATTTGTCTGATCAGATCTTCGTCTGCATCCTTTCTATTCGCTTTATATTCAGGATAGAGATCATGCCGATGATTTTTACCCTTGGCGTCAAAAATAGAAATAAGTTTCGAGCCCTGAAATTGTTTTTCTAATTTTTTGATTGCGTTAACCACGCCAAACATAGCGCCTGTCGGAAAGCCTTCGTTATTGCTAAGATTGTGTGAAAGTGTGGAAAAGTAAGCACGAAACAAAAATGCTGTGCCATCAATTAAAATAAGGCGTTTTTTCATTAAATTTAATTTTACAGATTCAAAGGTTATGATTGAATCGTTTTTGTTGTCAAAATTGATTAAAGAACTTTGGTTTAATAAACATACGTCATGAGTGAAGCTTTAATATCCGCTGAAAATATTTACCTAGAACATAATGAAAAAAATGTTTTGGATAATGTTAGTTTCAAAATCAATACTGGAGAATTTGTCACATTGATTGGACCAAATGGTGCAGGCAAAAGCTCACTCATCGAGGTTTTACTAGGATTGCTATCGGCGACCAATGGAAAAGTTAGAAGAAATAAGAAAGTGGTGATTGGTTATACCCCTCAAAATTTTATTCCAAATCCATTTATTCCAATATCGGTCATTAACTTTCTAAAGCTTGACGGGAAGTTCAATCAGCATTGGTTTGATGAGGTGATTGAATTATGTGGTATCGAATCTATTCTCCATAATCCCTTAAAATCTCTCTCAGGCGGTGAGTTGCAAAGGGTGCTTCTAACTCGAGCAATGCTAAAAAAACCAAACTTATTAATTCTAGACGAGCCAGTTCAAAATCTTGATATCAATGGTCAGATGCTCTTCTACAGACTGATTGAAACAATTCATGAGACACAAAATTGTGCTGTTCTAATGGTCTCTCATGATTTGCATCATGTGATGAAGCGTTCAAATAAGGTGTTGTGTTTGTTCCATCATATTTGTTGTTTTGGTCAACCAGACACGGTGATCAGAGATTCACAATTCAATGACTTATTTGCTGATCAGATGGATGATTTATTGGCCACTTATGAGCACCATCATAATCATTGCCATGATCACTGACTATTCTGCAAATAGACTTTGAGCTTTTCTAATTTTTCCATCCTTAGTGTCTGACTCAACTACCAAATCCCATCTACCCTTTAATGGTAAATTAATGTCTGAGGTAAACTTGCCGTCACTATAAGTCATAGAACTTGAGAAATCGTCTTTATGGTTCAAAGGACGGTAAAAGAATAACTTGACTTGATTGTCATCCAGTGAAACCCCATTTTGTTTGAGCTCAACGTCATAGGATTGATTTCTACCAAAAAGAATTTTTTTAGGAAGAAAGACTTCTAACTCATAACCCTGCTGCTTAATAAACTTTTTATTAGCAAGAGTTTCATCATAACGGCCTCCACTCTTGTAGGCATCTTCAACAACCAGTCCTGGGTTTGAATCAATGGCGGTAACTATTCGATAGAAAGTCGCTAAAACCAGTGCTAAAAAGAGCCCTAGCATAGACATAATCATAGGACTTTTATAGAACCTCATAAGCTAGGGCGAGAAGAAAGAGGAGGTATATTTTTTACTAATTCCCTCGCCTTCAATGATGAAGGTTACCTCTTGCTCATTGCCAATATCTTTTTCAAAAGCACTTAAATAGATAAAGACTGACTTTGGCACACCATTTTTAAGAGGAATACTTTGCAAGGCATTCTGAGACTTCAGGTTCTTAATTTTGCTCTCAAAATTAATCGAAACAATTTGATCTTTATGAGTTTTATTCAGGAGTTTAATCTCATATTTATTACGAATGGAGCCATCAGAAAGTTGAACGAATAATGGCTGTCTATCATGAATAACATTAAATTCTACTGGCGCAATATTGAAAAGACCATAGGTCAAAATTGATAGTGCAATAACCAATATCGAGGAATAAACAATCACTCGCGGTCTCTTATAAAAAGCCAAAGCCGGCTTGTTATATCTCATTTCATCTAGTGATGTATACCTTATTAGCCCTCTTGGTTTGTTAATCTTGTCCATGACCGAATCGCAGGCATCAATACACAATCCACAGGTAATGCATCCATACTCTTGCCCATGTCTTATATCAACACCTGTTGGGCATACAGCGACACACTGTGCGCAATCAATACAATCCCCATTCCCATCTTTAGTTGATCCTTTGGTTAATTTCCCTCTTGGTTCACCACGAAGATAATCGTATGTAGGCATAATGCTTTGCTTATCAGTCATAACGCCTTGGATTCTGGCATATGGACAAATCCATAAACAGGATTGTTCTCTCAAATGACCAGCAAAAATATACGCACCAGCTGTGATTGATGCGGTGATGCTAATAGTCGTACTGGATAAATTACCCGAGAAATAATCTCCCCAAGTAACTCCGAAATATAGCATCCAAGTAACTGCTGAGACAAAAGCTATGATTAGCCAGACTATGTGTTTAGTGATCTTGAGAGAGATCTTATTCAAGCTCCATCCTTCTTGCTCCAACTTTCTTCTTTTTGTAGGAGGTCCTTCAATTAAGTTTTCAAACCAGGTATAGATATCTGTCCAAACGGTCTGAAAACAAAAGTAACCGCAAAAAACTCTTCCCAAAAGGGTTGTTATAGCAGCAAGCAAGATGGCTAAAAATAATAAAACCATTGCCAACATCCAAATATCCTGTGGAAATATAGTTATATTGAAAAGGTGATATTGACGGTTCTCAACATCAAATAGAATGGCTTGTCTACCATCCCAGGGGATATATGCAAAAGTGAAAAAGGGAAGCCAAACCAACATGCTTGCCCATTTAATGTTACGAAATTTTCCCTTCATGCGTTTTGCATGAACTGTTTTCTCATTCAGAGAGTTTTTCCACTCTTCTCCCTCTAGGTATAAGAGGTCAATATTTTTATCACTCATAGTAGGGGTATTTTAATCATTATCTTATGAATTTAGGGTTCTGTTTAAATGCCACTGAAAAGAGATTGTAGGAGTAATAATGTATAATTCAACATTTTTAAAAAAACTAACACCCAATGAAAGATATTATTGAACAAGCCTTTGAAAATCGTGGAGAAATAACTCCCGATAATGCTCCTAAAGAAATAAGAGAAGCAGTCTCTGAAGCAATTGAGTTGCTAGATTCAGGTAAAGCTAGAGTTGCAGAAAGACGTGGCGTTGGAGATTGGGTGGTAAATGAGTGGTTAAAAAAAGCTGTTTTATTGTCATTTAGATTGGAGAATAACCAACCTATGCAAGGCGGATTTACTCAGTACTATGATAAAGTGCCGTCAAAATTTGCAGATATGTCTCCAGAAGATTTTGATAAAAGTGGTATTAGAGTAGTACCTCCAGCAACAGCGAGAAAGGGTTCATTTATTGCCTCCGATACTGTATTAATGCCAAGTTATGTCAATATTGGAGCTTATGTTGATTCAGGCACCATGGTCGATACATGGGCTACGGTTGGTTCATGTGCCCAGATAGGAAAAAATGTTCACTTATCAGGTGGTGTTGGTATTGGTGGTGTGCTAGAGCCACTTCAGGCGGCACCAACTATTATTGAAGATAACTGTTTCATTGGAGCACGTTCTGAGGTGGTTGAAGGGGTGATTGTTGAGGAAGGTTCTGTCATTTCGATGGGAGTTTACATTGGACAATCGACAAGGATATTTAACAGAGAAACTGGTGAAATTACCTACGGTCGTATTCCTGCTGGCTCAGTTGTTGTGTCTGGAAATCTTCCATCTAAAGATGGAACATATTCGCTATATTGCGCAGTGATTGTTAAACAAGTTGATAGTAAGACGCTTGGTAAAGTCGGTATTAATGAGCTTTTAAGGGGAATCTAGAAACTCAACACAATTCCTAAAAGAATCACTATCCCAATGTAGTGATTATTTAAGAATGCCTTAAAGCAATTTGCTCTATCTCTATCTTTGATCAAGTGTTGATGGTAGAACATTAACAGAGTTGTGATTACTATTGCCATATTGAAATAATTTCCCAACTGAAATTCCTGAGAGATCATTACTAATATTACGATTAATAGTAAGTGCAGTAGAAAAATAATGATTAAGTCATACTTACCAAATAAGATAGCTGTTGATTTAACATTAATTTTTAGATCGTCCTCTCTGTCGACCATTGCATAAATCGTATCGTAAATTACTGTCCAAATAATCGTTGCCAAGAAGACTAGCCACGCACTGAAGGGGACTTCATCAAGTGTTGCTGAGAAAGCCATTGGGACACTCATAGCAAATGCCGAACCAAGAACAAATTGGGGAAGATTAGACCACCTTTTTACAAATGGGTATAAAGTTGCAAGAAAAACAGCGACAATTGATAATTGGACTGTCAAAAAATTTGTCATTAATACTAAGCCAAATGACATTAGAATCAAAAAGGAAAATAGTATTAACGCTCCCTTTTCAGATACCTCGCCAGAAGTCAAAGGACGATCTTTCGTTCTCATCACAAACTTATCAATCTTTCGATCAGCAAAATCATTGATTACACAACCCGCTGACCTCATTAAGATAACACCAAGCGTAAATATGATCAGAAGATCCATATCTGGAATACCTCTTTTCGCAAGAAACAGAGCCCAAAGGGTTGGCCAAAGTAACAGATAGATTCCAATAGGTTTATCCAATCGCATCAACCTAAAGTATGCGTTCACAAAGCCTCCATGAAGCTTTCTAGCTCGCTTGATAAAGGCGCTTCGATACGTAAGTTTTCTCCTGTAATGGGATGAGTAAACTCCATGACCTTGGCATGTAGGAAAATTCTTTTAAGTCCTACTTTTTCTAGTTTCTTATTGAGTTCAAAATCACCGTATTTACCATCCCCCAAAAGAGGGTGATCAGCGTATTGAGCATGAACCCTTATCTGGTGTGTTCTCCCCGTTTCGATCTCTACTTCAACTAATGAAGATGGATATAAACCATCGAAATTTTTTATTGGCTTGAAATGACTGACTGCTTCCTTCCCATTTGAATGAACCACAGTATTCTTCTGACCTGTCAATAGAGGGGCATCAATGGTATGAGTTTTTCTTTGCCAGGTATCTCTGACCATAGCAAGATAGATCTTTTTAACTTTGCGAGAAGTAATGAGTTCCTGAAGTGCTTTTAATGCAGATCTTTTCTTGGCGATAATAACCACTCCTGAGGTGCCTCTATCAATCCTATGCGCCAGTTCAATTGATGGTGAATATTTCTCCTTAAATGCCTCAATCAAACCAAAGTTGATGCCTGACCCTCCGTGGACTGGAATACCCGAAGGCTTATTAATTGCTATAAAGAATTCATCTTCGAAAACAACCTCTTTAAGGATGTTCTCTAGAAATTTGCCTGGAATAAAGTTATCTTTTTGTTCTGAAACTCGAATTGGTGGAATTCTGACAATATCTCCAATTTGTAACTTATATTCAGCTTTTTTTCGGCCCTTGTTGACTCTAACCTCGCCTTTACGAATAACTCTGTAAAGATGGGATTTAGGAACGCCTTTTATAAACTTGATTAAGAAATTATCTAGTCGCTGACCAGCCGAGTTTTCATCGATTGTTGTGAACTTTACACTCACTGAAAGAATAGTTTTTTGAAGTTTTTTGTTGTTTGCTCAGCAACCTCATTGACAGAAATATTCTTAATCTCTGCAACTTTTTCAGCAACATAATAAGTATAACCCGGAGCATTTGTTTTACCTCTATAGGGGACTGGTGTCAGGTATGGGGAATCTGTTTCCACAAGAATTCGATCCATTGGCACCTTTTTCACAACCTCTCTTAAATCACCGGCACTATTGAAAGTGATGATTCCAGAAAAAGAAATATAGAATCCCATGTCCATCGCTGCTTTAGCAGTCTGCCAATCCTCACTAAAACAATGCATAACTCCCGAAGAGGCATTCTCAGATTTCATGATATCAATAGTGTCTTTCTTTGCATCTCTGGTATGAATGATGAGAGGTTTCCCAGTTATTTGTGAAGCTGAAATATGTCTGGCAAATCTTTCTCTTTGCCAATCAGCCTCATCTGTTTTCACGTGAAAATAATCAAGACCCGTTTCTCCAATAGCAATGATTTTTTCTTGATTAGCTAAAGATACCAAACGCTCAGTCGTTGGATCTTCGCCACCTTGCTCGGTAGGATGAACTCCCACCGATGCATAGATCTCAGGATGTTGTTTGGCGATTTCATAAACACTACTGAAATTTTCTAAATCAATACAAACACATAGAAACTCCTCTACATTGAGTGTTTTTGCATGGTCAATGAGTGAGTCAATAGATCCTCCAAACTTGTCCAGTTCAACACGATCAATGTGGCAATGTGAATCGACAATTTTCATTAGTTTAAGCCTTCATTTGTATGATAAATCTCTCCTCTGAGACAAAAGGAACATTCACTTTGTTTTCAATAAAATCCTCAGATATTGATTCCATTTTATAGTGTTTCCCTTTCATAAATAAATACTCTCCTTCAGGGCAAATAAGATGGGCAGTCAATTTTTTGGTATCCTTAAAAGTTGCAAAGGCTCTGGAAACAATTTGATTGAAACACTCATTGGTGTTATAAATTTCAACCCGATCATTAACAACATTGAAATTTATCAGATTAAGGTCTAACCTAGCATGCTCCATAAATCGGCATTTTTTCCCAACCGAATCTATTGAGGTAACACCAACATCATCCCTCATGAGAGCAATGACAATACCTGGAAGTCCGGCACCACTTCCTACGTCTAGTATTCTCCCTTTTTTTATAAAACTCAAAATGGATAAACTATCTAGAAGATGTTTTTTAACTCCTTCAGAGGGATCATCAATAGCGGTTAGATTATGGACTTTATTCCACTTAATTATTAATTCTAAATAATGAAGAAGTTTTTCAATCTTCTCCACAGATAACTCGATGCCAAGTTTTGTACTTCCCTCAATAAGAAGATCTTTATGCTTCTGCATTAACAGGCTTGTATGTTTTTAAATAAACAAGCAAAATTGATATAGAGGCAGGGGTTACACCTTGGAGTCTTGATGCCTGTCCAATGGTCTCGGGTTTATACTCAGTCAGTTTTTGTCTCACCTCGGAAGATAATGCCTTGATGGATTGATAGTCAATACCCTCTGGAATTTTTAACTCCTCATTGGCACGGTACTTATTAATCTCTTCCTTTTGACGTTTAATGTAACCCTCATACTTGATCTGGTTCTCTACCTGTTCGGCTAGGATCTTCTCATCCAAATAAGGTTTACCCTCCTCAATCTCTTTGATTGACTCATAGTTCATTCCAGGCCTTTTCAATAAAGAGCCCAGTGAATATTCATGACTTAAAGATTTACCCAAAACCTTCTCAACTGACTCGTTACCAGGTTGGACCCAAATAGAGTTGAGTCTTGAGATTTCAGAATAGACTTTTTCATATTTTGACTCAAAAGCACTCCATCTTTTATCATCCACGAGGCCTAGTTTTCTTGCCGATGGGGTCAATCTCTCATCGGCATTATCCTCTCTTAAAATTAAACGGTACTCAGCTCTTGAGGTAAACATCCTGTATGGCTCATTGGTGCCTTTGGTGATTAGATCATCAATCATCACTCCAATATACGACTCATCTCTTTTTGGTGTCCAGGATTCTTTTTCTTGGAATTGAAGAGCAGCATTGATTCCAGCCAGAAGCCCTTGCGCTGCTGCTTCCTCGTAACCCGTCGTTCCATTGATCTGCCCTGCAAAGAATAATCCTCTTATTTTTTTGGTTTCAAGGGTCTGCTTGAGTCCTCTAGGATCAAAATAATCATACTCAATTGCATAACCAGGTCTTAAGATATGGGCATTCTCAAGTCCGTTAATAGAATGAATAAAATCCAGTTGTACATCAAAAGGCAAAGATGTGGAAACACCATTTGGATAAACTTCATTGGTATTTAAACCCTCAGGCTCAATAAAAATTTGATGAGAATCTCTCTCAGAGAAGCGAACCACCTTATCTTCAATGGACGGACAATATCTTGGCCCAACTCCCTCGATGTTACCTGTGAACATGGGTGAGTCTTTTAGACCTCCTCTAATAAAATCATGAGTGCTTTCATTGGTGTGGGTAATGTGGCAAGGTATTTGCTCAGGATGATCTTCCACCTGGCCCATGAATGAGAATACCGGTAGCGGAGTATCACCTGGTTGAATTTGCATCTTTGAATAATCCAAGGTTCTTCCATCGAGTCTAGGAGGTGTCCCCGTTTTAAGCCTTCCAACACCCAGATCATAAGCTCTTAATCGTTGAGACAATCTATTTGCTGGAATATCGCCAGCTCTGCCCCCTTCATAATTGGACTGGCCAATGTGAATAATCCCCCCAAGAAATGTTCCTGATGTCAGAACAATCTGATCCGCTTTGATCTCAAGACCCATTTGAGTTTTGATTCCTACCACCTGATCTTTTTCAATCAAGATATCATCCACAGCCTGTTGGAACAGGTGCAGGTTTTCTTGGTTCTCTAATGCATGCCTGATTGCAGCCTTATAGAGAATCCTATCTGCCTGGGCTCTGGTTGCTCTGACGGCAGGACCCTTGGAGGCATTTAAGGTTCTAAACTGAATACCAGCAATATCCGCAGCTTTCGCCATGACACCGCCCATTGCATCAATCTCCTTGACCAGGTGACCTTTTCCAATGCCGCCAATCGCAGGATTACAACTCATTTGACCCAGTGTCTCTATGTTATGAGTCACTAGCAGTGTCTTGACACCCATGCGAGCCGAGGCTAGTGCTGCCTCGGTTCCAGCATGTCCGCCTCCAATTACAATTACAGAATAGTATTTATCCATCAATTCAATTTGCTCATAAAAAAAGGCCCGTCAAACGAGCCTTTTATCAATATCTCGTTAGTAGATATTATTTCACTTTTGCGTCAAGTTCGCCAGATGCATATTTTTGACTCATCACATCAAGTGAAAGTGCATTGATTTTATCAGCCTGACCTGCAGAACCGAAAGACTCAAATCTTGCTGCACAAATCTCCATCATACCAATAGTAGACTCTTTTAAGAATTTACGTGGATCGAAATTTGATGGGTT
>Ga0255773_10001823_pt1 | contig 20773 bp, 33 predicted proteins | sample 011ome_17_FD_179971 | JGI IMG/M metagenome (GOLD analysis project Ga0255773, IMG submission 179971) | Coastal salt marsh microbial communities from the Groves Creek Marsh, Skidaway Island, Georgia - 011502XT metaG (version 2) | ecosystem: Environmental > Aquatic > Marine > Intertidal zone >...
TTATCGTCTATTGGATTAGCAAATGCTGCAAACGGCATCAATGCTAAAAGATATAAAAACTTTTTCATAATAGGTTCCCTCATTAAGTGTGTAGTTATTTAGCCATAAAAAAAGAGACTCCGAAGAGTCTCTTTAGTTCGGACGGCATATAGCCTATCCCCGTAGTTTAGAATTTAACAGTAACGCCTACTGTTGCATTTCTGTCGCCAGCATTTTTAAAGTCAATATCACGTGTTTCTGACACGCTTAGTTTGACTGCCATTGCTGGAGTTACTGCATAGCTTGCACCGACTTCCAAGTATGAATCATTACGTGCAAAATCTAGTACATCGTTAGATGTGCTTTTCCACGAATATCCAACTTCAGCATATGGTGTAAACTGACCAATAGTATGTGCTACGCCAACATATGGCTTTGCAACAAGTGTACGAGTGTCAGTTGTGTAGCTGTCACCAAATGTAAACTCTGCACTTGCGCCTGCATATACAGGACCAGCAACTTCAACTTTTTTACCTACTTTAATTGCGTAGTCATCAGTTGAACCATCACGGCTCCAAGTACCAGTTACATCAACTGGACCAACTGTAGTGCCTACAGCAAATTTAGTTGCGCCTGTCTCAGGTGCTTTAACACTGATAGAGAACGCTTCAGATTGAGCAGTCAACTTAACTGCTGTATTATCAAAGTCACCAGCAACTGCTGCTGTGCTAAACATTGCCGCTGCGGCAATCATCATCATTGTAGATTTCATTTTAATTCCTTTATGTGTGTCTGTTTTGACAATTTACTTATACTCTCAGTGTTTCTACTAAGACAAAAGTGGTTAGTGAAAAAGAGAGCAGCCTAAACTGCCCTCTCTGCTATGTTTGGTAACAAGGTCTAACTACCTCGTAGCTGCCCTTAGGCTGCTAATGCGTAACTTTCGTTTGCAATTATAGTTTTCGTTCGCGGTACGGCGCTTACATCCCGGTAACTCCACTCTTCTATCCTGCCTGTCGATCCTATTCATCCCCATCAACTATACACTCAGTAAATGTATACTTGGTGGAGATGCCGGGAGTCGCACCCGGGTCCAGTTCAGTCGTCAAATTGCTTCAACGTTACAAGTATATTTATAACACCTTTAAGCAAAGATGTCAAGTTCTTTTTCTGTTTTGTTAGAAAGTTTTTCTTCTGGTGGTACAATTTTGCGTAGCCAACTGTCTGCAATATAAGCACGAGGCGAAGGACCTAACTGTATCGTTAAATCGTCTGCTTCAATCCACCAATAGTGATCGTGAACAAGACAAGTTGATGTCATTCCGTATGCTTCAAACTGTTCACCTTCTTTAAACTTGCCAATGTATTCTACAACCTTTACAATTCTTCCTACGTTTATAGGATTGATTGAAAATACAATTACAGCTAGATCACCTTCACTTACGTTCATTCTTGCTTGCCTCGTACTTTGTCATTAATGCAGTAACATCTTCTACTTTGCACAACCATCCGCCTTCGTTTACGATAAACACATCGCCCGGTCTATACAATGCGTAACCTTTGTCGCTACCATCTTCTTTCTTGCCCATAACTTCACCTTCCCATTCTCCTAGAACTTTAAAGTTATTGCCTGCTTGATTTATAGTATAGTCAACCCACATCATACTAGTTCTACCTTTCTTGCTTTTGAAAACTTTAGTGCAAATAATGTTGCATGTCTATCGTCTTCTATGTCTACGTATATGTCACAGCGTTTGTAAGTGTCACCTGGCAACGATTGACTGTTGCTTCGGAGTATTACAGTTGTGTGCCATTGTATTTCTTCAAACAGTTCTTCACCAAGTTCTCTACGTATCCAGAGCTGTTCCATTTCATCCTTGTGAGACCATTTCATCTCACATGATCCTAGGTAGAATCTCATTCTAATATACCTTAAAATTGATCTGCTTCGGTTGAGTGTTTGTTAGCAACAGTCGATGTAGCACCAACTGCTTCGCTAATTAAATCAAAATAACCTACACCAACTTCACGTTGATGCTTAACTGTGGTAAAGCCACGTGCCTGTGCCGCAAACTCACGTTCCTGCATTTCTGAATAACCAGCCATGCCACGTGCCTTGTATGCTTCAGCAAGTTCAAATGTAGCCAAGTTAACTGAATGGAAACCTGCCAGTGTAATGAACTGGAACTTGTAACCTAGTTCGCCTAGTTCACGTTGGAAAGTTTCACATTCTTCTACAGATAAAAACTTGCGCCAGTTAAAACTAGGACTACAGTTATAAGCCAGCATTTGGTCCGGAAACTCAGCATGTATAGCATCGGCGAATTGTTTAGCCATCTCAATATCTGGCGTGCTAGTTTCGAACCATAAGAGATCAGCGTAAGGGGCGAAAGCAAGGCCTCTTGCAATGCAAGCATCAATGCCATTTTTAAATTTGTAAAAGCCTTCTTCAGTACGTTCATCAATGATAAAATCCTTGTCTAGTGGGTCGTGGTTGCTGGTGATCAGCGTAGCGGCTTCAGCATCTGTGCGAGCCATGATAACTGTGTCTGTACCAGCAACGTCACTTGCTAGTCGTGCGGCTTGTAAGTTGCGTACAGCTTGGCTAGTGGGAATTAAAACCTTACCGCCTAAGTGTCCGCATTTCTTTTCACTAGATAGTTGATCTTCAAAGTGTACACCTGCGGCGCCTGCTTCAATCATGGCCATCATTAGTTCGTATGCGTTTAATGCACCACCAAAGCCTGCTTCTGCATCTGCTACAATAGGCAGGAAGTAGTCTGTAGTTACTGACCCTTCTGAGTATTCAATTGCATCAGCACGACGGAAAGCATTGTTAATGCCTTTGACCACGTTGGGCACTGAGTTTACTGGATACAGACTTTGATCTGGATAAGTTTGTAGTGCTGTGTTGTTGGCGGCTGCTACTTGCCAACCAGACAAGTAAATTGCTTTTAGTCCTGCCTTAGCATGTTGTACTGCCATCTGCCCGTTGTAAGCACCCAATGTGTTGATGTAGGGTTCAGTTGCTAACAGTTCACGTAGTTTTTTAGCACCACGTTTTGCCAGTGTATGTTCTACCTGTACGCTGCCTTGTAGTTTGCGAACGGTTTCTTGAGTGTAATTACGTTTTTTCATTATATTTTCTTTAAAAAGTTTACCAAATTCCTAAATTGCGTCCATTACCAACGATAATAAACAGACAAGTTACAACGTGTAGCACTATCCAAAAGGTACGGAAAGCCAGAGCCTTTTTCACATCACTTTGCGTGATAGGATGAAACTCTGGCTTATCGTCGTCTGTAAAACCAATTGGCATGCCAACGGTGCGAGCCCAAGTCTTAAGCCAACGCCGTTGTCCGCTCATCACATTGCGTTCTTTTTCTCGATGATTTCTTTGCGGCGTTCTTTGGTAAGTTTGCCTAAATCACCTAGGGCTGTACGTGCGCGAGTAGCTGCTGCTTTCACGCCTTTTTCTTCGAAAGAAGCATGCTCTTTCAAGTAGTTGTTAAATGCCAATACGATTTCTTCGTGGGTTGGTTGTGTCATTATAGTTCTCCTTTAATAATGTTAATTAATTATACGTGATTTTTGTGTAGTTGTCAACCGGACAGTGGTCTGGCTGGGAATTAGATCTCCGCCAGCTGTATCGTTATCTCTACTAATACCTGGCATAGTTATACCATCTGTATACCGCTAGTTTGCGAAGTATACTGTTTACCAATCTCTGCTTCTGTCTTTGCTACACAGCTAACTGATGTTGCTTGTAATACAAACTTACCATCAGGTGATACTGAGAACATAAACGGGGCAAGTCCTAGTCCTTGTTGTTGTGCAATAAGCACCATTGGCTTACGTACTGTAAACGTTTTTTCTGTCTCGTCTTCTAGTCTACCAATAATTTCTTCGCCTGAGCTTAGTTTAAATGAGACTGTGTCGCCTACTTTGTATGGTGTTTCGATTAACATTATAATGTGTGTCCTGTTCCGTTATATCCGGTTTCTTCTAAATATGTTCCTAGTTTGTCGTATCCGCCAATACTAGTTCCACCTACTTTAATTTGTGGGAAAGTGCGAGCGCCTGGAAATAGTTCTAACACTTCTTCTCGAGTAAAATCTGCACCAAGTTGCTTGTATGTATACTTTAATCCACGTGTTTCACATAACCGTTTTGCTGCATCGCAGTACGGACATTGCGGCTTGCCATAAATTTCTATCATAGACTAAATCCTTTAAGTGTGTCTGTGTTAACGTCTTGCTTGATACCGCCAATAATATAAGATTCTACTTCTGTCTCTTGTGGAGCAACTTGCAAGCCTGAACTTGACAACCAATGTGTAGTCCAAGGTAGCGGGTTAGTGTTAACTGGCTGGTCAAAGATAGCAGTCAAGTTAAGTGCTTTCAAACGACGATTAGCAATGTACTCTACATACTGATTAAGTAGGGTAGTGTTAAGACCAATCATGCTGCCGTCTTTAAACAAATAAGCCGCCCAATCTTTTTCCTCTGCAACACATTCGCGCCACATAGCATATACTTCATCTTCGCACTCTTTAGCAATACTTGCCATCTCTGGATCGTCTTTGCCTTGTGCCCACAATTTTAATACGTGTGTGCTGAGTGCTAGGTGTTGTGCTTCATCACGAGCAATCAATGAAATAATCTTTGCAGATCCTTCCATTAGTTTTAACTCGCCAAAGCCAAATGTACATGCAAAACTTACATAGAAACGCAACCCTTCTAGAATGTTAACAGTCATCATTGCAAGATACAACTTCTTCTTAACTTCACGAAGACTGCCTTCACCACGGTGGGTATACGCATCAGCGGCTTCCGTAAAGGCATCGTAATGTTTAGTAACTGAAGTTGCACGAGCAATAATCTTTTCATCATCTAGAATAGTATCAAATACTTCTGACGGGTCAGCATATACGTTCTTCATAATATGCGTATAGCTACGTGAATGGATTGTTTCAAAGAAGTCCCAAGTAACAATACATCCCTCTAGTTCAGGAAGTGATACGTGTGGCAAGAATGCCAGGCACGGACCACGACCTTGGACACTGTCAAGAAGTGTTTGATATTTTAGATTGGAAGTGAAGATGTGCTTTTGCTCTGGACGGAAGTTTTGAAAGTCTGCACGATCTTTCTGCAGACTAACTTCTTCAGGGCGCCAAAAGTAACCAAGCATAGTTTGATTTAGCTTATCAAACACAGGGAAACGAAAAGTATCGTAACGCTGTGTATTCATATCTGCTCCGAAGAACATATTTTGTTTTGTAAAGTCAACCTTGTCTTGGTTAAAAATTGTTTTCGCCATCTTCTTAAATCCTATATCTGTGTGCGTACTATTAAGTATACGTTCTTGTATGTTGCCTGTCAACCTTAGATTGCGCAGGCTTCACACATTTCATCATCGTCTGCAACCGCACTAGGCTGTAGTTCGACTTGCTTTGTTTCCTCTTCAATATCACTTGGATCAGTTTTGTAATCGTAAGTATTTTGATAGTAACTAGTTTTCCAACCCATTTTATAAGTTGTTAACAAGTCCTGTAACATAACACTCATCGGTACTTCGTTGTTATCGTAGTGAGTAGGATTATAACTCCAGTTACCACTAATAGCTTGGTCAAAGAACTTTTGCATTACTGCTACTGTGTTGATGTAACCTGTGTTGTTAGGCATTTCCCACAACAATGTATAGTAGTTCTTTAGAGTTTGATACTGTGGAACAATCTGCTTAAGAGGCCCTTTCTTTGACTTCTTAACGGACAAGTATCCTCTAGGTGGCTCAATTCCATTGGTTGCATTTGACACAACGCTTGAGCTCTCTGATGGCATTTGTGCGGACAAAGTTGAGTGCCTGAGCCCGTGTTGCTTAATGTCATTGCGTAAACTATCCCAATCATACTTTAACTCATTTGCTACAATAGTGTCAACATCCTTCTTGTATGTATCAATAGGAAGGATACCGTCTGCGTATTTAGTACGGTTAAAGTACTCACATGCACCGCGTTCTTGTGCAAGTTTGTTTGATGCCTTGAGCAAGTAGTACTGGAATGCTTCTGTTAGATCGTGTACTAACTGCCATGCTTCTTGATCTGCATAACTTGCTTTATTCTTAGCAAGATAATGAGCAAGACCTACATATCCGATACCTAAACTACGACGAGCTTTAGTTGAAGTTTCAGCTGCTTTAATCGGATAGCGTTGGTAATCAATAATTTCTTCTAGCGCACGAACAGCAAGTTCACATAGTTCTTCTAGTTCATCTAATGAACGTAAAATGCCTACGTTGATTGCACTAAGAATACATAATGCAATTTCGCCTTCAGGATCATCAATGTGATTCAATGGCTTAGTTGGCAGTGTAATCTCTTGACACAAGTTACTCATGTAAACAGTGTCTTTGAAGCTGCTGTGGGTGTTGCAATGATCAACGTTCATAATGTAGATACGTCCTGTCTCAGCACGTTCTTTAATCAACGCAGAGAATAGTTCCATTGCAGGAATGCGCTTTTTCTTAATGCTAGTAGCACGTTCGTATTTTTCGTATAGTTCTTGGAACTTTGCTGCATCACCGTAGTATGCTTCGTACAAGCCTGGAACATCATGTGGCGAGAAAAGAGTAATATCGCCGCCACTTAGTAGTCTTTCGTACATAGTTTTGTTAAGCTGAATTGAATAATCTAACTTACGTACACGGTTGTCTTCTGTGCCCTTGTTGTTCTTTAGCACAAGGATGTCTTCAATCTCTTGATGCCAGAACGGGAAATGCACTGTTGCACTACCACCGCGCACACCATTCTGTGTACAACATCTTACTGTTGACTCGAACTTCTTTAGGAACGGAACAATGCCTGTATGTGCTACTTCGCCGCCGCGAATCTTTGAGTTTACTCCGCGGATTCGTCCTGAGTTGATGCCGATGCCTGCACGTTGCGCAGTGTAGCGTCCGATAGCCATGTCGCTAGCAAATATGCTGTCGAGGGTATCATCGCTATCGACAAGAACGCAAGATGCAAATTGGCGCACTGGAGTACGGACTCCTGCCATGACTGGTGTTGGGATATTGACTTTAAAAAGTGAGGTCGCATCGTAGTATCTCCTTACATATTGCATACGGTCTTCTTTAGGATAATTTGCAAACAAAGTTGCTGCAATCATCATGTACATGAACTGCGGAGTTTCAAAGATTTCTTCAGAACTGCGATCTTGTACTAGATACTTGTCAACTACTTGACGTAACCCTGCGTATGTAAAGTTCTCGTCACGCTTGTGATGAATATAAGAGTTAAGGCGTTCAATTTCTTCGCTAGTATATTTTTCTAAAATCTCTGCATCATATACGCCTCGAGCAATATTTTTTCTAATAATTTCTTCAAAGCTAACTGCGTTGTAGTCGCCGAACACTTGCTTGTACAATCCATAGCTTAGTAGACGTGCAGCCGCGAATTGATAGTTTGGAGAGTCTAGACTAATAAGATCGTTTGCACTTCTAACTAAAATTTCTTGAATTTCCTGGGTAGTCATTCCATCATAAAACTGCAAATTTGCGTTCATTTCAATCTGGCTGCTACTTACACCTGCTAGTCCTTTGCAGGCCTCCTCAACGACAAAATGTATCTTGTCAATGTTAAGGTGTTCTCTTGTGCCGTCACGTTTGACGATCATAGTTCCATTTGACATTCTCTCTCCTAGTGTGTTCTTATAATTGATATTTAGTGCCTACGAGGCATGCTGTAAATTTTCTGGTCCACCAATGTAGTTGGCAATTCATCAATAGATGTACAAGTATTATTATAGTACCCTATTGCGTAATTGTCTACCACTAAGATGTAATAATTTGCAGATTCCTCGTAGTCTGTAGTGATATGTATCTCAAAATTAGACCCATTAAAACGGTCTGTTAACTGTAAAGAATAACACATTCCTAGTACGCGAGCGAAGTCACAATACTGATTCTCTTGTATAAGTTGCCAGGGGTCAGGCCAGCTCTTTTGGTCCCACGGATCTATGTGAATGCTTACAGTTGGAGCAGTGTTATAGCAGTCTATAACATCTTGGATAGGATCTTTTGATTGCTCAAGCGAACGCCTGAAAGCAACCCAGGCGCCTAGCCTGTCTTCATAGGTTTTATCGAACATTACTCACCAGTGGCGTCTATTGTTGTTTTTCTATTTCTAATTTTAAATTCTAATTGTGTTTGGTCATCTACAGGCATTGTGCTTGATAACAGTACTTCGATAGTATCGTGAACTGTATCACCGTCTGCATCCTGAATTAATGCACTAAATGCAATAGCAGTTTCGTAAGATGTCGCTCCTACATAATCGTAAAGATCTGATATTGTTACTGTCTTATCTATTCCGTTGACAGTTAATGTAGCAATGCCATTTCTAACAGCAGAATAGCTTCTACTAGTAAGCAAGTATTCAATCTCAAACAGCTGACTAGCAATGTCAGCCTCGCCTGGAAGTCTAAAATACTTTTGTGAGGATCCATTTACTATATTGTTTAAAACGTGTAGTTCACCAAATTCAGCAACTACTGATCCTTCTATCTCTGGAACATATGCCTTGTCACTCCAGTATCCAGGAGTGTATGACAATACCGCAGTTCTTGAGAAGTAGTCGCCCTTAGAAGTATTGCCCGGAGTTTGATATTTGATTACCGCATCCGTTGCATCTTGTTCAGCAGCACCTTCTGTTCCTACCATAATATAAGAGTTGTTCTCACTTGCATTGCCCTTACCATACTTAACCCAAACAGCATTTTTATTAATATTATTAAATTTACAATTAAACCAGCGGTTATTATATGGACCAGTTTCTTTTCCAGAATTGACTGCACTATCTAACGATAAAAGCTGTGTGCCAAATCCTATACCGTATGCTAAATCATAAAAGTTACAGTTAGACCAAATATTGTTGTGTATATCCCAATCACTTATTACTGCATATGAGAATCCGTTTACAGTACAATTTTCAAAGACATTGTTTTTAGTTTCAACTGTACCATTTAAACTATTCATTTCAATAGCAACATCAGTCTCCGTTACGCTATCACTACTAGTCCACGGGCCTGAGAATTTAATATCTTTAAACACACTGTCTTTACAGTTATTAAGTACTAGTGCTTTGTTAGGAACAGTAGTTTCTAACGTCATGCCTTCTAGTCTAATACGCTGTGCTTGTGTAAGTGTTGTAGTACCTGCATCATTAGCTGGACTTCCTACAGTGCTGTCTCCATTAACTGTAGTAAACATATCTACACTTGATGTAATCGTTCTAATAATTGTTTTATCTGAGCCTGCACCAACAAGTGTTGCATAAGGAGGTATGTAAATAGGACCGTCAATGATATATTCGCCCGGCTCTAGATGTAATATTACTCTACTGGCTGCGCTACCTTTAAGGGCATCATTTAGATATAATTGATCAATGGCTGCTTGCAAACGAATAGTTGCAATTTGACTAACTTGTCCGGTTAAACCAAATGCGCGAACACTAACTCTGTCATCAAGTCTATCTTGCAAACTTCTACGAATAGGACTAGCAACATCGCCGCCTGTTAGTAGAAAACTATCTTCTTCTCTATAAGTGTAACTATCTGCTAGAGAAAAAATGTTGTCGTATTGTGTCAATACTTTAGTATTGCCTACCGCCGGAGCACCTTCAGCTACACTGCCGTTACCAATAAACAGTTCTTGTGTATCTACTGCCCATCCTAGCTCACCCGAAGCCAACTGTGGCAAGCCTGAACCTTGATTCTTTTGTCCTCTACGAATTTGTATGCGTGATATTTGTACTACAGCCATTTACGATCTCCTATTACACATATTTATCGAATTAACTGTTCTGTTCGTAGTATTGATACACCCTGTTATACCATTCAGTGCGCCATTCGTCATATTCGTCTGGCCATAGATCAAACTGTTGGTAAGTTTCGCCACCTAGTTGCATTGGATCGTCACCGCGACTGCACATAAACACATGCCCTTCGCGAATGTTAGTACCATAAACTTCGTTGTGTGCTTCTGCATACGCAACCATTTGTAGGTAATAGTCAATAACCCACTCAGGCTTCTTAGGCTTGTTGGTCTGTTTAAAGTCCATGATGCAAGGATTGCCTTTATACTGCCCAACTAAGTCAGTAGTTCCTGCATACATGTGCGGCACATAAAGGGCAACTTCGCTACCCCAGATTTCATCTACATGTACCATAGCCTCATCTCGAATACATTCTGCCATTCGATGTGCTTTGATTGCAAACGGATTACTGCCAGGAGTGGGCCATTCACCAAACTCGATATAGTCTTCAAGATACTTGTGCATCCTTGTGCCTACACCAGCTGCTTCGGTTGTAATTTCGCGAGCTTTTGTTTCACCTACTCGTTTACGCCAAGCAATAAGATGCGTCTTATCTTTAGTTGCATCAAGAATAGTGGTAACACTTGCTACAGCGTTACCATCAGGAGTAGCATATAATCGCTTGCCGTTTACTTCTTTGCGTGAAAGCGGAGTATAATCAAACTTTTTAAGTATCAGACTCATCACGTACCTCTCTGATTGGGATTAAATTTTCTATTTCCCACGCTTCTTGGCCGAAAGGATCGTTATTCATAAAATACGGATCTACATCACTAAAGCCGTCTTCAGCGTCTACTGATGTTACTTCTGGTACAAAGTGTCTAATCATTTCTTCAACACCATATTTTAGTGTTGCAGTTGATCCTGAACATCCTGAACACGCACCTTGCAATTCTAATTGCAGATGACCATCTGCATAAGATAAAAATTCAATATTTCCACCATGTGATGCAACACTAGGCTTTACATGTGATTCGAGCAGTTCTTTAATTTGTGTGATGATTTCTTCATCAGTTCTTTGTGTCATAGCTATACTCCAAATGTTATACATAGTATAACAGAAGTTTACAGTTGTGTCAAGAAGTTTTTAAAGTTTGTCGCCAACGTTAGTAGCTGACTTGGCCATCTTAGCAACTGTGTTGTTGCCAGTGGTGTCACCTTGCGGTGTACTTGTTGCTGCTTTTTTAGTTTTAGGCTCGATGCCTTTTTCACTAAAGTTTTGGATCATTGCTTTGAGTCGTGGATCAGTATCGTATGCTGCTTTAAACGTGCCGTAATCAAATTGCTCTGCTCCGACATTTTGCATAAGTTTATTAAGATCAAGATTCTTTGCATCTGATCTAATGTCGTTAGCAGTTGGTGTGTTAAAGTGTAGGAAAACGGAGACGCCTTTTTGATCGGCATCTCCGATTACTGTTCTTAATACTTGTACTAACTTTGGTGAGGAAGATGCTTGAGGTTCACCTGCTTCACAAAGTTCGTATACTTTCATTCAACTATTCCTATTAACGTGAGCTTAGGATTGAACCTAGTCTACGTGAACTTTCGATCATTTTCTTTTTAGCATACATGCGTGACTCACGCTTTTCACGTCCTGCTTCTGCTTCGCCGCCTGCTGCTGGTGCTGCTGCTGCAAACTCGTCATCTACAGTTGGTTCCATATCTTCAGCACCTGGTACTGGCTCTTCAGCTGGTAGTTCTGCACCCATATCCATTGCTGGTGCTTCGCCTTCGCCTGTTAGCATGCCAACACCTTGTGTTAGCGCAACACGGGTTGATTCCATTGCTGCGTAAAGCTGCTCTAGTGCAGGCTTAACTGCGTTAGTAAATCCTTCTGACTGCTGTGCGCCCATTTCATCGCGGATGGCATCAGCTAATTCTAGCATTGATTCAGTTTGCATTTCAGCAGTGTCTTCCATCCAACCAGTTAAACGGTCAACCATATCTTTAGCTGCCATTACTAGTTCTGCATGGTCTTCGGCGCCTTCTTTAATTATTGATTCGCTCATGTTTTTATCTTTAACCTCTTCATCATCAAAATCTCCAGCTGCTTTTGCTTTTTTATATTCTGCATTACCTTCTGGTTTAGTAATATCAATTTTCTTACCAGACTTAGGATTAACAAGTTTGATTCCTTCATCAGTTTTCCTTTTCTTGCCTGCTGATGCTGCCATACGTGCTGCTTTTACATCTTCCCAATCGTTCTTGCCGTCCTTGTTCCAGTCTTTCTGCTTTTTTTCTTCTAAAGCACTGTCAGAAACATCAGCACGCTCACTAATAGCAGCATTCAATACGTCAAGGAAGAGTTTGTTTTTGCTGTATGTTCTATTCTGTGATAACCCACTGAAACTTTCATTTGTTTCAATATCAAATTGCTTGGTGCGAATCTTATTTCTTGCATCCTGTAGCTGCTCTAAAGTAAACGAATCAACGTCTATCTTTGTTCCAAATTTCTTTGCCATTGTTTCGTTTAATGCTGCCGACGTCAATGGTTTGTTCATTTCTCTAATGTTCATGATATACTCTTCCTCAAGTAGTTATTATAGTTATTTATACGTTTTAACGGAATATAATAGAATCAAGAGCAGACTTAGCAGTAGCAGTTCTTGCCTTTGCAATTTCTAATCTAGTTAGTACTACATCTTTTTTAAAGTCATCTTTGGTTGTTTTGAGTGTGTTTGTAAAGAACATTGCGTCTAAGTAATTCTTTTGTATAGTTTGATCTAAACTTAAAACTTCTTGTGTTCTGTTAATACCTTTAGACAAACTCTTAGCAAGTGCTAGTGCAGCCGTTTTACTAAATGTAATCGCAACTTGTTTGTTTTCTTGACAGTCGTAAATTAAGAAACCTTTTTTACTGTCTCTTACAACAATTTTACCAATACGAATACTATTGCCCTTTTGATAGGGAAACATGCTAGGATCTAGCTTGTCTTCAATTAGATGTTGTAGTTCTTTAAGTAATGTCGTGTTTGTCATTTCTTGCAACCATTATAACGTTATCTGATCGTATTTTACTTACCAAACTTTTGCGTATAAGGTTGCTCATTATGACTTGCTGTCTCTCAGTGAGACTGGCTAGAGGAGTAGGAGCGGAAAGTTTCTCAAGCTCAACCTTCTCTTCATTAGTCATAAAGATTTTGAAATCTGTTAACAGCTCGTTTAGTTTCATCTAATTGCTGCTAGTTGTTGTTGCAAGGCTTTTAGTTGGTCTTGCGTTTGTTTAATTTGTGCTTGCAACTGTTGCTTCTGCTGTTGCTTCTGCTGATTCATTTGCTGTTGTTGTTTTGCTGCATCTGCAGGATTAGCTGCTGGTGCTGCTACATTGCCATCACCTGGAGTTTTTTGACCTGGTGCTGTTGCTTGCCCTGGTACTGCTGGAGGAGTCATTCCCATTTGTTGATCTAATTCTAAAATCTTCATAGTTTTTTTCTTCCTCTGCTCTTAGGCTTATTCATTGCTTTTACTCGTCTTGATGCAGGATTAACTGCTTTAGTAATTGATGCTTTGCGAGCCATCATGCCGCCTTGACGTTTTTTAGTTAGCGAGAGTGACTTGCTCTTTTTTATATTTATCGGAGCATTACATGCTGCTGGACTTGCACGAACTTGTCCTTTGCGTGGACCACCAGTGCATCTAAACTTTAAACTCTGAGAAGCACCTGACTTAGCATATGCTCTAGTAGTTGCTTCTGCTATAATTTCAGTTACTCTCATCGATTTAACTTTCCTTTGTTTAATCGAATACTTGCTGGATTAGTGCGCTTAGTCTTCTTTGCTTTGCGAGCCATCTTCTTGCCCAGTCTAGCTCTTGTTCGTTTCATTAACGCTCTTTGTTTAATGTCAACGGGTGCAAAACATTGTGTAGGTTCTGCTACTATACGACCGTTACGAATGCCGCCCGTACATCTGTACTTGCGCACAAGACTTGTTCCCTTGCGGGCCCATACTTGTTTTTCTTCTAAAGGTTCTGTAAGTTCTCGTAATAACATATAGTTATTTATCGAGATGTTATGGGTTCATTAATATAACGATAACGATGGATAATAAACTAGCAACGACTGTGCCAGCTGTGCCGATAAGCACTTTGGTAATTGACTTCTGTCCTTCAAGCATATCATCATGAATAGTGTCAATCTTTTCTTCTACTTTGGAGAGGCGCCCTTCTAATGATTCATAGCGTATTGCGCATAAATCAACGTGTGCTTCTAGATTCGTTTTTTCTAATTCAGTAGTGGCGTTGGCCATCTTATTCTCCGTAAGTAAGTAAACTCTTGCGTTAGCCTTTGGGTATATTTTAAGATGTGCCTGTTATAGTTTTTAGTCTACAGTGTTATTTATCATCATTCTACAATTTCAAACACTATATTAGTGTCATTTGGGTGACCAGTCCTAAAAACATTATTGGTAATTTTAGCAGTTTCATCTAGTCCTGTAATAATAGGAACAAGATCAAAATCTGATACTAGCATGTCTAATGACAATGCATCTTCATATTCAACTTCAAACATAAATTCCCAGTATCGTTGCTTACCTTTTATAGCTGTACCAAATGACAGTTTGTCTACACTGCCCAATTGTGCAACACAACTGATAGGATCTATATTAACTCTAAGTCCAATAGTCTGTAGCATTGTGTAATAGTTTGCCTGTTGATTCACAAGGCGCTTGTCGTCACCACGACGAGCATTAGTTTCTGTAATATCAACAACTGTAGTTAATTTAAATCTCATACTGTATTTACAGCCATAAAAAAAGGGCCCACTTAAAAGTGAGCCCAGTGTGCCGTTACAGCACGGTTCCTAAGGTAGTTAGGATTATTCGAAAGTTGCTACAACTGCTACAGTAGTAGCAGTAGTGTATGAACCTGCTGTTCCTTCTGGAGCAACACCACCTTGTAGTGCAACGTATACAACGTCTGCAAGTGCAGTTACGCCAGCGACTGTTGCGCCAGGGTAAAATACGTCAGATACTGTTACACCAGTTGTTAGTGCTTGAATTGCTGAGTCTAGCTCTGCTTGAGTTTGACCTGAGTTAGTGATTGTGCAAATACGTGTTACTGGGCCTAAACCGTTACCAGCTACTGTGATTGCTCTTGAGTCTACTGCTGCCATTTTATTTCTCCTTTAATCGAAAATGGTCCTTCACACTCTGTGAAGTTCTTGTATTGTATTTAGTCTCTAAGACAAAATTACTGTTCTTACTGCTTATTTTGAGCTCTTTTGTGCAATACTCTTAGTAGTTGTACAAATCCTGGGCCTGCTGATACTATATCATCTAGCATTTCAATTGCAGGCTGCATACCCTTAACATACGCTGATGGAATGTTCTTACCTTCTTTAGCAAGTTCTAAAAATAATTTTACTCGCATTAGGTTCTCTGCGCCAACTATAAGTCTGTAATTAATTAGATTGCGGTTTTCAACACGTTTAGCAATTCGATCAAATGCATCTTCGTTAATATGTACAGTGTCTATAGCATCAGCAACATCATGTCCGCCTTCCATCATTGCCCATTCACGGGCAGTATAACGTGGCTCGTCTAGTATTGCTAAATCTTCCAGAAACTTATCTACATCCGCATCTGTAATGAGATCAGACTCGTTTACAATTGATCTAATAAAATCCATTATGCTCTTTTAGCTCTCGATGCATACTTATCTGCTTGCATTGCAGTTATTTCATCATCAGATGGTTCAGCGAACTCGTCAGGATCAGTGTCGCTTTGATCAGTATCGTCAAGTCCACCTTGTTTATGATCCTTAGTTAATGCTGCCTGTTGCTGTTGAATCTGTTCTGCATAAGCTAATAGTTTTTTAATAACTTCAGGACTAACTCCGGCCTTCTTAACAACTTCAGCTAGATTCTTTGGACCAAATACTGTACCAAAGTCTGTAAGCGTACTGCCTACTCTAGACATAACAACTGATAGCCCATCGTCTTTCGTTGATGCTGCTTGATCCATTAATATACGTCCATATTCTGCTAGTTTGCGCTGCTGCGGTGTCATTTCGAAATTAGCTTCGTTTATAATGTCTTGCATTTTCATAATTATATTTCCTTATCGTTGTACGGCTCTGTTGGCTCTTGTGAAAAATTCTCTTGGTACTAGTTTAACATCACCTTCTGGATGTGCCAATACATATCCTTCACCGCCTTCACCGTGACCTGGTATGTTTGCTTTTACTGTTGAATCGTGTGAATCAAACTGACTAATCACTTTGTCTTTGATTTGCATAATGCCTGACACTACTTGCCAGATTGCATCAAAACCTCTTTGGTTGGCTTGTATGTGTGCAGCAATATTCTTTTGTTTGTTAGCCGATAGTTTAGATCTTGCCATCCAATCAAAGAAGTCTGCGCCTAAGTTTTCTAATCCTGTATCAACTTTGCTGTTAGTATATGCATACAATACTTTTGCAAAGTCTGATATTTTTAGTGCTGTAAGATCTGCGGCATTTAATAGCTTGTCAATTGCGCCTGCATTCTTTGCAACTGCTGCTTTAAGATTGTTAATATCTTCGTCATCAATCTCGGGAGCCTTTTGTACAGTTACACTTGGGAAGATTAGCACATCAGTACCTTGGAAGTCGATGCCTTCTGGTACTGGACTTTCATTGCCTGCTTCGTCGATCATTCTATGAACAACAACACCTGTAGTTGATTGACCAATACGCTTGCCTAGGTCGCTGTCAACATCTACTGCATACTCAACAATGTTTGGTTTGAATACATAATTGTTATTCTTAACTGGCGGTGTAGTATAATATAGTAGGTCTCCTTTTAGAAACCCACGGAAGTCTTTAGGTGTTGCACGTTCGTAAAGATCAAAGATGCTGCGCATTTTTCCTGCGAATGCAACGTAGTCTGGTTTCTCTCTGTTCTTGCCGCCACTACGGTTTAGAAACATCTGTTCTAGATCTTCGCCGCTTTTACTCTTACCATCGTATCCAACAGCGCCAAATCCGCTTTTGTCTGTAAGAACAAAATCACCGTTAGCATCACGGCCAAAGATGATAGCAGGACTGCCGTCCCATTTAATAGTAACATCTGTATGCTTTCCTTGTTCTAAACTCTTAAGACTTTCTAACGCACGGATTGCTCCTCGGCTACCTTCCCAGAACACAATGTCTTCTGCGTGGTCAATGCGAGCACCTTCTTTTAGAAAGATACGACTTTCAACTAATTTAATATCGCTATATCTCATCTGTTAAATGCTCCTGACGACATCACTACACTGTTAAGTGGTGCGCCGCTTAGTTCTCTAATTCTACGAAGTTGTTTATCTGCTAGAGATTCAACTTGTGATTCGGGCACTTCTTTACCAGCCTTTATCATGTTCTCTTTCCAAGGACCAATAAGCTGTTCGTAGTTTGGATCGCCTTTTAGTTTTGCGAGCATCTGCTCAACAGTATGTGTGTCAGCTTCTCTAGCACCCTTACCTAGTAGTATCTCTGCAATTTCATCCCAGTCATTTGCAACGACAGCATCACCATTGTTAGGATCGACTACACCCTTTGTTGGGCTAAACTTGTATCCTCTACCTCTTGCAAGACTAGAAAGTAGTACAGCCCTGTCAGCACCAGTAAAGGATTCTGTGCCGCCACGTTTGGCGCCACGTTGTAGAGCAGGATTGTCTGTAAGCATAAAGTCTGTTTGAACAAAGCCGTTGTTAACATCGCCTCTGATTGGAGTACGGAAGTGTACTTGAAGTCCTGCGTTTGCTACCCAACCTCCTGTAAAGGTTCTACCCTTGTTCATAATTTCTAAATCAGGTATGCCTTGCTGTTGACACCACGCAGAAAGTTTTGCAATTATTTCTTCTTTAGGTAATTCTCGTTCGTCAACGTTTAAATCTATATCACCTGATGAATTTTCTTCAAATGTACCATCTGGTTTATTTTTCTTACCAGTTGTTCCGAGCATATCTTCGTCGACAAACTTAAAGCCAAACGTAGCATTGAGCCAATCTATTGTTGGTTGCACATCAGCTGTAGCAATACGTTGTGTAATTGGTGTTGCGTCAGGCTGTTTGAATACGTTGCCGCCTTCTTTAAGAATCACTGTCATTGTTCTTGCTCTCTATAACTTTTTGTATGCCGCGTTTAAACTTTTTAGGGTCGCCGCTCTTAATAGCATTAATAAATCTTCGTTCGAGTTCGCCAGCCGTTACATCATCATAAGTGCTTGCGATTCTATTCAACAAGTTTATGCTGCTTTCAATGATATTATTAGCTGAAGTCTCAATTTGCTTGTCGCTATTATAGGAACGGCCAAAGCTGTTAAGTTCTTCTAAAATACTTCTTGTACGTTTTTTCATTGCGTTACTCCGATAATGTATTTAGCGCATCGATAAATATGATTGTAATAGATGAAGGAGGGCATAATGTCTATATCAGAGTTGAATTTCAAAGAAAGATCCTTGTTGTTTGCTAAACTTGCAAGTATAGCTTATAATAACTTAAAGGACGCGAAAAGTCAAGCGAAGAAGCTAGGCTTTACAACTGTAGAGTTTTATGACAGAGACGGTGCTCAGGCATACCGCTTCATGAACAAAGATGATTTGGTCATAGCATGTCGAGGAACTGAACCAACTCAGTTCAGTGATATTGCAGCAGACCTTAGAGCAATTCCTGTAGTTGCAGAAACTATCAGCAGAGTACACAAAGGTTTCAAATCAGAAGTAGATGATCTTTGGCCAATGGTATGTGACGACTTGATTCGTCCTGTTAATATGGGCAAGAAGGTATGGTTCTGTGGACACAGTCTAGGAGCAGCAATGGCAACTATTATGGCTAGCCGTTGTATGTTTTATGCAAGTGTTCCTGATCCAGAAGAGCTTTACACATATGGTTCACCTAGAGTAGGATGGCGCAAGTATGTTAACAGCTTAGGTGTCGTGCATCACCGTTGGAGAAACAACAACGATATCGTTACAACTGTTCCTCCAACGTTCCTTGGATTTGTACATCACGGTACTCAACACTACTTGAATGCGTATGGCCAAGTTAGAAACCCAACTGGCTGGCAGCTAATCAAAGACAAGTGGCGCGGCATATGGATGGGCCTAAAGCAAGGTAAAGTAGATAGCTTTGGCGATCATTCAATGGATGAATACATCAAGCACCTTGAAGCAGCATTAGCCGAATAAACTACTAACGCTTTCTTCGTTTGATACACGACGAATAGCTTCGCCAAACAGTGTTCCAACAGTTACTTGACGAACTTTAGTAACTGTCTTGGGACACTTGTTTGCAATACTGTCCGTAATTACCAATTCTTCAAGTACACTGTCTTGAACACGTTCACATGCTTTGCCTGACAGCACTCCGTGTGTGATATATGCTCTAACACTCTTCGCACCTGCATCCATAATAGCCTGTGCTGCATTACAAAGTGTTCCGCCGCTGTCTACAATGTCATCAACTAGAATAGCATGCTTACCTTTAACATCACCAATCAATCCCATTACTTCGCTCTTGCCTGCTTCAGGTCGACGCTTGTCTACAATAGCAATGTCGCCTCCGAACATATCGGCAAACTTGCGAGCACGAACAACGCCGCCTGCATCTGGTGATACAAATACAGTCTTAGCATCTAGTGTGCCTTCGTCATCGATACCTAGTTTATGTCTAATGTCTTTTGCAAATACAAGTCTGCTGGTCAAGTCATCAACTGGAATATTAAAGAAGCCTTGGATCTGTCCTGCGTGTAGGTCCATAGTAAGGATCCTATCTGCTCCTGCTGTAGTAAGCAAGTCTGCTACTAGCTTTGCAGTAATTGGAGTACGGCTTGCACTCTTTCGATCTTGTCGTGCATAACCAAAGTAAGGAACTACTGCTGTAATACGCATGGCACTTGATCGTTTAGCAGCATCAATCATAATCATTAGTTCCATTAAATGATCGTTAACTGGTGTGCTGGTACTTTGAATAATAAAAACATCTTCGCCTCGAATGTTCTCATGGAACTCTACACTACTCTCACCATCTGCAAATGTCTTAACACTTGCAGGTACTAGGGTTGCAAAACAATGTTGCGCAATACTCTTTGCTAGTTCGGGATTAGCATTACCGGAGATGATCTTCATTTTCAATTTTTACTTTTCCTTAGTTGATTGTTATAATTAATTGCTTCTTCTATGATACTTAATCGTGTATCATTACGCCCAGCAGTGTGAACAAGTGCTGCGGTGTCTTTAGGAAAACAGTGGCCGCCAAAGCCTCTCTCTTCCGTAATAAAACTATGACTGTCTCCAATGCGAGGATCCATTGTTGTATAATGTGCAACTGCTGCATACTCAATGTCTAGTGCATCACATAGGTCATACATCTGATTAAAGAACGCAACCTTCAGTGCAAGGAAACTGTTGCGAGCATACTTGGCTAGTATGAGTTCACGAGCTTCAGCAATCTCTACGCTTACATCAAATACCTTGCTCCAGAATGAACACGATGTTCCGCCTATAAGCATCAAGTTCATGTTCTTCAAGTCTTCTACTGCACTTGCTGCTCTAAGGAACTCTGGACTGAAGTTTAGCATACGATTAGGAAACGACTCAACCAGCATGTCCCATCCTTCTACGCTAATTGTGCTTTTGATTAGGATAGGCACATCTGGGCTTGCTTCAATAACTTCATATACATTATTGATGTTACATGCGCCTGACTCGTGTGCCGGTGTTGATACACAGATAATAACTGCATCCGTGTCTCGAGGAATGACCGTACTGTTGAACGCTGGATCAACAATAGTAATATCATGCTTGTCTTTTAATACTGCTTCATGAGCTCGGCCCACAAAGCCGTAGCCTGCGATTGTAATCTTCATACTGTAATTATACAACCTCTGAGCTAATTGTCAAGAGAAAAGACTAATCATTATCTGATCGTTCTATATACCCTGCTTCTACAAGAGATCCGTAT
>Ga0255773_10001834_pt1 | contig 20678 bp, 30 predicted proteins | sample 011ome_17_FD_179971 | JGI IMG/M metagenome (GOLD analysis project Ga0255773, IMG submission 179971) | Coastal salt marsh microbial communities from the Groves Creek Marsh, Skidaway Island, Georgia - 011502XT metaG (version 2) | ecosystem: Environmental > Aquatic > Marine > Intertidal zone >...
TGTCAGAAGAAGAGGCGAAGGAGATGATGTTGGACAGCCGTCCGGTTGCGATCTTCTTCGATGATGGGTCGTTCGTGTATCCGATGCGCGACGACGAAGGCAACGACGGAGGAGCCTTGTTCACCTCTAACGAAACCAATCCGGTACTACCAGTAATTTAAGGAGACGACAATGCGCGTTAATGGAGATAAAGCCCCGATTGAATTGATGTGGAATTCTGTATCTGGGGAGGGGTTCATTCTGCTTGGCTCAGAGTTCGAAAAGTTAGACGATGTAACGAAACTCGATATGCTTAAAGATTGGATTACAGAGCTTCAAGAAGAATACGACGAGCAACGTGAGTTTGCGTTTGAAGGAGGAGGCGACGATGCCTAATTGGACAGACTGTCGTGTGACAATCACACACAAGAGCCCTGAGAAGATCAAGCAACTGGCAAAGATCCTCGAAGGTGAACACCCATTCAACGACATTGTACCTATGCCTTCGTTGGTATCGTTGGACGAGAAGTACACAGGCGAGATGCCTGAGTGGTACGGCTGGCGGTGCGATAACTGGGGGACGAAGTGGGAGCCCGATGCGGTTACCGTACACCGTCCGACTGGTAACACGTTAGACGTCTCTATGTTGACAGCGTGGTCACCTCCGACTGGTGTATTCAATACGCTGTACGATCTTGGATTCAGTGTTGAGGCAGTGTACCTCGACGAGGGCTGGTGTTATTGCGGTCACTATCAAGACAAGGCAGACCAACAGTACGACGTCGACCCTGCCAGCCTACCGGAGAGCATCGAGAAGGTCTTTGGTGACATTATTCGAGTCTGCCAAGAGGAGGCACAGCCTTGAGTGTGACCACGAAGGAGAACCAAGGGCGTGGTCGACCTACGCTCTTTACGGATGCGATGGTTCGTAAGATCATCCACCTAGAGAGGCAGGGGATGTCGTACGCGAAGATGTCGGAGATCATCCACCTTCATCCAAATACCATCCGGACGTTCGTGAGCCGTAACCGTGAGAAGCTGAATATCGAGCGTCGTGGTTACCAAGGCTTTGATCGAGAGTGGTACGGTTATGTCCCAAGAGGGCATTGGATGATGTGTAAGCCGTGGGGATCTAAACGGTTCTACGAAGCGTTGCGTAAGGCTATGCGTCGAGGGCAGCCCGTCTCTTATTCGTGATACAATCGGGCAGGGTTAACCACAAAGGAGAGATCATGCGTTGCCTTGCCTGTAACAAAGAATTGACAGAGTTCGAAGCGACTCGAAAGTCTGCACAGACTGGAGAGTTCGTCGACCTCTGTAACGAGTGCTACCGTCCAATCAAAGACGATCTTCGTTGTATTGATAACGAGTCGTTGAAGTCGATATTCGACGTTGTTGAGATCGAACCGGATATGGATAGTTAGAAGTGTTACATAAACGGGATACTATATAGATCTGTGAAGCCCATCGAACCACTTCGAACTGCTTCACTTACGTTAAACAAGGAGTAGCTATGCGAAAAGAGTTTACTAGTTCTGCTAAGGGGTCTAAGCATCATAATGCGAAGGTCACCGAAGAAGATGTGGCGTTGATCCTGGAGCTGTACGAAGAAGGTAAACGCCTTCGAACTCGTCTTCAATCTCTGTCTTTGAAGGGCATCGGTGATAAGTTTGGTATCAAGCCTCAGACAGTGTACGACATTGTTTCAGGGCGTTCTTGGAGGCATGTATGAGCTTCGTTCAAACAAACCTGCCATGCGATGATTGTGGATCTTCGGATGCAAGAGCCATCGATGAGAACGGATGGTCGAAGTGTTTCAGTTGTGGTCAGAACAGACCTCTTAACCAAGTTGAGGAAAATATACAGATGGGTGCATTAGTGTTGAACGAGGACTACGATGCCTCTGAAGGGATCATCTATCGTGATCTGAAGGCGCGTAAGCTGTCCGTTAATGTGATGGAAAAGTATGGCGTTGGCTTTCGTGGTACAGATATCGTCTTCCCGTTCGGTCAGCGTCAGGCAGCAAAAGTCAGAGTTGGTGGTAAGAAGGAGTTTCGTATTGAAGGCGACTGGAAAGGTGCGACAACCTTGTTCGGTCAAGAGAACTTCAGTAACAATGACAAGTACGTCATCGTCTTCGAAGGTGAACTGGATGCAATGGCCGGTCACCAGATGTTGTCTTACAAGACTCCATGTGTGTCTGTCCGCAACGGGGCTCAATCGGCTCTGAAGGACTGTAAAGAAAACTTCGACTGGCTAGACGGCTTCGAGCATGTGATGTTTTGCTTCGATAACGATGAAGCCGGACAAGAAGCACAGCAGAAGTGTGCAGAATTGTTCAGCCATAAAGCTCGAATCATGAAGCACCAGAACAATATGAAGGATGCGTGTGAGTACCTCGAAGAAGGGCGGACTGCTGAGTTCGTGAACATCTTCTGGAGGGCAGAGCGTTGGACTCCCGATGGCATCATCTCAGGCGACTCGTTGTACGATGAGGTGATGAAGCCTTTAGAGAAGGCTGACTGTGATTACCCGTTTGATGGGCTGAACAAGTTGACCTACGGTATCCGTAAGTACGAACTGGTTACCGTCACAGCCGGTTCCGGTCTAGGTAAGTCTCAGTTCCTTCGTGAGATCATCTGGCACATTCTTCAGAACACCAAAGAGAACGTCGGGCTGATGTTCTTGGAGGAGTCTACTCGAAAGACTGGACTGTCTCTCATGTCTCTGTCGGCTAACAAGCCTCTACACTTACCAGACACTCCATCAACACAGGAGGAGAAAGATGAAGCATTTAAGCATACCCTTGGTACTGGTCGCGTCTTCATGTTTGACCACTTCGGTAGTTCCGATGTGGATAACATTGTTAATCGTGTCCGTTACCTTGCTAAGGTTGTAGGCTGTAACTACATCTTCGTTGACCACATCTCGATCATCGTATCTGCTCAGTCGAATGGTGACGAGCGTAGAGCCATTGACGAGATCATGACAAAGCTTCGTATGCTTGTTCAAGAAACAGGCATTGCGTTGATCGTCGTATCTCACCTCAAACGTCCTGAATCAAAAGGTCACGAGGAAGGGGCAGCAACAAGCCTTGCTCAACTACGAGGCTCTGGAGCTATCGCCCAGTTGTCTGATATGGTGCTAGGACTTGAGCGCAATGGCCAGGCGGACGACGAAACTGAACGAAATACTACCCGTGTCCGTGTTCTAAAGAACCGTTTCGCAGGTATTACAGGAAAGGCGTGTGCGTTACTGTACAGCCTTACAACCGGTCGTATGACCGAAGTAGATGAGGAGGCATTATGAGCCAGTCATATAAGCAATGCGTAACATGTCATCAATATAAAGAAGTATCCAACTTTGCAACGCATCAACATACTAAACAAGGTATCCAGTCCTCGTGTAAGGTGTGTAAGAGTATTGTCGCTACAAATTGGACGACCAACAAAAGATTTGAGGGTTACAAAGATCAATCTAAAGTTGGATCAGTTTATATTTTAGCTAATGAATCTCACGCAGGATGGTATCGCCTTGGACAGGCTACTTCTGGGATGCGGAATCGACTGAGCGTCCATCGCTCATCAACACCTGTGCCAGAAACTGTGTACTTTCTTCGGGAGTTCGAGACGAACTACTCGAAGCACATCGAAGCCGTTCTGATTAGTATCCTTGACACGCATCCGGCTACTAAAGACAGACGTAATGATTGGTTCAAAATTGACAGAGGCATTATACTTAACCTGTTTGAAGAGGTAACGCAGAATGAAGAAGCTAGTCTTAGACATCGAAACGAACAGCCAAGCCAATCACATTTGGTGTTGTGTAACTGAAGATGTCGATACAGGAGAGGTGATATGTCACACAGAACCACACTCATTAGAGCCTTTGATCGCAGAGTACGACAAAATCATCGGTCACAACCTCATTGGCTTCGATGCTCCGAAGTTGAAAGAGCACTGGAATGTTGGGATCAGGCGCTCACAAGTAGTCGATACGCTGATTATGTCACGCCTTTTGAGTCCCGTGCTCGAAGGAGGACATTCGCTTCGCGCTTGGGGCGTAAGGCTTGGCGGTCAGGGCAAGATTGACTTCGAAGACTATGATGGTGGCCTAACTGAAGAGATGATTACCTATTGTAAGCAGGACGTACATCTTACTGTGCGTCTATACAACCACTTGAACGAACACTTTGCGAGGTGGAGAGATGCTGAAACGTCTATTGCGTTGGAGCATAATGTTGCCATTGAATGTCATAAACAAGAGCGATCCGGTTTTAAACTGGATATACCTAAAGCTCAGGTGTTACACGCTACTGTTATGGATCGAATGTCGGCTATTGAAGATCAGATGCAAGCAATCTTCCCGCCGATTGTCGAAGAGCGTTGGTCTGAGAAGACCGGCAAACGACTGAAGGACAAGGTAACTGACTTCAATGTTGGTAGTCGTAAGCAGATCGCAGAACGGCTGCAATCTCTTGGATGGAAGCCTGAGAAGTTTACAGAGACTGGTCAGCCCATCGTAGACGAGACTACACTTGAAGATGTAGACATCAAGGAAGCGAAGGTCATCGCAGAGTTCCTAATGCTCCAGAAACGTGCAGGACTCCTTGCATCCTGGCTGAAAGAGGTAGGCGAAGACGGTCGTATACACGGTCGCATCAATACTCTAGGGACAATTACAGGACGTATGTCACACAACCGACCCAACTTAGGGCAAGTGCCTTCGGTTAACAAACCGTTTGGTAAAGAGTGTCGTGAGTTGTTTACTGTCGAAGACGGTAACGTGCTATGCGGAATCGACCTTTCTGGGATCGAACTTCGCTGTTTAGCACACTACATGCAAGACGACGACTGGACTGAGGAGTTACTCAATGGCGACATCCATACGAAGAATGCGGAAGCGGCAGGCATCGACCGCCCGAAGGCGAAGACAATGGTATACGCAACGCTCTACGGATGTGGCATCGGAAAACTCGCAACCATCCTCGACTGTTCCGACAAAGAAGCCAGAGTAGTTCTTAATAACTTTTATAAGAACACACCGAAACTTCGTGATTTGCTTGAGAAAGTTAAACGCATTGCATCGAAGGGCTACGTCCCATCACTCACTGGCGGACGTATTCAAGTACGCTCTGAGCACTCAGCATTGAACACATTACTGCAAGGGTGTGGAGCTACGATAGCTAAACAGTGGTGCGTCACTGCCCACAAGAACCTACGGTATGCGAAGATCCCTGCTAAGCAGGTCGCTATCGTACACGACGAAATCCAGATCGAAGTGCCTAAACAGTACGCTGAACAGGTTGCAGAGATCATGGTTGCATCTGCGAAAGAAGCAGGTGAGATCCTCGACTTCCGTGTCCCTGTGGATGCTGAAGCGAAGATCGGACTGAACTGGTACGAGACGCATTAAGCGTTACAAAGTACTGGTATAATAGTTGTATCTCATAAACGAGCAGAAGGAGAATGAGATGGATCGAGTAAAGATTAAAGCGGACATCATGTGGGCTTACCTTGACCGTATGAATGACATGTCACAGAAGTATCAGGTAGACCTGTGTAACCTCTCAGATGCTGCAGTATCAGCACTCGAAGGTATGGGTATCCGTGTTGCCCAGAAGGAAGGCAAAGGTTACTACATCACTTGTAAGTCTAAGAACGAGATTCGTGCTTACGGCTCAGACGGTGATGAGATCGAAGGTAAGATCGTAGGCAACGGCTCTAAAGCTGTAGCTTTGATTGAGCCTTACGCATGGACTTGGAAGAACAAAGAAGGCGTTTCTGCTTCTTTGAAGAAACTCGTCATTACTGATCTACAGAAGTATGAATCCGATGTAGAACAGGTCGCCATCCAAGAAGACGACGACGAGATTCTGTAGTGGATAAAGCGATCATCGACGCAGATATCTTAGTCTATCGCATCGGTTTTGCGACAGAATCGGAAGATCAAGGGGTTGCCATGCGAACTGTCGCTGGCTTCCTCGAAGACTTGATTATGTTTGATCTACCGTACTGTGATAGTTGGTCGCTTCACTTAACAGGAACAAACAACTTTCGACATGAGTATGCAGTAACAAGACCGTACAAAGGTAATCGCAAGGGCAACAAGAAGCCTACGCACTACGAAGCGATTCGTAAGTACCTCGCACTGTCTTGGGATGCAACAATCTGGGATGGTATTGAAGCCGACGACGCTGTAGCTATTGAGGCTACAGAGTTGGGAGAGACCGGAATCATCGTCTCACTTGATAAAGATTTAAACCAAGTTCCAGGATGGCACTTTAACTTTGTCAAGGGTGGGCTTTACTACCTCACACCAGAGGAATCGATGTTCCTCTTCTACAAGCAATTCCTGACTGGAGATGCTGTAGATAACATTCAAGGCGCTTGGCGTATCGGAGAGAAAAAGGCGACAGCCCTCCTCGAAGGTAAATCAGAGTTGGAGATGTGGGACATCATTGTTGATAAGTTGGGATACGAACGCGCTGTAGAGAATGGACATCTGCTGTATATGCTTCGCAGTCTGGGTGATAAGTTTACTCCACCAACGGAGAGAATAGATGAAAACTCAGTCAGCAAAAGCTAAAGGCAGAAAACTACAGCAAGTTGTTCGTGATGGCGTTCTAGAGCGATTCCCGTCGCTTGAGCCAGACGACGTTAGGAGCACATCGATGGGTGCAGGAGGCGAGGATGTCCAACTTAGTCCTGCAGCCCGTCAGCTCTTTCCTTATCAAGTGGAGTGTAAGTCATTGGCGAGCATCGCTGTGTACAAACACTATGAACAAGCTACTGGACACAACGACTATGAGCCGTTGCTAGTAATTAAACAGAATCGTTCGAAGCCTCTCGCAGTAGTAGACCTCGAACACTTCTTAGACCTTATAAGGAGAGTACAATGAGTGTTAGTGTAAACGAAGTAATGCAGATCGTTCGAGTAACATCAGCAATTGTATCGGAGCTTGGATTAAATCAAACAGGCGTTCGTTGTGACGGTCGTAATGTAGGTTTCGACTACTCAGGAAAACAGTCGTCTACGGTTCCTGTGCTCTTTAGCCTTGATAAAGAAGCACTGATGTATGACGAGGATGCACTCTCTATTAAACAAATTCACACATTGATTGGGATAGCTGTAGAGCTAGAACTAAACTATGGTGAGCACGAAAAGTTTTTAAAGGCGGTGTGATATGGACTTCTTCGACGAAGAAAACAAGATGCGTGTTAACTTCAGTATCAGTAACTATGATAAGGAAATTAGTTTGACGAACGTCTACGATGACGACACAACATGGGGTGAAGTCTTGAGTGACATTACCGCAGCGTTAGAGGCTTCGTTTGGCTACTCGTTCAATCTCCCGCATGGGAACAACCCAGAAATCAACATGGGTATCTATGTTCCTGAACGTGAGCCCGAACCGATCACAACTATTAAGGACTTGTTAGATGACTGACTTGACTGAGATGGCTCGACAGCACCAGATCGGAGGTGCTCATTATGTCGATAAAGCTATTCAGCCTTGGGACTTTATGAAGTCTGTGATGTCTGAAGAGCAATTTGAGGGTTACCTTCGTGGTAACGTCATCAAGTACTTGGCTAGGTATCCTGACAAAGGCGGTCAAGTGGATCTCGAAAAGGCTCGTCATTATCTTGACAAGCTCATCGAAGTCGTGTAGAATAGATAGGTTGCGCTGATGACTTTAAACGAACTCAAAGAGAAGCTAGCGCAGTTGGATGAGGTCACTCTAGTGGAAACATTAGAGCTGACTTCTGAAGATATAGTTAATCGCTGTAGCGACCTTATCGAACAACAATTTGAAGCACTGGAGATACAATTCGATGAAGACACACCTTGGGATAACGATCAGTGAAGACAGGGATGATCGCCTTAGTGAGCAAGCTCTTAAACTCATGCAGGACTATTACATGCTTGAGAGCGAAGACAGCCCTCAACAAGCCTTTGCACGAGCTTCGGTGGCATATTGTGAGGGTGACCTTGACTTTGCACAACGTATTTATGACTACGCTAGTAAAGGTTGGTTCATGTTTGCGTCGCCTGTGCTCTCAAATGCCCCAGAACCGAACGGAAAAGGTAGTGGTCTTCCTATTAGTTGTTTCCTTACTTACGTTGGCGATACCCTTGATAGCCTTATTGAACACAATGCTGAAGTAGCGTGGTTGTCAGTAAAAGGCGGGGGTGTCGGAGGCCATTGGTCGCACGTTCGAGGAATTTCAGAGAAGGCACCTGGGCCGATCCCTTTTATGAAGGTGGTCGACAGCCAGATGACAGCTTACAAACAAGGCAAGACTCGGAAAGGCTCATACGCCGCATACTTAGATGTGTCTCACCCAGACATTGAAGAGTTCATCGGAATCAAACTTCCTACAGGTGGGGACGCTAATCGAAAGTGTTTTAACCTGTTCAACGCAGTAAACATTACAGACGATTTTATGGAGGCTGTAAAAAATGGATCAGAATGGAATCTCATCGACCCAGATGAAGGACTTGTTAGAAGTACAATCAAAGCTCGCGACTTATGGCAACGAATCCTTGAAGCTCGCTTTAGAACTGGATCGCCTTATGTCAACTTCATCGACACTGCCAATCGAAACCTTCCAGAGCATCAAAAGCGCCTTGGACTCAGGATTATGGGCAGTAACCTCTGTAACGAAATCCATCTCGCAACTGACGAGTCTCGTACAGCAGTCTGCTGCCTTAGCTCCGTCAACCTCGAAAAGTACCACGAGTGGAAATCCAGCGGAATGGTATCAGACCTTATCAGACTCCTCGATAACGTCTTGGAAGACTTTATTCGAAGAGCACCAGAAGCACTTAGAAAAGCAGTGTACTCAGCTATGCGAGAACGCTCAATCGGTCTTGGAGCAATGGGTTTCCACGGACTTCTCCAAAGGGAAGGAATAGCATGGGAGTCTTGGCAGGCAGCATCTCTGAACTTTCAAGTCTTCAAAGAGATAAAGGATCAAGCAGTTGAAGCATCTTATCAATTGGCTTCGGAGAGAGGCGAAGCTCCCGATATGGCAGGTTCTGGTCTTCGCAACGCTCATCTCCTTGCTATTGCCCCTAACGCTAACAGCTCTATTCTATGTGGGTGCTCTCCTAGCATCGAGCCTTTAAAAGCAAACATCTTTACACATCGTACACGAGCAGGGGCTCATGTCGTTAAAAACAAGTTTCTTGAACAAGTACTACAACGACACGGACAAGATAATGAGAAGGTTTGGAAAAGCATACTTGAGAGCGAAGGCTCTGTACAGCACTTGGAGTTCCTATCCGATGACGAGAGGAATACTTTTAAGACAGCGTTTGAACTTGACCAAACATGGGTCGTGGAACATGCGAGTAAACGACAAGAGTTCATCTGCCAAGGACAATCCGTTAACCTGTTCTTCGCTTCAGGCACGGATAAGGCTGTTGTCAATCAGGTACATCTCAAGGCATGGAAGGAAGGTCTTAAAGGCCTATACTATCTCCGCACGACTGCTGGTGTTACAGCAGAGAAGGTTGGCACTAAAGTAGACCGTAATGCGCTGAAGGACTTTGAAGACGATGAAGGCTGTGTAAGCTGTCAGGGATAACATAGTGTCTAAGTTGTAGCTTTTAAGCTACAAATGGATATCATAGTATTCCTATGTAAAGGAGAACACATGAACGAGAAAACAACGAACCTACTGAAGCGTCTTGATCTAATCAAGGACAGCGACCCGTTTAACAGACGGATACTGAATGACTGCTTCACAGAGATTCAACTCTTACGAGTAGAGATCGATAGACTCAAACAAATGAACACACAATTAAATATAATGGTGACACAACTGGAGAGTGGAGAATATGAGCGTTCTTGAACAGAGCACAACTTACAAGCCTTTTAAGTACCCGTGGGCTGTAGACTATGCAGTCTCGCATGAGAAGTTACACTGGGGAGAGTGGGAAGCGAAGCTACAAGACGATGTAGCTCAGTGGAAGTCTGATAAGCTGACATCGGTTGAGAAGAACCACATCACTCAGATACTACGTCTGTTCACACAGAGCGACGTAGCTGTCGGTACGAACTACCTGGAGTCCTACATTCCGAAGTTCAAGAACAACGAGATTCGTGCGATGCTTACTTCGTTTGCTAACCGTGAATTCGTCCATCAACGTAGCTATGCACTTCTTAACGACACGCTGGGATTACCCGAAGAGGAGTACTCAGCCTTCTTAGAATACAAGCAAATGGCTGCAAAACTGGAGTTCATGTCCGATATTGACACGAATAGCTTGTCAGGGACTGCACTGGCTGTAGCGCGCTCTGCAATCAATGAAGGCATGAGCCTCTTCTCAGCCTTCGTAATGCTCATCAACTACTCTCGCTTCGGTAAGATGCGAGGCATGTCAGAGATTGTTCAGTGGTCTATTCGTGACGAGTCGATGCACTGCGAAGGTATGACAAAACTCTTTAGGACTTTCTGTGATGAACATCCACGAATCGTCAACGACGACTTCAAATCAGACATCTATAAGATGGTACGTCAGGCGGTCAAGCTTGAAGATAAGGTTATTGATCTGGCGTATGAGATGGGAGCTGTGGAGGGCTTGGAATCGACCGAAGTTAAACAGTATATCCGATTCATTGCTGACCGAAGACTTACACAGCTTGGTCTTAAACCGAACTACAAGGTTGAAGAGAACCCTCTACCGTGGCTTGAGCCTCTTACTGCTAGTAGTAGCTTTGATAACTTCTTTGAGACTGTTGTAACTGAGTACAACGCATCAGGACTAGATGGAGATGATTGGGGATGGTAACTATGCGATTCCATCATGTGTTTGGCTTATCAGCCGAAACAGTTGAAGGACAGCCTGTATTAGGCTTTAGGGAAGATATAGATGAAGCGGATGTATATTTCTTCGATGGCTACGTCATCAACATCCCCTTCTTTAAAATTATGATTGGGGATGTCTATGGCATCTTTGAAGACTGAATAGCCTCTCCAGTGGCTGTGTTGCCCCCGTCAGGGGGCTTTTTTATGCTACTGGTTTTCTAGCTCTGCGAGTTGACGTTCGATGTCTGCAATCTCTGCGTTAGTCTGATCGACTGCTTGATCCGCTGCATACTGAGATTGCTGTGCATCGGCCTCAGAAGCTTTCGCAACACTTATAGCTGAAAACATTCCTACAATTTCACTTGTTAGTGTCTCTACTTGCTTGTCGTTTCCACGCACAACAGCAGAGTTCAAAGCCTTCATACGCCCTAGCATCTTATTAGCCAACTTAGGATCTGTGACCACTTTAGCTAAGTAGTTCGGAGTAATGAAAGTTAAGATATCTGTGGCTCTTCGTGTGAGCGACCGATTAATATCAAAGACTGACTTAGCTGCACCAACCTGCCCAGCCGCGACAGCTAGCGCCAACTGACCTGACGCACCGCGAGACAGAACCTCAGCTTCCTTCGAAAGCATCATCAAATCGTCAATCTCTGACTTCGAAAACAACACCTTCAATGTATCGTGCATCTTAGGGTCGGTTAATGCTTCAGAGAAGTTATTAATATGAGCAAACGGATCGAAGTTCTTATTAAAGCCTCCAAATGGGGCTCTTAAATGTTGCGCTAAGAAACCAGACTTCAAAGAGCCCATAAAGTCTTTGTCAGATCCTTTGACGCCCATTGCCTTGATCTGGTTAACCAACGCCTTGAACATCTTAGGCTCAGTGACATTACCAACTTTAGCAAGAAACTCACCGGCCATCTCAGGCTTGTTTAGAGCTGCTAGCGTGTTTGCAGTCTCTGAGTAAAGTATATTAGCACTCTTGTGATAGTCTGATGTAATCTTCTGGTACTCTTTGAAGAGTCTTGGATTGTCAGCATTCGAAGCGCCTGCTCGCATTGCAGTTTGTACTTCTCGCTTTAGCTCCAACAGATCTTTAATAATAGGCTTCTTAGGATTGGCCGCATCAAACAAATCATCGATCTTCCGATTGATCTGTTTAAGAACCGCGTGAGCTTGTGCAAATGTTGGCTGTGGAGACATGTTTAAGATATCTTCACGCAACGACTTTAAACTTGCGTCACCTAAAAACTTTAAGCGCGTGACGCCTCGCTCTTGAGCAGCTTTTGAAATAATCGTAGCAGATACTTCACTGTTCCCAGCTTGACGGGTAAGTGCCTGTAAGCGACGGAAACTAATAGGTACGTTCTTACCTAGCTTGTCAAGTTCTGCATATCGCATGGAGAAGTTCAAAGATGATGCGGTTCGTGCAGTCTTCAAAGTTTCTTGAATAGCCTTACCAAACCCTTCACGCCCCATCTTACCGAAGCCCTGTACAGCCTCTCCGATACGTCCTCTCAGGTACGTTGCAATGCCTGCAGCGTTAGCCTCCATCATAGAGTTACCTTTCAAGGAAGCTGCCGCTACGTTCTCGATTGAAGCTGCTACTGTATTCGTTGGATCAATTTGTGAAGGCATCATAGTCGACTTGACCTTCTGCAACCCATCTTGAATCCTAGTGTATAAAGCAACTTCTTCTGCATCCAACGCAGATTCTTTGATAAACTGCGTAATACCTAGACGCTTATCATCGACAGCGTTTTTAATAGCTCCACCACCTGACTTAACTAGCGGTGCAGTCGTTTCTACAATTTTATTGAGGACTTTACCGCCTCCGACAGCGACAACAGTTTCGTATGCCCCATCAGTCACTACATCTAACGCTTGATTGAACACCATAGACGTAATATCTTCAGTACTCCGATCTTCAGCGTTAGACAGATCTTCACCAAACAAACTGTTTTCAACAGACTTAATAGTATCGCGTAGCTGAGCCCCGAGTGTACCCATTGCAACCATGTTTAAACCAGTTGACACAGTTGCTGTTGCAGGATTCGAAGCGACTGCAAGAGTCCCTAGAGTTGGAAGCAAGTCTACAAAGGAAGACTTCCACCGCTGTAAATTTGTCCAGTAGTCTAAGTCACCGTATCCTAACTCTTGGGGCTGATCGTATGAGATTGTTTCTCCCTGAGTAGCTGCATTCAACGCTTCGGTGTCAATACTTGGCGAAGCAGGTTGCGGGGTCGGTACAGTCTCTGTAGGCTCTGGAGCTGCTGTAGGAGTAGTAGGCGCGGGAGGCTCTACTAAAGCCTGTTCAGTTGTAGGACGGGCTACAGTCTCTTGAGGTGTTTGCGTCGGAGGAGGAGACTTTCGAAGTACATCTGCAATCTCATCTTTAGACATGGAAGCAGGAAACTTTAAAATTTGATTACCTACTTTGACTTCTTGCATTTCTGCCATTGTTATCTCCAAGATTGCGTTTCGACGTCCCACTCAAGGGTAGTAGAAGTTTGCGTTGCTTGCTGACCTTGCTCTTGAACTTCTGCAAACCGTTTTTTCGCTTCTTGTTTAGCTTTCTTACTACGAAGCTTTGCAAGCAGTAAATACTTTCGAATGGTTGCAACGTGTTTCTTAAACTGAGCTTCACTAATATTAGTTGACAAAGCATTTGCTGCTTTCGTTGCTGTTTCACCTTCTTTGTCAGATAGGGCGCCCATCCCTTGTAGGTTTTTAATTTCTACCAAGAATGTTTGAGCTTTAGACTGCTCAAGTTCACTTTCAAAGTCAGAAGCATCTGTACCACCAACAGTAGGAAAATTACCTTGCCATCCTACGGCTTTTGAATATCCTGGGTGGGCTTCAAGACTCGCGAGTGTGTTTAATTGTTTATCCACTGATGCTTCAGACGTCATAGCATTAGCTTCAAGTTCTGCGGCGGTTTCGCCAATAATCTTACCTTCGGCTTTAGCGGCTTCTTGAGCTTTAATCACATCAGGTTCTTCGCCTGGCTTTAACTTAACATCCGCAACCTTCACAGTACTGCCATCTGGCTGAACTTCGTAAATTGCCTTACCATCATTAATTATCTTACTAGCTCTCTTCAGTGCTAAGTATCGACCTTGCTCCGCTTGTGGCAATTTAGAATAGTACTTCCACTCTGCAACAGCTTTGGGATCATCCGCCGATGAAATATAGTCCCTTGCGTTCTCTAAAGCAGTATTACCGGCTTCGAAGTGTCCTTCTTCCATTAAAGCCTTCCCGAGATTGTTGTAATACTCAAAAGGTTTAGTTGGATCGAACTTAACAGCCATAGTAATAGCACGAATTGATTCAGAGTCTTCTTTGGTCTTTGCGTTTGTCTCGCTTTCCCACAAGAACCGTACTTTTTCACGGCGATCTGCAGCAACAGCTCTAGCTTCTTGACTAGATTCAGTCTCAAGAGCTTTACCACGTTCAAACATAGCCATTGACGCCTTTGTCAGTCCTGACTTGCTTAACGCTTCTGATGCGGCATAGTAAGATTGCGGATCAGTCTGGTCAATATTTTTAAAGATCTCTTGAGCATTCTCAGCTTGTTTCTCTTCTTCTGTTTTTAACCCAGCTCTTTGTGCAATACCTTCCGCGAGTAAACCTCCTAAGACATTTCCGCCACCTGCGACTTGACCTAGTAATTGAGACATCGAGCCACCACCCATACTCAGGGCTTGCTGTTGTTTCATAAGGTCTTGTACACGACCGGCTCTAATATCAGCAGGATTCTTAAACAATCCAGAGTAATCCATTGCCATGTTACTTCCTTATGAGTTGTACTTCAGGAGACCTAAGCCTAATCCTGAAAGTGTGTTCGAAGTATTCAACCCTGCGGCTAGGTTGGCCTGTGCAGCTCCTAAACCGCCCTGCAAGAGTGCTGATGCTGCGTTAGCACCGGCTGTCGAAGCACGGCCACCAAACTCTGCACCCATTGTCAATGGAGACATACCAAGCTGTTCGACACCAAAACCTTGCTGGAACAGTCCTGTACCACGAGCGATAGCCGCATCCATCTCATTCTGCGCCTGCTGTCTAGCCTGCATAGCCAGTGCTTGATCTGCCATAGCGCGTGATTGACTGACACCAAGTACGTCTGGCTGATACATGCCTGTGCCTACACCAGCACCTGCTCCTTCGCCCGCTAGACGCATACCTAAACGACCTGTGCCAAACATACGGTTACGCATGGCGATGTCTTCAGCGGCTTGCCCTGGAGCTTGTACAGCCTTCATCTCATCATAGTACTGTTGAGTGGCGGCACGAGGGTCTACACCTTCAGGGAGAGCTTGAGCACCTAAGCCCAATAAAGCATCTCGATAAGCCTGTAGTGTAGGATCTAAAACGTATCCTGCTTTCTGTGCTTCTTCATCGAAGAAACCTGTACCAAACCCAGTGGTAACGGTATAGGGCTTGAATTCTGACATTGCAGCCGCAGCTTCAGCGGTACGCTGTTGAGCCTCTGCCGCATCCTGTGCAGCCGAACGAGCTTGGTAGTTACCTAGTAACCCAAGTCCAATCGATGCAACTGTAGGGGTTAACCAACTAGCCATTATGCTGTCCTCTTCCACATGTATACTGTTATGAATGGCATCAAGTTTGTAGCACCTGCTTCTGCAAGTGATGCGACACCTTTCTCGCCACCTGTTTCTAATACGGTGTCAAACTCAGTGTCTGTTGAGTCTAGTCCAACCATGACTTGACCGGCTCCAAAGGCTTCCCAAGTACCGAACCCAAGCAGTGAAGATGGGTTAGTACCACTAGCTGCATTGATATAGACTGAGCCAACTGGATAGCTTTGCCGTAAAGCTGTCTGTACGAACGCTGTAGTAGCGATCTGGGTGGTTGTAGTACCTGACCCTGCTGTAGGCGCTAAAGGCGTACCTGTGAGCGTAGGAGAGTTCGTATCAGCCTTCGTAGCAATTGCTTGCTCGATAGCCTCAAGCTCATCGTCAATCTCTGTACCTTTGACAATCTTTGCCGCGTTACCGGTAGGCAGAGAATCCTTTGATGCAAAGTCTGTAAGTTTAGTGTAGTTAGACATTAGAAAATCCTGCCTTGTTTAACAAAGATGTCCATCTTCTGAATTGATAATGCTGAACCGTCTACAGTGGCTTCGAAGCCTACCTGCAATACTTCACCAGAACCTCCGATAGAGGCACGTTGTGTTTCTGCAAGTGTTCCTGACTCATACTCTGCGATGTTGTACTCAGCCTCTCCATATTCAGAGATAGCCTTAGTAGACAGCTGAGCCGCAAACGACTGATATGAGTCTGTGTAGTCAAAGCCAGCCTTGAGTACAAAGTCTTGACTAGAACCACCAATGACTGTGACAGCTATCCGCTTCAGTATCTTAAACTGTGTTGCGTTACCGAAGTCAAAGTAGGTTGTATAGTACTTTAGACGGTATGCGTTACCGTTGTCTGTGTAGCCACGGTACTGGGCTAATCCGTCAATGTTTGTAAAGAACAGCTCACCGTTAGCAATCATGTTTGTGTGTGTCTGATTATCCCACACCGTTACACGGGCTGAACCGTCTTGTAAGGGTGTACGCATATCAAAACAGTAGATCCGACGAATGGCTGGAAAGTACAGTAGGTAGAAAGCCTCTTCAGCATGATACACTGCACGGATTGCTGAGTTCGTCGAAGCAGAGATCGCTCCTACAATATCATCTCGAACATTCTTAGAGATATCACGCATAGGCTGTGACTTCTCTTGAATAACCCGTCCTAGTGACTGAAGTCCTGTAGACGATAGAAACAAGATATCCGTACCCGTGTTTTGTACGCTGTCACGGGCTATACAGCCAATGCCCTTAATAACTTCGACCATCTGCATGTTTGCAGGACTAAACGAAGTGGAGCTAGACGGATCATCGAAGATAATGATGTTGTCAGAACAGAAGATAATCAAACGACCATTCTGAGCACCGATGGCTGTAATCTCATCGTTACCTGCAACTAGTATACTTGAGATGTCTAACGAGCCTGCGTCACCACTGTTCCACGATGCACCGTCTAAAAGGTTAGACCAGTACAGCGTAGTCTTGTTAGTGGCTGTGTTAGCTGCCCAGACTCGTCCGTATGCACCAGAGGCTACATTAGCCTGTGGAGGCACACCAGACGCACTAGGCGAGTTAGTCATGTCGTCTAGGTCACCCACTGTAGGGTTAAAGTAAATCGGCTCGTAACCGGCTTGAAAGCCATACGCATGGTCATTCAAGGTTACAAACTGCCAGTTACCTTCTGTAATCGTTTGTGTGCCGTTGTAGGTAACAGGAGATAGAGTTCCACCTGTATAGAGATAAAAGTTGGTGTCTGACCAGACTCCGAAGTACTCAGTCCCATCGATGTCTACAAAGCGATATCCGCCCTTGAGATCAACAGAAGCCTGTTCTGCAACATACGACCAACCTTTCCGCGCACCTAATCGACCATACTTGTCAATGACGCAGTTGTCAGCCTGTAGTGCATATCCAGTTGCAAGAGTAATCGAAGACTCCTGCGTGTTGAGTCCGAAGAACCCAGGCGCTGCAATCGATGCACTTGATAGTTGCTTTGTCATACAGTTACAAAGTCCTGTTCATACGGATGCTTAGATTGATCTAAGGCTATAGCGTCATTCCAGTTGCGTACTGCATTTGACAGCGCTGATGATGCTGAGGCTCCGTTGTCTTCACCACGCTCTTCGACAGCTTTAGCGTAGGCTAACAGCACGACAGGCAGTGAAGGTACATAGATCGGATCAATATCATTCACCATATCTGCTGTTCTAAGCACACAGTTAAAGCGAATGGTGTAGGCTGCATCGGGAATAGGGAATACGTCAATCTGAGAATCATCATCAAGTGATAGCCCGTTGAACGTATAGTACATAGGCGAACCAGTTGTCGGAGTCTCTAAGGTAAACTTCTCGTCGAACCATGTAGACGGTTTGTATTCCAAGAAGTTGTTACTGGTGTCGTTAATAACATTGAGAATCGTCGCACGGTTACCAGCACCGTTCAATTCATAGTTAAAGACATCAGGGGTTGTTGTAGCCGAAAGGGTTACACGAAGACCTGACCAGTTCCAAGAGTTCTCCACCTCTGTCTTCGCTTCGTTGACGAATTCACCAATGAGTTTAGAGTATGTGGATTCAGTAACCGAAGATACTTCACGCTCTCGTAAGCGACGTAGGACTTTGTTGACTGCTTCTAAGTATGTCATGTGTTTTCTCTAATCAGAATATTATAGCACAAAAGTTATAAAAAGTCAATACTACCACTTGACTTTATTAGCCCAATATGCCGCAGAAAGTTTTCCCTTGCTGATATTCTTAGCATGACGGGCTTTAAAGCTACGTCTACGGGCTTTCTCAGCCGGAGTTCTAGGGTTCTTACCCGCCCCAGACACGCCTTGTTGACCAAAGCGGATTAGTTTGATTGTGTCGCCCTCTTTAGCCAACACAGCGTGTGACTTCTTAGGATGATTAGGCGTACGCTTAGGTTTGTTGTAACCGCTAAAGGTTTCACCACGATATGTAATAGACATTAATCGTACCCTTCCTCTGATCCAAACCCACCCCAGTCATTAGATGCATTGTCCTCTGATCCATAGCCATAGCCTCCAAAGTCTGATCCAGACCCTCCGTCAACAGGAGATGGCCCTTGGTAATCTGTTCCCGTACCGCCACTACCGTTATCATTACTCGGCTCAAGGTTAAAGTTATAAGTATTGACTAGTCCTGTGTTAGGGCTTACACCCGTCCGAACATCGGCAATTCCGTTACCAGTACGGTCAATATTTAAATTACCAGCAGCATCGACACCTACAACGGTTCCACCGTAAGCTTGTTGACCGATTGGAGAGGTCGGTGCAGTGTTAGTAGTATTGCTTACTGTAGAGACAGTCGGCTGAGTCATCATACCCCATCCATAAGGCGAGGTAGCTCTAACGCCTGTAGCCGCTGTTGCAGGAGTATAGCCGGGAGCTAATACACTTCCGTAGCCTGGAGTGATATTAAAGGGCTGTTGACCTGTCATTAAGCCGTACGTTCGCGAAGGGCGACTAAAGTCTACAGCGCCTGGATAGGTTTGCGTTCTAGCTCCAACATTTCCTAAACCGGTAATGCCGGGTACGTTAGCTCCTTCGGATGCTGGTTTGTCCTCACCAAAGATATCGCTAAACAGTCCTGTAATACTAAACTTATCTACAATAGTAGGTTTGTAGCCTTCAGAGACTACGCCAAACTGTCCACTTGTAAGCCCTTGTTGAAGCATATTTGGGTTTTCTTTGATTGCTTCAATCTGTTCTGGTGTGTACCCTTTTGACGCTAGCTGATTCTCAAACTGGCTAATGGTATCGTAGTCGGCAAAACCGCCTAACAACATTCCAGCTGGGCCAGCTATAGAGCCTAAACCAACTGCTGATGCTGCCTCGCCTGTTAAAAGCCCAACAGCGCGTTCCATCATGTCTGTCTTGCGCTGTTCAGGTGTTCGTGTATCGCGGTTATTGTTATCACCGCCGTCATCGCCTGTATCTTGCTTAATAAGCACACCCAGAGGCTGTGTAGTGATCTCTTCAGCGACCACATCGTCAACTGTTGGACTAGCTTCACCTAGCATCATACCACCACGGGCTTGAGAAAGCCTGATTAGGTAATCGTAGAGACTTTCACCTCTTGCACGAGTAGGTAGCGAAGAGTATGGATTGTTTGCTTCCATGAATTCTGACTGGGTTGCCATTATGCTTTACCTGTTCTCTTCTTAGCCTTCTTTGCAATATCCATCGCAATAGCCGTTGCTTGTTTTTGACTTTTACCTTCTTTAACTAGCGTACTAATGTTTTTGCTAATAGAGGCTTTAGAGTATCCTTGAATAAGGGGCATAGCTTAACCGTTGTAAGTAGAGCCAGTTAGAGACTTCTGACCACAAGGAGAACACTCTTTCTTCTTCTCTTTCTTCTTAGGCTTGTCAGCCTTTGGAAGGTCTTTGTCACCTTCGAGTAAACGACCTTCGTCGAATGCTTCTACTGGATCTACATACTTGCTCATCTTAATAACCCTTCTTACCTAAACACTTCTTAGCGGCTTTACACTTAGCCTTGCTTTTACAACCTGCACAGGTCTTAAACTGCTTAGGTGCTGTTCTTTTCTTTGTAGCTGCCATTACTTCTTTCCTATCATTTCTACAATTCCCTTACCGGCCTTAACGCCAAATGAGGCGAGCACGATAACCATTAATATCTCATGATACCAAATCGGCAAAGTTGCCAATGCGTTGAACCCCGCCTGGATATGTTCTACCATGCTTGGTATAAAGACAAGTATCAGGGGTATGCTGAACACTATCGTTAACCACTCGTCTTTCCACGAGTTCTTCGAAGCCTCTGCCATGATGCGTTCCCAGTCCGCTGAAGACTGTGCCGCTGTTTTCAGTGCGGTGGCTTTGGCCTCTGCGGTGGCCTTGGTTGATTCCGCCTTGGCACTGACCCATGTACCGGCCAAGTCCGTGATAGCTGTGACTAATCCAATCATGTGGCATTTCCTGTTACGTCCGTCTGTACACACACTGCTTCATAGTTCATCTTAGGCTGTGGTGCTGTTGCCATGAAATACTCACGGGCTTCAAAGCACTCACCCATTGTTGCAAACGGGCCTTGAGGATAGACAGCATAGCCATCAGACTGAATTAGGATTGCAAATAATAACCACATAGGTGACCTACTGTTTACTGAGCCAGTAGAAGATGTATATTACCAAGCCAATGGCTGAGAGAACGCTAACGCCCAAACCGATGCTAATACAAATATCAACAATTTGTTTTTTACGTTTAGCTTTCTTGGCTTTCTCAGCTTTCTCTGCGGCTT
>Ga0255773_10001835_pt1 | contig 20675 bp, 13 predicted proteins | sample 011ome_17_FD_179971 | JGI IMG/M metagenome (GOLD analysis project Ga0255773, IMG submission 179971) | Coastal salt marsh microbial communities from the Groves Creek Marsh, Skidaway Island, Georgia - 011502XT metaG (version 2) | ecosystem: Environmental > Aquatic > Marine > Intertidal zone >...
CGTCACTTGAACCAATTGTAGCGTCGCTCGGTTTGGTTACGAGATTGAGCGTTGGAACTATCGCGTATGGACCATCTTCTTCGTTCGTCAATTCGTAACCAACAATATTGATGTTTGTTTGTTCGTATAGTGTCCGTTCATCATCACCAGCCTGCCCATTAGTAATTTTTGTGGTTAGTGTTTTAGTAGGGTTTGAAGTTGTCGTACCATCGGTTTTGTTGTACTGAACCGCTTGCAAAATTGCCTCAATTGCGTCTTGCTGGATTGAATAAGGTTCTTCAGCAACAATATTGTCAATAGTCATATCTGCACCAGCAAGCCTACCCCCAGTTTTATCATAGGTCCCGACGATAAATACGAAGCGATAATCACCTTCAACCGGCACCTCAACAGACTTTCTAGAATTTGCTTCTGTTCCAGTGTCACCAATTGCTAGGTACAAGTTTTTGTCTGGGTCGTCTACTCTGTAAATATAACCCGTGACGTGATAGTCGTCGTCGTCACCCGCAGCCGAGTAATCTAGCTTCAAAAATTGACCTTCTTTTGCATGGAACACATCACTCACTAGGGCAGGGCCATGGTACACACCAAAATTGTCTCCTGCCCCGAATGTTAAGCTCCCAGTAGATAATTTCGCCCCTGTGCCCGCTTTGCCATCAGTTGTATTATTAACTAAACCTACGAAAGAATTAGTTGGGCCGACCACTGGATCTAGATCGTCACCAGCCAATTTCACCGAGTCTGTAGCATATGTTGTGACACCGTCTTTCGTATATTCGTAGGCTGGATCCACTTCCATGTCTTCCATCGTGGGCGTAGGGATGCTTACCGTTTCTCCAGCATAAACCCAAGTCCCATCTTCATAAATGTCGCCAATTATCGATCCATCTAGCTCATCTTCATCAAAGTCGAATATAGTGAAGTCTGTGCCAAATTTTATCTGTGAATTGAATTTTGTCCAATTTCTGATGAGCGTGCCTTCATTTTGATCCCATCCAGTGTGTGCGTTCCCTGGTCTGTCAATTTCTCCCAAGTATTTTTGACTGGTTCCAAGCAAGACATTATTTGTATATAGCGTTTTTTCTTTTAAGTACCCAAGTAGATTATCGCGTGAATATCCAGATACTTTTTCAGCATCGTAATGGGTTAGAATTGGGCGCTCATAACCTTCAATCTCTCTTACATTGTAATGAGAAACTTGGGCACGCAGGTAGTGAGCAATTGTATCCTCTAAATAGTGATCGGCTTTTTTGGAAACTTCTAATGTTTTTTCCCTTACATAGAATGCAACTTCCGGCACTTCTGCCATAGCCATGATTGCTGTCCAGCCATTTCCACCCACATCGCTTTTTTCATATATGACTTCATCTGCACTGTAGTTTGCACTAAACTGATCACCATTTTCCCAAGTATATTGACCGGTAGCTGCCCAGTCATATGTACCATCAGACAAATGTCTGTATTCACGTGTCTCCACCGCTGACCTGGATGGATCAGTTGCGTCATGTACGAAATATGTATCTGAGCCTTGAATATAAACTTCACCCCAGGAATATGTACCACCCGACGTGTTAGTAACATAGACAGCAGTATTCTGATTTCCGTTACTATCAAATTTATTTTGCGTTTCTTGTTGAGGACCTGGCACAGCTATATCGCCGGCTTGTGGGACATAGTTTACCGTTGATATTATTTGTTTTTCTTCGGCGTAAACAGTTTCGATGATAGCTCCAGCTGAGAGATTTTGTGGGTATTCATCGTAGCGCTGCGTATTGCCGTAAACAGCCACGTCGTCACCTCGAGGGTTTTCGTAAACTTCAATTGGTATATAATCTGTTTGTATCACACCCTCTTCAGTTTCATAGACATTAGAAATCGAGAAATATTGAGCTTTTTCCTCCGCGCTAAGGTTGTTCCACTCATCCACGGTAAACCTATCGGTTGTAATTTTTTGATTGGCGCCCTCAATACTCTCGCCGTCAGCCACATCAATTTGCACGCGTTGACCATCTGCATCGATTTCATAGACGGCTATTTCTCCAGCGTTTGGTTGATAAGCTTGTAAATCAGCCTGATTATCGAAGACTATTTGCTCAAGAACAATATCTTGGTCACTAAAATCTAAAGTCTTATCGACATTGTTATACCGGCCATGATTGATAAGGGAGGTGTTCTCAATGGCCACTCCGCCAAAATCAAAGTCATATGGAGTATTTTCATCTGTTTTAATTGCGTAAGATCCATTTACAGTCTGGCGGTAGTAGTCCAGCCTTCCGTTTGCTGCAGTCAAAGCTGCGCCGTCTTCATCTATGGCAACCTTCCTAAAATTGGTTTCGTCATATCGCTCACCCCACTCGAATATGCCTGCTTCTGTTTGCTGTTCATAGTAATCAACATCTATAAAGTCAGCGTCGCTAACAACTTCCACACCGCTCGTCCCTTGGCCAACCGGAGACGCTTCAATTACGCTCAAGACTTTTATTTTAAAGTCCGCGGCGTTTTCAGTAACTTGCTCAGGGCGCAGAGTACCATCTGCCAACCCAAGCACTGAGGTGGTATCGTAGCCTTCGCCCTTATCTAATACTTCAACGATACTTATACTGCCATCATTATTAACTCGTAAATTGGCTCTAAAGCCGGACCCAGGCCCCTCAAGCGTCTGGAAAGTAACGTTATAGGTGTCGCTCCCACGTGCCAAACCAGTACTGGTGGTATCATTTTTCTGGGAGTAGCCCGATCCTCCATTGTTAAGTATTTCATACTCATTTATTGAATTTTCTCTTCGCACCCCGGGCGTATATGTCTTGTAAGGTTCGAAACCCGCAGTAATTTCCGGAGCTTCAAAGTCACCATTTTTCAACGTGACACTCGTACCCGGAACGGTTGCATCTGAATAAAGCTCTATTAGCAATGGCTTTCCAGCTAGACCATCGTACGTCACACCATCTATTTCTGAATTCAACTTCCCTATTTCAACATCGCGTGCAACGCCGTTGACATTCGTATGGTAGATAATCTCACCATCGTCCCTAAATGAGATTTTGTCCGTATCTGCAAGGGAGAGCACGTCACTGGTTTCCCAATTCTCAGCAATCGAAAATTCTATCGAGCCGCCGTTAAATTCACCCTCAACACTAATGTAAGCACCGCTGTCAATTATAACGGGATCAGGCTGAATATTAGGATCAGTCTTCTTATATTCTGCCAGATTATCATTTGCCGTGTTTCCAACATTAACACTCGTGTCATCACGCATTTTGACGACACCAATTCCAACATTTTCTAGGCTTACATTGTTTGTCTTAAACCGAAAGCCAGTCGTCAAATCTTCGACTGAGACGCCATTAGCACGAGCAACAATTGCCTCCTTCTCGATGTCGCTTAGGTCTCTCGTGACCTCGTATTCGACACCATCTAACAGAGACTCAGTATTAGGATTTTTCATATCATAAAAGTCGTCGTAATCGAGAACAGCAATAGTGTAATTTCCAATTTGTCCGCCGCCTCCGATTGAAAGTTTTGCCCCAATTTGGTCATCCGTGAATATTTGTTTTCCTTTGTAATTCGCGTTTATTATTGCCTTGTGAAACTCATCTGCAAGCGCCTCAGCCTCGGAATTAATTCCAGCCATTTCAACATCGCTATTTGTGCTGTTCGCTCCCATCACGGCTAGCTCTTGGATCTTTGCCAATATCGCCGACGCACTATCGATTGAGGTGATTGCAGTCGATAAATAAGCCTGCGTCACTGCAATATTTTTCAACGCGGCCTGCGTTCCTGCCAAATCTAGCTTAAATGTGTAGTCCATTGAGGCAAGCGTAGCAGCATCACCGTTGGCGATTTCGTTCTTTGCTTTTGAAATGCGCTCAACACTATTTACAGACGCACGATCAAATTGTTGGATCGACGCATTTGCGTAATAGCTAGCCGATGCTACGCCTATGGTTGCCATCCGGTGGGCTCCTAAGATCTTTTGTTTCCTAAAGAGCAATACGACACAGATATTTTTTATTTAGTTTTGTCTACTTTTTTGTAACCAAGAATTACTGTTTTTTTATACTAAACTGATTGTTCAGGCTTTCGAAAATGTTTTCAAGCTTTGGAGCATTGCAATCTTGAAAGACCTCGACGCGACCGTCAGCATCAAAAACTTCTCCATCGATGGTTATTTGTGGATATTTATCACTGGTTACTATCTTAAATTTATCTCCAGTTCGTGCACGCAGAAATGCCTCGCCGTGATTGAATGGGCTTGACGCACTAGTCCTCGTGTTCAGAACCTCAAAGATATCCGGATCGACATCACAATTTGTCTCGAGTGAGACACGAGAAATAAATTCTACTGCATCAACGCCATTATGAACACTATTGCGAATGTACGCTGCTGTAACTGAAAACAGTGAGACGATTAGAAAGCTCCAGCCAAACATTCTTATCATTGTTTCACTTTCTCCTACTTAAATTCAGCACATTTCCATACGCTCAATGACAAATGTTGCCTCATTTTTGAGTATATGATTTGACAACACCGAAACCTTACCAAATTTTGAGGCACATTTTTGTTTCATCGTTTCCAAATTAGCATAAAAAATACTCCCGTCAGATATATGGGTTTCCGAAGCCACCATTAAATTAAATATCAATGCTGACTTTGTTCGCTTCCATGATTTTGACAATGACGAAAAAACGTAATTTTCCCAATTCACTGCAGATCGAGTTGGCGCAAAATTGTACGTACCAGACATTACAACAAAATCTGACAAAAATGTGGGGCTCGAACCTGAATAAAACTGAACCTTGGTAGAATTAAACTTTTTGCAATATTCAATAACCTGTTCAGAAATATCATATCCATTATAATAAAAGTTTCTCGCAGGATATTTGACATCTAAATAATTCAAAAACGCACCGTATCCACATCCAACATCTGCGATTATTGATCCTGACGACTGATTTTTAAAAATATGATTTGCCGCTAAAGCAAATCTAGCATTTTGTCTTAGCTTACAAAACCACATACTCGCTTCCGGCTTTGGTCCAAATTTTTTGAACCTTTTATCGTATGTTGATGCTATGTGTTTTTCAAAATTTGTTTCTTTTCTTATCCCAAAATTTAACATTAAGGTCATCGTTTCAAGCGATTTCAACTGCAGTCCCAGAAACCGAAATGATCAAATAATCTTGGCGCCCAAAATGAGCACCCGATATTTGCATATCATAGCCTACAACAGCGTTCGCACCTTTTTTTATTGCATTGGCCTTCAATTCTATGTCTGCGTCTTCGACAGCCTGCTTAAGGAATTTATGATTTTCAATTGTGTTTGTTTGCTTTTTGAATAAACGCTTAACCCAATGCGGCCGCTTGTGAGGATGGCTGGATAACGATGCTTCGCCATGGACCACCCCAAACCTTTTTCGAATACGTAAATTGGGTGCCGTCTCGCTAGAAACTAAAATACTATCATATTTGTGAAAGAGACCATCCAAAGATTTTAAATTAGTTTTTTGAACAGTCTTGTTCGCTCGATGGGATTTCTCTTTTACAAGTGATTTGACATAGCAACCAACGCACAATCCGTCGTGATCCCGCGCAGCATTTGCTTCTGAGTAACCCAACTTTACTTCACAATGGACGCAAGATGTCATAGCCATAGCCTCGTAAATTATCGCGTGAACCGCGAAATCATGTCGTTATTAGATTGTAAAAGTCTCGCAACGCCGTTGAACTGTTGTTGCGCCTTAATCATTGCCGTAAGTTCACTGGTCATATCGACATTAGACGTTTCAAGCCCCCCGCTTTTGAGAATACCAAAGCCCACCTCAGATGGAGCACCCAGATTTAATCCTCCTGCCTCGGTTGAAAACTGGTATCTAGTATTTCCCAACGAACGAAGGCCGCTTGGATTTGAGAACTTGCCCAATGCAAGCGTTCCTACTGGTTCAGGTTCGTCACCCCCATATTGAACTGAAATTTTTCCATCGTCTGCAATTGTCAAATTTGACATCATCATGCCATTACGCGAAAATGGGATTTGCAGCGCCGCAACGTTATTTGCATTTCCGATGAAATTTGTGAAATCTCCTTCAACAAGTGGATAGCCTAGAACCTGAGCACCATCCGAAGTAGTCAAAAACCCGTCAGCATCCAGAGAAAAGGCTCCATTTCGAGTAAATTCAATGCCGGCTCCTGCACTTGGCGAACGAACCATAAAATATCCATCTCCCAGCAAGGCTAAATCGGTAGTCTTATCTGTGGTTAATACTGTGCTTTGTGAGTGTATTGCGCGCGTGGTTTCTGTCTCTGCACCAAGCCCTGCTGCAATTGTGAACGCCTCAGCATGACCAGATGCAGCGATGTCAGCAAAAGACGTCATCGACTTCTTAAAACCATTACTATTTGCGTTGGCAACATTATTCGAAACGACGTTTAATTCGTGGCTCGCGACGTTCATACCCGCTTTAATGATTGACAACATGCGCTTCTCCATAGCTTTCCTGAGGAAAGCAAGGAACGTACCAAGTCAACTAACCTAAAAAGTCAAAAAGTGATTTACTTGAGATCCGTGTGAAAGTGGCCTGAGCTGCCTCCTTGTTGGTCATCAAAAATTCAATTTGTGTAAGAATAGACGCCATGTCTGCTTCCCGCAACTCAGCAATATCTTCCTCGATTAGCAAAATCATGTCTTCGTTTGATTGTTGTGCCGCCTCAGTCAATCTGAACGAATTCGATATTTCAGCGCGAATTGAGGAAAAATGCTCGAAGGCATCTGTAATTTGCTGAGATGTGACCGAATAAGAAGATACCTCTGAATATATCTCGTCAATGATATCATTTGATTGTGCGTTTAGCACCTTAACGCTTGGTTTCCCTTTATACCCGACACCAAATGTGAACGCTCCAATCGTCACATCCTCGCCATTTCCTGCAAACGTAATTTCATTATTTTCCGATAGACTTGCCGAAACGCCCGTCTGAATGGTGAGTTGATTAATTTTATCAACGATCGGCTGATAATCATTAGAGAACACCGAAGCACTAATGGTACTTTTCATCCCATCTACTATAAATTCAAATGAAAGATCCGCCTGATCTTCAGTAGGCGGCAACTTAATTTTGACTGAATTAGAATTCGCGAGGAGGTTGTTTGCTTGATAGCTTCCGATTGGAACCTCTAAACTTTGTGTCAGTTTATCGATTAAAGTAAAAACTGAAAAATCTCCGTCTTCACCAGAAATACGATCAAAAACCTCCAAACCGGAAAAATTTTGCTTAACTTCCAAGCCTTCAGAAACATTTAATTTTCTCGAAATAGTTGATCCCTGATAGCTAACAACCCCATTACGATCCTTATTATAAGCGGTGTCTACATTGGCTACACCTGCGAACAAAGAGTTGCCGAGGCTGTCCTTCTTATTCGCCAGGCTGAATATTTCATCTTTGATCATTTGCACATCAAGAATGAAACGTGCCCGCTCCTCAGGCAATAGCGTATCATTAGTGCTTTCAACCGAGATTTCTTGCAGCTTAATGGTGAGATCTTGTAGGCGTTCTACAGTTAAGTCCAAGATCTCTAAATCAGTTTGCGCGCGCTTTGCATTGCTCACATATTGACTAACTTCAGAAGATTTTTCCTCGAGCATATTTAACTTACTTATGTCTGTTAAATCTTTTGCAAGACGTAAATTCGCTTCTCCTGAACCTGCTTGCGCCTGTAAATTTTGTAACTCTTTATTCAAACTTACAAAAAGGTCTCGATTCGTTTGATATAAACGGCTTGTACTGATTGTCATTTATATAGCTCCCTCACATTGCTCTGAGCAACGTATCAACGAGTTGTTGCGCGGTGCTTAATACTTTAGCAAGCGCCTGATATGCTTGCTGTTGCTCAAGCAAGCGTGCCGCTTCAGTATCTAAATCAACCCCAGAAAACTCAGATTTTCTATCAACTGCTGCATCGAAGAGAGCTTTAGAAGTTTGAAGCCCCTGTTCTGCCGCTTTTACATTAAAACCAACGTCAATAATGAGCTCATTATAAAGATCAGAGTAACCGCCTTTCTGAGTCGCATCAGACCTTTCAGCTAACCTCAACATGTTTGATATATTTGACGCATCGTCTTGGCGATTACTTGAGGCTGTAAGAGTGAATTCGTCGTCCACCTCAACGTCGCCGTCGAATTGCCAATGGAGGTCAGAATAAATGAAATCTTTTGTCGCCCCAAAATCCCGTTTTGCAAGAAAATCACCGGTCTCGCGATCGTAGAGTTCAACTACCTTTTTAGACGGGTCATTGATTTTTACGGTAATCTCGCGGCTAACATCATTTCCATCAAATTCATCAGCGGAACCTATCAAATTTGCTTGGCCAATGCCGGTCGCAATAACAATTAAATCCTGACCACTTAAACCATTAATCGAAAACGTCTCATCTGCCAGCGAATACACCTGGGCATCCAAAGTAACACGGCCATTCTCTAAGTTTTTTAACTTTACCTTTCCAGCTTCAACACTGATACGAGACGATGAAGTGATAATTCCATAATCATCTGAGATTGATGTAGCCACTAACCTAATGTTTTGACCACGAAAACTATCATCCAAGGTAATTGAGATGCGATTAGTTCCGTCATTATTCGTTATCAGAATAGCCTGGGCACCATTCAAGGCAGGGTCTAGTTGCAGTCCACCATTTTGCTTATAGTGAACCGAGTAATTAACCCCCTCCACTCTCAATAGAGCGACATTATCAGCAACTTGAAGTGGCGCAAAATCAGTTCCCGTTAAAGTCATTTGTGTAGACTGACCGCCCCTAGAATTTACAATATTAAAATTTGACAGTTGAAGTTGGGAGTTTGACCCTGTGAGCCCCAATACCTGACCAGAAAGTACACCGTCTTTTGCAACTGCATAAAATTGGAAATCGTCTGTACCCGCGAACCTCTGAAAACCAACTTCAAGCCGACCGACTTCTGGTCCAGATACTGCGAATTGCGTTTCCGAAACAATGGCAGCCAACCCTGCCTCTGCCGTAAAAGTAGTGCCATCTATGACAACCGACTGCCCGTCAAAAGAATATTCAGGCACGTTATTTATTGTTACCAAATAGAGCTCATCGCCCAATTGCAGTTCTAGCGTATCGCCGTTTTTTGGATAGCCATCCGCTAAGTTGAATTGCCCACCGGTAAATACTGATTTAGGTGATTGCGCACGTAGCTGCGATGTGAGGCCTTGAACTAACGAGGATTGAGTTAACTGTTGAGCATTCAAATTATCAACGCGTGCCGAAAGCTTTATGGCATCACCGATGTCTGTGCCGATGTTCAGCGCATACGAAGACGATGCAGAAACTGCACTTAAACCACTTTCACTTGTGTGGCCTCCATCGATACCGCTATCGACAAAAAACTCAATCTCCTGAACATTATTCTTCAAGTCGAAATTTTTTGTTGCGAATCCGTTAATAAACTCTGATTGAGAAGAACCTAGAACCGCCCCATCGTACTGAACATCAAAATCGATAGCGCTGTTCAGCAAAACTTGACCACCTGCGACCAGAAACTCGTTATTTGACAGATTTAATTCACCCGACGAATTTGTTGGTTTAATTATTTGTCCAAATTGATCTAATTGCCGAGCTTTAAACGCGCCACCGTTTGGTAGAGAAATATCCGCCAAAACAATGTCGTTTCCATCTAGGCTTTCTAAAATGAGCGATCCGTTATTGACGACGAATGCTGCTATGCCCGTTTCATCGGTTTGTTCGTTAATAGAGGACACAAGTGATGAGATATCGCCGACATTAACTGTCGCGCCCACTGAAATCGCGGAACTATTTTTGCCTTTCAGGGTAAATTCTACAAGCCCATCAGGGACCTCAAAAAGTTCTAATTGATTATGAGACTTTGCACCTATTCCTAGAATTGAACCATCCCTATTGATTGCCTCTGCAACATGGCCCGCCATCATGCCTTGAACTGGTTTTAACGTCAGGGTTTCACCAGTTGATGACACAAGTTTCAAATCCAGCGGCATTGTGTTTGTTTGGATGGGCGGGACACCGAAGCCTTTTGAAAAATTATTACTTTGCGGCAACAATGCGCCGCTTGAGTAAAAACTAGCACCGTAATCTCCCGAAGCAGTTTTTCTAGTGACATTCGCACCTAAATAAGTGCTGTCGACACCAGTCGAAAAATAACCTGCAGTGTACTCAGCGTTTCGAGCAAAACCATTCTGTTCAGAGACCAAAACAGCAGCTTCGGCTGATGATAAGGGACTACCAGCGAGGTGAACACCTTCCTTCGTGAAAATTTGAATGTTAGCCGTCTCACTACTGCCAGGATTGAAAGTTGCAACTCTCCCGTCAATAGTTCCTGACGTGAGATTTGGAACTCCCGGAGGCCCACTATTTTTACTGGAATAAATGTTAAATAGTGACGTGCCTCCAGCGGCGCGGAGCCCCAAGTCGTTGAAGGATTTTGCAAGCCCAGGGTTTGTCGATTTTATGACACCAGCATTTAGAAGTTCGGCTAAGTCACCATAATCTGAACCATCGGAGAGGTAACCACCGATTGCAAAGTCATACTGAACATTATCTAGGTCTATTGAGAGGATTGAATTTGTATTCAATTGCGAGGATGCAAATGAAAATTGGAGCGACGGCTGTAATTTTAACGCAGTTAGATTATTGATATTATTTACGTTTTCCAAAAAACCTAAAGCGCCAGAATTTCGAAAAGTATTGGCGTTAGCGCTGTTTGAAATTCCACTGAAGATGCCGTTCAAAACATCTAATTGGGTGTTTTTGGGTTCTGGAAATTTTGTTACTGAGAGTGACGCGTTACCAAGATTTGTTAAACCATCCTCTACTAAATACAATGAACTTGCCGCAATTTTACGACCATCTGAAATTTTTACAGAAAGATTTTCTGCGCCGTTTTCCTGAAATTCAATTTCAAAATAGTCGCCAATAGATGGCGAACCTGAAATTGCTAATTTTAGGCCATCCAAATTTAATTCATCTTGAAATTGTGGAATATCCAAAAGCTCTAGGCCAGACACGCTCCAGGAGCCTCTATCAGCGTTAAATTTGACTACTAGGGTCTGTCCAATAAATTGGTCATAATCGCCTAATACTTTCAATTCAACATCACTGTTTAACTGAGACGTTTTAATCACGTTAATCGCATTTAAATCAAAAATATCTTCACCAATTTCTCCATCAAGATCTAAACCAAAATTCTGAACTGCATTAAACTCAGTTGTTAGTTTTTTTGCTAGGTGATCGATTTCACTCTTTGTCTGCAGCAATGTATTATCAGCAGAAATATGGCCCGCCATTTCCCCAGACTGCACACTTAGTTTTGTGCCCAATTCGTTTGGTGAAGAACTGGCAAATACTTTGAGGCTGCCATTAAGCGTTTCAACTTTTAAATGAGATGGCTGTATTCCAGCCAAAAGAAAAATCCCTTGCCCGTTTGTCCCACTTCTTATTTCAACTTCGCCACTATTTTTATAGTGAACATTTATATCTAGGAGCTCGCTCAAGTCCTTCAGCAGGCCATCTCGTTCGTCAAGCAATCCGTTGGGCACGTTTTTTAAACTTGTCGCCCCGACAAGTTCTTTTTGTATAGCTGCCAGCTGTTGCAAAATATTATTTGCCTCATCCACATTGACGTTCAGATTACTGGCAGCGAGCCCCCTCAAGTCCTTAATTCCAGTCGCAACCGATCTGATGGAATAGGACAGCGAGTTAGCGGCATCTAATGCCACGTTTCGACCCGCGAGATCTGACGGATCTTGCCCTACATCATTTAATTTTGAAAAAAACTCATTAATTTTTTGTGAAACGCCCGCAGCTTGAGGTCGCACCAAAGTTTCAAGCTGCTCCAAAATAAGCGTCTGCGCTGTAGAGAAAGAAAAATTAGTTTGCGCTTTCTGGAGCTGTATATCAATAAATTGGTCGAACGCACGTGTGACACCATCCACCTTGACGCCAAAACTTGTATTGGTTGAAACCTGCAGTACGTCAGCAGACGACGACTTTAACTCGCTAATATCAACTTCGCGTCGCGCATAGTTTTCATTGCCAATATTAGCAATGTTTTGACCCGTCGCAGCCAGTCCCTCTCGGTATGCCTGCAATCCAGATTTTGCTATGCTATAAATATCACTCATAATTTATTCGCGCCATTGAATTTGGACATTTGCCGCACAATCACGTCTGCAATACCAATATCGACAGATTCACTTGAACTTTTAGCTAATTCTTGATCGAGCATATCAACAAAATTATCGTCAGAAGGTGTATCAAATAAACCCTCACTGAGTTTACTTTTGCGTGCCTGGCTCAATAGGCTTTTTATAAATATAGTTTCAAATTGCTTGGCAGCTTCTCTCAATTCTTTTTCTTGGCTCTCACTAGCTTCGTTTTCAGTCAACGCATTTTCTTTACCGCCTTTAAACTCAGATGTTAGCTGAGTTCGCATCATTAGGGTGATGTTTTCGTTCGAAAGAATTGTCATTTGAAAACCTCACAGCTAAATTACAATGATTTCAGCATTCAAAGCACCCGCTTCTCTGAGGGCTTCAAGAATTGCAACCAAATCTGATGGGGTTGCACCAACCGCATTGATTGAATCAACTAAGTCACTCAAAGATACGCCGGAATCAAATACGAAAGCTTTTGCAGTTTTTTCTTCGGCCTGAATATCGGTATTCGGTACCTGCTGAGCTCCTGCATTTGCTTGAGCTCCCGCACCGACTGCTATCGCGTTACCGGCTTGCACCGTTGGATCTTCCTGGACTTTAACAGACAGACTACCGTGCGCTACAGCAGCCGGCGTAACTACAACGTTACCGCTTATAACTAATGTACCTGTTCGAGAGTTGACAATAATCTTTGCAGGTGGAAGGGCCTTTTCAACCTCAATATTCTCGAGGACGGAAACGAACGAAACTTTTTGCTCAGGCTCTTCTGGTGCCCTCACCCGTATACTATTTTTATCGATTGGAAGAGCAGTACCATCGCCGAAAACTTCATTGACTGTTTGGGCAATGTTATTTGCAGTGCTAAAATCCCCATTGTGTAAATTGAGTATCACAAAATCTGTTTTTAAAAATTCATTTGGAACTAGCCGTTCAACCGATGCACCGCGAGGTATTCTACCAACTGTCGGAATGTTAACAGTAAGCGATGAGCCATCAGCCCCCTCAACGCCTAGGCCACCGACCACTACATTACCCTGTGCAACGGCGTAGGTCTCTCCATCCGCCCCTAATAATGGCGCCATTAACAACGTCCCCCCTTTTAAGGATGACGCGCCTCCCACCGTTGAAACCGTCACGTCAATCTCCTGACCAGGTTTCATAAATGCGGGTAAATCAGCAGTGATTACAACTGCAGCAGCATTGTCTCCATTGAAACCCTGTAAGTCTGAGGTCACACCAAAACGAGACACAAGCGACTGGATCGATTGCAATGTGATCCCGGTATTTCCGTCACCTGTTCCGGCAAGACCCACAACAACCCCATAACCAACAAGCTGGTTTGATCTAACCCCAGCAAGTGAGGTGATATCTTTGATACGGGTTGCGTTAACAGTAGTTGCACATGTGAGCAATAAAAACGCAATTATTCCACTTATTACTTGCTTCATATTACTTCCTAAAGAGGTGATACATTTTCAAACGCGCGAGTGAACCAACCTTTTTTACCGGTTCGCGCAATGTCGCCTGCCCCAACATAATTAATATCTGCATTCGCGATGCGATCTGATTGCACCACGTTATCTGCCGCAATATCCATCGGACGCACAATGCCAGAGACACGTATGTATTCGTCTCCATTGTTGAAGGTAAGTTTTTTCTGACCAAGAATTTGCAAATTACCGTTTGGATAAACCCTAACGACGTGCACCGACACGGAACCGCGGAGAGAGTTGGATTGTGCAGTAGATCCACTGCCTGCAAAGCTACTGTCGGAACCAGTTGTCAAATCAGCTGAGACTGATGCCGCGCCTAAAATTTTAGGCAAATCAATAGAGTTCGAACTTGACTTTTGCGTAGCCGCATTTTGCGACTTGGTTGCCTGAAAACTTTCAGCAAACGCCACAGTTATGATATCCCCAACCTTGTGAGCGCGAGTTTCCATGGAAAACAATGCACCCTTGGCGGGACTGTATATGCCACCATAATTGGGACCAAATTCAGAACCTACGTCTTCCGAGAGATAAACCGGTTCATAGTCTATACTGCGCTGCTCTTCTTTATAAGTATCGCAACCCGCAAGAACTAAAATGAAACAAAATGATAGTTTATACATATTTATTCCTATAGATTTCTTGAGATAAATTGCATCATTTCGTCTACAGCAGTTATTGATTTTGAGCTGACTTCATAAGCACGCTGTGTCTCGATCATGTCCACAAGTTGTTGAACAACATTTACATTTGAGCTCTCAATGTAGCCTTGCATCAGCTTTCCATAACCACCATCCAGAGGTGCACCCTCCTGCGCGTCTCCACTTGCATCAGATGCTACAAGGAAATTCTCACCAATCGGGATCAATCCCCGCGGATTACTGAACCGCGCTAGGGACAACTGCCCGACTTCCTGAGCAATTTCGTTGCCTGGTGTAGTTACACTTACCACTCCAGAGTTTGAAATATTAATCGATGTGGCGTCATCTGGAATAGTAATCTGGGGTTGCACCACGTACCCACTTGGTGTCGTCAAGAGACCATCGGCGTTTCTGGATAATATACCAGATCGAGTGTACCCCACACGACCATCTGGTAAAAGAGCTTGGAAAAATCCCTCACCATCAATTGCAAGGTCGAGCGCATTATCTGTGCTTACTAAGCCGCCTTGCGTGAACAGCTTTTGAGTGCTTACAACTTTGACGCCAGTACCGACCGCAAGCGGTGAAGTGAGAGCGGAATTATCTCCCGTTTGCGCACCAGCATTTTTCTGAATTTGGTAGAACAATGTCTCAAAATTTGCACGATCTCTTTTGAAACCAGTGGTATTGACGTTTGCAAGGTTATTGGCAATCACTTGCATCTTATATTGCTGTGCGTCCAAACCAGTACGCGCTACGTGCATTGCGGATGTCGACATATTCTAGCCCTCTAATTATTTAAACTTTAAGAGCAAAGAATGTGCCAAGCATTATAATTAAGTTGGCAAACTTAGTAACTTGATGCCCGCAGTATCAAGTTCGCTGGCTTTCTTTATGAGTTTAACATTTATTTCAAAATGCCTCTGCATATCGATATTTTTAACGAGCTCTTCGATAGCGCTCACATTAGAGCCCTCGAGGTAACCTTGACCAAACTTGGCCGTTTGATCGGGCAAAGGTACAGTATTATCTGATTTACGAATGTGGCCATCCAAACTTTTGACGAGTTGATTCAACTCAGAAGTTGTGGAGCCGATAAAACCCACACTAGAATATTGTCCTGGAGGCGATCCAGGCTCTTGTACGAGTATTTCACCGATATCGGTGATGCTGAGATCCGTGAAGGCTGGCAGTACAATTGGTTCTAGGCCGTCAGACAATATCAAGTCTCCAACGCCATTTACCAGCTCATTATTGGCATTTACTGAGAGGTCACCACGTCTCGATAATGCAATTTCTCCATTCTTAGGCGCGATGAAGAAAAAACCATCATTTAAAATTGCGACATCGGTCTCCAGGCCCGTATTATTTAGCTGCCCAGGCGCATTCGAAAATGAGCGACGTTCAACCTCAAGAGGCAAAACTTTTGCAGAAACTTTTTCAAGTTCCCGCAAAAATCCTGTATTGCTTTCATTTGGAAGATCTTTCCTAAATCCGGGCACATTTGCGTTTGCTAGGTTATTTGCAAGATCAAATTTGTTATCTTGCATTTGCCTAATTGCGCTGAGCGCAGTCTGAGAGAACCTATCCATTTTTTATCTTCTCAAACCATCTTAGGTACGAATGTTAATAATTGTCTGGGTCATACTAGAAGACGTTTCGATAGCCTTTGCCGCAGCTTGATAATTGCGCTGAGAGGTAATCAAATTGACTAGTTCTTCAGTAATATCAACGTTTGAGCGTTCCAGTGAGCCAGATAAGATTTGGCCAAAACCATCTTCTGCTGCCTCACCCAATTCTGGCTCGCCGCTCGCGGCTGTTGCCAAGAAACTTGAGTTGCCGATTTGCTTTAAACCACTTTGATTGGCAAAGCTTGCAAGCATAATTTTTCCAAGCGTGACGTTCTGACCGTTAGAGTAACCGGCGCTGACATTGCCATAGTTGTCGATTTCTAAGTTGGTCAAACGCCCAGATGAATAGCCGTCTTGTTCAACTCCGTTTGCCGAAAATGGTTGATCTAGTTGCGTTGCTCCACTGAAATCTAGTGTCAAACTCGTCAAAGTACCGCTATAGTTAACCTCCGTGATTGGGCTAACTACCTTCCCATCCATGTCAAATGTGATTTCACCTTCATCCAGATAAAGAGGATAAAAATCTTCGACCATATTGTCGGCAAAAGCTTGGTTATTTGCGGTTATCTCACCATTGGGCGAAATGTAAAGGGGACGGCCAAACTCGTCAGTAGCTTGAACAGGTTGGCGTACAGTGGTTGTTTCGCCCAAGCCAAGCGGGATGTCATTCAAGCCGAATCGAAGTGCACCGCTAACCGCAATCGTAGAGCTCTCTCCAGACGTTGCAGTGGTGAAGCGTAATTTGTTTCCTACTTGATCATATTCAACAGTGACACCACCGACAGACTGACCAGAAATTGGGTTTTTCATTGCATTAATGCGCGTTTCAAGAGTTTCAGCGAGTGTGGATCCCTTATAGTTGCCCTCAGGGATCACAATTGATGAGCTCACGCCATTCACAACGACGTTGAAAACGTTTTCCCCGCCAAGGGATGAAACAGTAAATGCTTTGGACATATCCATAAGCGCTTCGTAACCCTCTGTGGTCGCAGGTTTTGAAACGAGACCAGTCGGACCTGTATATCCCTCAACGCCATCGCGTGGGAAGCCCATGATTTGGTTGCCACCGTTACCGATTTTGTAGAAATCATATTCCGCCGTATCGGTTTGATCCCGCGTCCCGGTCAATGTCAGGTTATATCTACCAACTGCCACACTAGATGCGTTTTGTGCGACGGTAACACCGACAACTGTGTTTGCGCCTAATGCCTCACCGGTTGTGCCACTGCTGATGTTGAACACGTTATTAACCGTATCGAATTCAACGGACATGCCATAGCGCTTATCCTCAGCACGAACTTCTGGTCCATCAGGAACAAAAGCTTTTCCAACTAATAAGTCATCAGTTTTCAGACTAATTTCAGGATTTTCCCCCAAAGACTGAATACCCAGACCGTTGTCACCATTATCCGAAGTTGTGCTGTAAACAGTAAACGCATCAAACCCGAGGCCAGTTCCCTTACCGATAATCGTGTTGACGCCGTCGAATGTTAAGCGCTGATTTACTTCATCGTACCCGATCTTTACAGCAGGGCTTCGGCCGTCAATCCAATTTACGACTTCACTTCTTGCATTCAACCCCAAGGCAGCCATTTGATTTCCGTCAGTGCTTGCAAACACAACCGCGTTTTCAGCATCTGCATTGACCTCAGCTGCAGTCCGCTTGGCTGATGCACCAATTTCGCGAACAATCAGCTTACCAGAGTAGAACGCATTATCCACCCCCTCAACTAATCCCTCAGTATTTTCAAAAAACGCCTCTATATGCTCAGACGGCTTACCTAGGATTGTAATGTCATCCTGATTAGCCATGTCGAGTACCGTGTTATCAAGAACTGGGATATCCAAAACATATTCAGTAACTCCGCCGTTTACTTGGGCGCTCTTGATTGAAATTTCGCCGCTTCCAAAAGCCTCAATAAAACCAATATTTGCTCCATCGTTTCCAGTATCATTTTGTTGGAAGCGGAGCACCGAGAGGTCAAGCGGTTTATTACCAGTGATATTAACTTGCAAGTAACCGTCACCCGTTGTTGCAAACGACGCAATGTCAGCATCAAGGAACTTTTCGTCATATGCCTTTACTTGAGGGTTATTGTCTGTATTTGAGTAGGCGACATATCGGGTTTGTGCCCCTTCAACGCCGGTATTGTTGTGCGTAATGTTTATAACATCAAAACCAGCCGGAGCAGCTGTTATTGCACTACCTGACGCCTGCTTGAACAACCGACCATCAGTTCCGAGTTCATTAGATGCCGTGGCATTTGCAAGGCCAGCGTTGTTCGGATCCTGTACCTGAGCATTCATTTTGTTGGTTATTAGGGTCTGGGCGTGTACTAAAAAGTCACCCATTTCCAACCCATCTTCAGGCGTGGTGCTAACGATACTATCATCATGCAGATTTACTGTAATTGGTGAGCTCAAGCCCGTCGATTTACCGTCTCCAGATGACAGTTTTAGGTCAATTGTGAACGTACTATCTTCGCCCTCAGTGAGCTGGATTTTTTTGTCATCCCCAAAGGCGTCACGTAAAGCAACTTCAACTGCAGCTGCTAGTTGTTCACCATTATATGTGCCTGGAGGAATATCGATCGAAACCGGGCCACTGTTGTCGACATCAACCAGTAGAAAATCTTTTCCCCAGAATGTTCCAGGAATCGGGCTCTGTTCATTATTCAGTGACTGGTATTCCATAGTACGCTTGAACTGCATTGGGTCAGTTACGATTTCAACAGTGCGCCCATCACCAAGATAAGTTTCAAGCCCCAAACCGGTCAACATTGCAGGAGTGGAAACTTGAGGTTCACCGAGATCATCAGCGCGATAGAGCGGAGATCCCTTGCCCTCAAGAATATAAGCTGGATCTGAAGGTGTCGAGGTTTGCTGGCCAAATTTATCGATAAATTGAGCAACCCCTTTCGAATTAGTTGCGCGCGTTAGCGTAGGAGTTAACTCCACACCATCGACAAACATTTTTGTGTCATACTTAAATGTCTGATCAATAGCGGTCGGATCCTGGGTTTTTATATAATATACCGTTGCCGATTTTGGATTTCCGGCACTGTCGAAGATGGTGACTGATGAAGACGCAGAGTATGTTGATGGATCATTTGCATTAAAATCTACATCGGCCGCAATTACCTCTGAACTTGATGGTAAATTAACGCCCATACTGATATTTTTCGTTGCTTCTGGCGAGCCAAATGTTGCAGAAAGCTGCATCTTTTTAGCACCATCTAGTGTTTTATCAGAGACCGACCCCCCGGTGTCGACTGGATATCCCAGAAGAAATTGACCAGCGCTATCGACTATATAACCCTCATCGCTCACATTGAAAGAACCGTTGCGCGTAAATACGACTTGGCCAGAATTGCCGCTCGCCTGAACGGCAAAAAAGCCCTGCCCGGAGATAGCCATGTCGAGTGTATTTGTAGACTGGGTGATGTTGCCTTGCGAAAACTGTTGAGTTATCGACTTGGTCATCGTCCCCGCGCCTACTGCATTCGTTTGAAGCGGCGTCGAACCGAAAATATCACCAAACTCTGTGCGGCTCTTTTTAAAACCAGTAGAACCAACGTTCGCAATATTGTTGGAGGTGGAAGATATGTCAGTTTGAGCGGCTTTGAGGCCAGTTAACGCGGTGTAAAACGACATTTTATAGCTCCTGCTACGATAACTTAAATTTGTGTACTTGATGCATAATTTGTGCCAAATGCACGGAAATTTTGCATTATCGGAAATTTACTGCTGAGGTCACATCGAGATCGCCGTAATTTTCTACATTCAGAAGTACCTTTTTGTTAGCACCTGTCCCCACAGAAGCCGAGATAACTTTTGAGAAAATTGATGGGCTCAATTGCTCCGGGCCGTTACCGGTATCTATCACGGCCTCAATTTTTACGGACTTCGACTGATTGAGTGTTTCTTGCGGAATGGATTTCCATGCAAAACCAATCAACCCTGATGGCTTGGGCCCCAGTTCCTCAGAATGTAATTGTTCACCGGTTTCACCGTCTAGGTATCTTATCTTAGTGGATATTGTACTTTCTGGCAAATCTAACACCCCATGTAATTCGCCATTTTCATCTGGTTGTCCAAGGTTACCCGGAACCAGGACTGAATGCCCCAACAAGTTTGAAGCTGTCGCAATTCTGGCTTGGTCAAATTCTTCTGCAAGTTTTTGAAGGGAAGTATTGATTTCTTGTATTCCAGTCACTGTCGAGAACTGTGCCATCTGTGCTATGAAATCACCATTATCCATAGGCGCGAATGGATCCTGATTTTGCAACTGAGTTGTCATCAATTTTAGAAAATCAGATTGGCCCAGCTTGTCGCTGTTTGCTTTTTGGGACACCTCCTGATCACTTATGCCAAGTTTGTCAAAGAGTGCTGTACGAGCGCTATTTGGATCGATTGTAGACATGATTACTCCTTATTTCCCCATGCTAATCGTGCGCATCATCAAACCTCTAAGAGTACTCACGACTTCAACGTTATTTTCATATTGGCGTGATGCTTCTAGCATCTCAACCATTTCTTCCTCTGCATCCACAGCAGCCATGTAGATGTAACCATCTTCATCCGCCTTCGGGTGCCCCGGCTGATATACTTTTTCGGGATCACGATCGACGGGGACAATATCTACTACATCAACTGACGAGATGCCCGTTCGCTCTAAATCATCTTCATAGATCGTACTAAAAACTGG
>Ga0255773_10001841_pt1 | contig 20638 bp, 14 predicted proteins | sample 011ome_17_FD_179971 | JGI IMG/M metagenome (GOLD analysis project Ga0255773, IMG submission 179971) | Coastal salt marsh microbial communities from the Groves Creek Marsh, Skidaway Island, Georgia - 011502XT metaG (version 2) | ecosystem: Environmental > Aquatic > Marine > Intertidal zone >...
AGGCGACTAAAGATCCGTTGTAGTTGACCATGTTAAGGTATTTATTGCAAAACTAGGGCATAAAAAAGCCCCGCACGAGTGCGGGGCTTAAAAAATCGGGCCTTACCAACTATCGAATTGAAATTCGCTTGGTCAAGGTTTGGCCGCTGCTTTCTATGTTCATTAAATACATTCCTGAACTCAAGTGCTCTGCGTGAATCGTTTTAGATAATACGCCTAGCTCTTCTTGCAATACAATGCGACCCGTGATATCCATTAAGGATACACGATCAATTACTGCACCCCCTTTTGATTTAACAGTTATCAAACCATTTGAAGGGTTCGGGTACACATCAATCACTAGCTGAGCTTCGCCAATGCCTGCAGGTACACCTTCCGCTTGTAGGACGGTCGCCATACGTGGTATAATAAAGGACATTACTGTATCAATCCACGCTTGTGACGTTGCTTCCACATTCGGGTTGGCTGGGTTTTGGCTCGCGTACGGATCGTTTGGATCGTACCAGTTCCATGGTGCAGTATGAACTATCCATGGTGTCAATGCATTCGCAGGAGCAATCTCGATGGTGTACAAACACTCCTCACCCGTTGGATTGGTAGCTTGTTGATCTACCCAAACTGCATCGGTGTAGTTTTCATTGAGGAAAACATCATTGTTTCCAAAGTCATTCGCCTTCTTGATGGCCCCGTACGAACCCGTTACACTCACTACCGGGAAGAATTGTTGACCAATTGGCACATAAACCATTCCTGTATCGTACGGCGCAAAGAAATCATACTTGCTGTGGATACTCAACATAGGTACATCACCTTGCTCCAACCAAGCACCATCACCAAGGGCACCACCCATGTTGATTACCATCAATACATCATCAGGCATGCCTGCATGGTTCACGTAGTTGCGTCCTGGAGAGCTGTAGTCCATTGTAGGAACTCCAAAGGCGTTTTGCCCCGTCACAGTAATTGCTGCTCCATATCCATCAATATCACCCACCATATTCGTATCTACATAAGGATCCCCTGGCAATACAGGCTGACCGAAAATACCAGTGGAATCTTGGTACTTGAATTTAGCCGGTCCAGCAACTTCCGAATACTTATCGATCGTAGCATAAGCAAAGGTGATGTAACCGCCTGAACCCTGTCCTACCATGATGGTATTGCTGGCATTGATTCCGTATGGATTACCTGCGCCCAATTGAGTTAAGTTCAAGTAACGTACCAAGGCCTTAGCATCCTGAATCGAATAATACACTGCAAGCAAATTCGAACCACGACGAACGTCAAGGTTTGTGCTATTTGCCAACCAACCGAGTCGGTAGGATGCTGCAATACTCACATAGCCCATCTTAGCGAAACGCTCACACATTTCAACTACAGCGCTATCCTTGCGCGTTCCTAGCGGAGAACCATTCAAACCTTTTGGAATGAAGGAACCTGTATGCCAAATAATAACTACCGGACGATCCGTAACCGTATCCACAGCTGGAGAGGGCATGTAAAAATCTGCCTGGAGTGGCTGAAGATTCGTTCCCGAAAGCGGGTTAGTTGCACTAGTAGTAGTATCCACATACGGGTTGAAGTTCACCCCATACGAAACATCCGACTGTACAACAATCTCAGAGTCCGTGAAAATCTCATTCGTATAACGTTGTCCAAACGCCATTGAAGAGATAAGCAAGGCTCCCATTAAAAGAGTAATCTTTTTCATACACAATTGTTTAGGAAGGTTAATTGATTTGAATACTCAAGTAGGCCAACCTTCCCACTAAGGGCCCACCGAATACTTGATACACTTGATTGTTTAATGCGTTACTCGCACCGAGTTTATAGGTTATTGTGGTTTTCTTATCGTTCTTATTTCTAATCTGGGTAAATGAACATTGTGCATCCACAAGACCATAAGACTCAATACTGCCTGTAAACTGCGGAGAACCTTCAAATAGGAATCCCTGTACCCATTTGTAGTTTACCCCTGCCCCAAGCAACCGTTCTTTGTTGTTCTGAATAGGATAGTTACGGAGGTTCCATCCTAAATTAAACTTGTGCTCCGGTGTATTGAACGCGGGAACAATTGGATCTGAAACGGCGGAAGTCAACTTATTCCAACTATAATTCCCGGAAAGTGACTGGTAGTCGCCGATGAATGTATTCAATCCTATCGAAAAACCTTGAGTCGTCACTTGTTCAGTGGCATTGGCAGCTACACGATACACTTGTAGCGATTTCAACCTATCAATAGCGGTTGTTCCTTCCTCAATATCTGCACCGATGATATAGCCAATAAAGTCATCGTATAATGAATAGTAATAGTTGGCATCTACGAAAACACGCTCAAATAACGTTGCGCGATATCCTCCTTCTAGTGTCTTCACTTTTTCGGGACGGATAGCGTCAACATTGAAGTAACCAAAATCATGAGCAAGACGGTCGGATGCTGCTTTCCCTAAGTAATCGACAATATTATCTAAGGTCACCAAACTGTCGAAGCCATTTAAATTTCCTTTGAGTACGGCGCGTCCTACATTGTAGTACAAGTATTGGTCCGCTAAGGTTGGGTTGCGGATGGCACTTGAAAAACTCAGGCGTACCGTTTGATTTTCGTCCAATTTGTAAACTGCGGAAACAGCCGGTGATACAAGGGGTTGGAAATTTTGATTCTTGTCTACGCGACCCGTCACACTCAATTTTAATCGATCATTCATTAGATCCTGTTCGTAACCACCGTAAACCCCAACTTCTTGATTTGTGATCGCGGTTCCAGCGGTATCAGAGAAAATTGTACCCGCACTTTTTGGCGTATACCTTCTGTAATTGGCCCCTAAACGCAATGTTCCACCTTTTTTTGTAGTAAAGGTCCGCTCTCCTTGAGTATGGTAAAGGGCCGATTTGTCATAAAATCTGCTACCACCCTCTGTAAACAATGTTGAAGTAATGTGATTCTTCAAATCATTAAATGCTTGCGTCCCTGGAGTGAGTTGGTTTGAGAAATACTCTAGTTCTTCCGTAGTGGTATACCCCGCAGCAGAGCCTGCAGCGTATAGCACACTGCTGTGGTTATTTCTATGCAGCTCCGTAAAGAAATCAAGATTCGTTGCAATTAATGAATCCATAATTGCCTGGTATTCATTCATCGGTAGGCTATTCGCAGGCGCCCCAGGTAAGGCACGTACTTGTGGCCTATTTATCATTTGCCAAAAGGTTCTGTAGTAATTGCTATAGAATTGATTCGAAGCAATACTATCCTGCATTCTCAAGGCAGTAAAATAGGCGTCATAGCTGTTTCCAGCATCTTCGTGTGTGGAATAAGCGCGTATAAACCACTTGTCGTCTTTACGTAGCTCTACTCTATTCTGGAGGAATAAAATATCCTTCAAACTGTATCTATTATCTCCCTGATATACAGTAGTTCCTGAACCGAAGTTCACCGCATAAATGGCACGTAAATCATCTTTAATCTTATAGTGTAGCGCAGACGTCAATTTGATGTTCTCCGTATCGTAATCCACCAAATGCTTCTCCTCAATCCCTGGACGGTAGAATCTTCCTATACCGGCATAATATTTAGAATCACCGCCATCATCCCACCAGTCCTCATCGCCATAGCGATTGACGGCATCATACCCACCTGGATTCGTAATACCATCTCGACTGATGTCTGTAGGGGCCATGTTCCCTGCCTCCCAATCATCTGCTTTTAATGCAAATAGATTGATCTTGTATGCGAGCTTTTCATTTACCTTTTCGGCCCAACGAACAGATACTTCCGTTAGATTTCGCTCTCCCACTTTTATGCTACTGCTTAAACCCGTAAACATAAATGGATCTTTCGTCGACATCGAGATTACCCCATTAAAGGCACTTGGACCATAAAATGCAGTAGAAGCACCGGCAATGACATCTACACCCACAATGTCTAGATCTGGTGCACCAAGGAAGTTCCCTAAAGAAAAATTAAGTCCAGGACTCTGATTATCTACACCATCTATCAATTGAAGTGAGCGTACTGGTGAGGTACTATTGAATCCTCTGGTATTAATAATCTTAAAACCAATACTGGCACTTGTGAGGTCTACCCCTTTTAGCGTCCCTAAGTGATCGTAGAAACTTACACTTGGGCTTTCCTTGATGGCCAAAGCATCCATGCTTTCAACAGTCAGGGCGCTCTTTTGCTGTTTCTCAGATAGGCGTTGCTGAACTATGCTAACCTCATTTAGGACATTTTGGTCCGGAGACAACGCTACGCGCTGTGGCTCAGTCGAAGTTATACGTACATCCTTAGAAGCAAATCCCATACTAGATACGCGTACCTGCACAGAAGGTTGTCGGTCTGTTAAATAGACTTTCAACGACCATTTGCCATCGAAATCCGTTACCGTACCGATGTTGCTTACTTCTCCTTCTTGAAGAATTTTTACACTAGCACCAATGATAGGCTCGCCATATTGATCAACAACCGAACCTTGAATTTGAGCATGCGCTATTTCCCCCAATAAAAGGAGTATGATGAGTATGGTTTTGTTCATACCCTAATGTAGCAAAGATTTCAATAAAAAGTCCGGTCTACCTTTTTATTAATCAAGAGGTTACTGAAGCCCTTTTTAATCGGTCGTTTACAGCTCTACCCAAAGAGATTTCAGGCAGTTTTAGCGCATAGATGCATGCGTAACTTTTCCCAAGGGTTCGAAGCATTTTAAATAGGTTGCGAGCGGCTTCATTGTAATCGCCCGTGGGGCTTAAATTATATTGATTTGAATGAATTTTAGGCATGTCACCGAATCCAAGTACTGCGGTTTTACTGGACAATTCAGCAGGAATCTGATCAATGGATTCGCAGAGCACTACTTTGGTCCCGGGGTTGTAATGGGCACTTAGCATACCCGGCGCGTTGGGCTTAGAGCTGCTGGTTAGCACAGGCACGGTTCCAGCTAAAACTAATTCAAGTTGTTCCAACGCCATACCACCTAAGCGAAGCACTCGGGGTTGTTCAGTAGACAAATCAATAATAGTGCTTTCAACGCCCACCTGACACGGACCACCGTCAACAATACCATCTACTTTATCCCCCAACTGATCTGCAACATGTTCGGCCATTGTCGGCGACGTGTAGCCGAACGGATTTGCGCTAGGCGCGGCAATGTATAGCTGACTTCTATTTAGAATATCTAACATTACTGGATGGGCGGGAATTCGAACAGCAACGGTAGAATGTCCCGAGGTCACCAAGTCTGGAATAATTGATTTCTTTTTAAGAACTACCGTTAATGGCCCAGGTGAAAAGGCAAGCAGTAAAGATTCTGCTCTTGGATCCAATTCTGCGATTTCCTTCACAGCATCAATATTGGGTACATGGACAATCAAAGGATCAAAAGCAGGTCTATTTTTAGCTTCAAAAATTTTAGCGACTGCCTGCTCGTTAGTTGCATCTGCACCCAGTCCATAGACCGTTTCCGTGGGAAGCGCTACGATTCCCCCAGAGATCAATAATTCAATTGCACGATCTACTGAACAATAGTTTGCCATCTAAGGAATCCTTAAATATTTATGTGTTTGAAGACTTATTTTCCATTCAGGATGGGCGAGGATATATTCGACTAGCATTGGCATTACCTCTTCTCGCTTGCTCCATTCTGGCTGCAAATACAAAACACATTCAGGGCCAACTAAATCGGCATGTTCCTGAGCCCACTTTAAATCATGGGTATTGTAAACAATGACTTTCAGCTCGTCTGCAGCATTGTAATACTCAGATTTAACCTTTGCCGTCTTTTTTGGACTCAGTGTAATCCAGTCCCAGTTACCGGTCAGTGGATAGGCCCCAGATGTCTCAACATGCACCGTAATGCCTTCGGATTGTAAACTACTCACCAACGGCTCCATGTTCCATGTAAGGGGTTCTCCGCCGGTAATTACAACAGTATCGCTGTGCTTCTTAGCTTCAGCAACTATCTCTTGAATCGGCGTGGGAGGATGACTGTCTGGATTCCAGCTTTCTTTCACATCGCACCAATGACAACCAACATCGCAACCGCCAATACGTATGAAATAGGCCGCTTTACCCGTATGTGCTCCCTCTCCCTGAATGGTATAGAATTGCTCCATCAAAGGAACGACTAATCCACTCCTAACATCGGATTGGGCATAGGAATTAGAGGTTGTAATGTCCTTCATGCTCGGCGATTATTTACCCAATTCTGTGACCTTCATGGTATTCATCATCAAGGCAGCTCTAGTCATAGGACCTACTCCGCCTGGGACGGGTGTGATAAAACTACATTTTGGTGCTACCGTTTCGAAATCAACATCTCCTATAAGTCGGAAGCCAGCTTTCTTCGATGCATCATCAACGCGAGTAATGCCCACGTCTATGACACATGCTCCTTCTTTCACCATATCCGCTGTAACGAATCCTGGTCTTCCCAGAGCAGCAACGATTATATCAGCATTACGACAAATTTCTTCCAAGTTCTTCGTACGGCTGTGGCACAAGGTAACTGTACAGTTGCCGGGATAGTTATGCTGACTAAGGAGAATCGACATTGGAGATCCTACAATATGTGAACGGCCAATAACAACACAATCTTTACCTTCAGTGGGCACTTCATATCGGCGAAGGAGCTCCACAATTCCCATGGGTGTAGCGGGTATGTAAGTCGGCAATCCCAAGGTCATTCGACCAACATTTTGAGGATGAAATCCATCCACATCCTTCTTCGGATCTACTGCCATGAGCACAGCCGTCTCATCAATATGATCAGGCAAAGGTAATTGCACTATATACCCATCGATGTCCTCATCATTATTGAGTTTATTGATGGCTTTTAATAGTTCTTCTTGAGTCGTTTCTGCAGGAAGCTTAATCAAGGTTGATCCAAAGCCCACCTCTTCACAATCACGAACCTTGGCATTTACATAGGTTCTGGATGCACCATCCTCTCCCACTAAAATCGCCGCGAGATGTGGGATTTTTGCACCATTCGATTTTAGTTCTTTTACCTGCTCCGCAAGTTCCGCGCGAATTTTCGCCGATGTGGCTTTACCGTCTAGTACTACCATAGTCTTAGTTTAGCGCATTCCGCGCATCATATTCATCATTCCTCGTTTGCCGCCACCACTCTGCATCATCTTCATCATTTTGCGCATATCTGTGAATTGCTTGAGCAGCTGATTAACATCTTGAACGGTGCGGCCAGACCCTAGGGCAACACGCTTACGACGTGATCCATTTAGGATGTCTGGATTTTGGCGCTCTTCTAATGTCATTGAGTTAATCATCGCTTCAATGTGCTTGAAGGCATCATCGTCTATATCAATATCCTTCATGGCTTTACCCATGCCGGGAATCATGCCTAAGAGATCTTTCATATTACCCATCTTTTTGATTTGCTGGATTTGCTCCATGAAATCATCAAAACCAAAAGCATCGGTAGCGATCTTTTTACTCAGTTTGCGGGCATTTTCCTCATCGAACTGCTCTTGCGCCTTTTCCACTAAAGACACCACATCCCCCATACCAAGAATACGGTCGGCCATACGGTCTGGATGGAACACATCAAGTGCATCCATCTTCTCCCCCATACCGACAAACTTAATGGGCTTGTTGACTACCGACTTGATAGTGAGGGCGGCACCACCACGGGTATCACCATCCAACTTAGTAAGAATGACACCATCAAAGTCAAGGACATCATTGAATGCCTTAGCCGTATTAACTGCATCCTGGCCCGTCATGGAATCCACCACAAAGAGCGTTTCAGATGGTTTAATTGATTTATGGATGTTGCCGATTTCCTGCATCATTGCTTCATCCACTGCTAATCGGCCGGCGGTATCCACAATAACTACATTGAATCCATTGCTCTTGGCGTGTTTGAGTGCATTTTCAGCTATTGCAACAGGGTTGTTATTTCCCTCCTCAGAATATACTTCAATGCCCAATTGTTCACCAAGAACATGCAGCTGGTTGATTGCTGCAGGCCGATAAACATCACAGGCGACCAATAATGGCTTTTTAGTTTTCTTGCGCTTGAGGTAATTGGCCAGTTTAGCACTATGTGTTGTTTTACCTGAACCTTGAAGACCAGCCATCAAAATGACTGAAGGTGTGCTGTTTAAGTTCAAGCCTTCTGCCTGACCGCCCATCAGTTCCGCCATCTCATCGCGAACAATCTTGACCATCATCTGGCCGGGCTTAACAGCGTTGATTACTCCTTCTCCAATCGCTTTGTCTTTTACCTTATTGGTAAAATCCTTGGCAATTTTAAAGCTGACATCCGCCTCAACTAAAGCTCTACGGATCTGCTTTACACTGTCGGCAATATTGAGTTCGGTAATCTTATGATTCCCTTTCAGTGCACTAAAGGCACCTTCTAAACGTTCACTTAAATTTTCAAACATGCTTTATACGTTTGGAATATTTTCTAATGTTTTCAAGAAGAAATCCCAGCTCTTCTGAACGGAACTAATTTGACATTTCTCATCAGGACTGTGGGCGCCACGAATGTTCGGGCCGAATGAAATCAACTCCATTTCTGGATAGTTAGTGCCTAAAATCCCACACTCTAAACCTGCGTGACATGCAGCAACTTTCGGTTGATCGTTGAACATTTCAACGTAAAGGTTACGCATCGTGGTCAAAATTGCACTTTTAGGATTTGGGGTCCACCCAGGATAATTTCCGCTTAGACTTACCGAAGCACCTGCCGATTCGAACGTACGCGTAATTGCGCGTGCTAAATCGTGTTTCTCTGATTCGACAGCACTTCTGGTCAAACACATAACGGTAAGTTTTCCTGACTCAATAACAACTCTAGCGAGGTTGTTCGATGTCTGCACCAAGCCTGCGATATCCGGAGACATTCGGTAAATACCGTTTGGACAAGCATAAACAGCACTGATAAACTTCTCTTTAAAGTCATCGGCTACGACCGTTTCGGGTAAATCTGTGTGCTCAACTGTGATTGTGAGCTCCGGGTCTGTGCTTTGATGCTCTGCCTTAAATGTTTTGGTTAGCTCCAAAATTTTATCCTGAACAACCTTCATATCAGATGATAACAGAACAACTTTTGCCACGCTTTCTCTTGGTATAGCATTTCGCAGTCCTCCACCATTAATACTATTCAGGTATATGGAAGCGCCAAGTGCATCGAGAATTCGGTTCATTAACTTGTTGGCATTGCCCAAGCCCTTGTGTATATCCATTCCGCTATGGCCACCTGATAAGCCTTTAACACTTATCTCCAAGGCTGCAGAATCTGCCGGTACGGCAACAAAAGGCACTTCACATTCTGCAGTTACATCAATACCGCCAGCACAGCCTATTGTCAACTCATCATCGTCCTCTGTATCAATATTTAAAAGGATTTTACCGTTTAACATCCCTCCTTTCAACTCGAGGGCACCGGTCATCCCAGTTTCTTCGTCAATAGTAAAAAGCGCATCTATTGCCGGATGTGGAATATCAGTGGAAGAGAGCATTGCCATGATAAAGGCAACTCCTATCCCATTATCTGCTCCCAGAGTTGTCCCATCAGCTTTTACCCAATCGCCATCAACATACATCTTGATGCCTTCAGATTCAAAATCAAAGTTGGTCGAATTGTTTTTTTGATGAACCATATCGAGGTGAGCTTGCAACACAACAGGTGTGCGCCCTTCCATACCCGGAGTAGCTGGTTTGCGAATAAAGACATTTCCAATATGATCGACTTCAGTGGGAAGCCCTAGGCTCTTGCCAAAATCTACCATGAACTGAATGACGCGTTCTTCTTTTTTTGAAGGTCTTGGAACGGCATTTAAATCCGCAAAATGATTCCAAACGCTCTTAGGGCTTAATTCTCGAATGGATTGACTCATAACTATTACATTCTATTAGGTACCTGGATGCCCAGGCAATTCATTGAAGAGGCAATTACCTCTCCTACTTTTTTACTCAATAACAATCGGAACGCTATTCGTTCATCCGATTCTGCATTTAATATGCTGTTGTTTTGGTAGAAGCCATTGTATTTCTTCACCAAATCATAGGTGTAGTTTGCCAATACAGCAGGACTTAATGACTCCGCTGCCTGAGCTACCATCGATGGATAAGCTAAAATTGCTTTCATCAAGGTTACCTCTTCACCATTGGTCTCTACAGTATCCCAATCAAAGTGGAGTCCCTCAGGGCCTTTGCGTTGCAAACTTTGAATTCGGGCATAGGTGTACTGAATGAATGGTCCTGTGTTTCCTGTGAAATCAATACTTTCCGCTGGATTAAAGAGCATTCGCTTCTTTGGATCTACCTTGAGAATGAAGTATTTCAGTGCACCAAGACCTAAAGTGTGGAACAGGGCCTGTTGTTCCCCTTCATCCATGCCTTCGATTTTCCCAAGTTCCTTGGAAATGGCACCGGCATCCGCAACCATGGAATCGATTAGGTCGTCAGCATCTACAACGGTACCTTCACGGCTTTTCATCTTACCCGATGGTAAATCCACCATCCCATAGCTCAAATGATGTAAGCTATTTGCCCATTCGTAACCCAATTTCTTTAGGATTATAAATAGAACTTTGAAGTGGTAATCTTGCTCGTTACCTACCACATAAGTCATACCCTTGGCCTCAAAATCTTTGAAACGTTGAATGGCAGTACCTATATCTTGGGTCATGTATACCGATGTGCCGTCCTTTCGCAAGACTAGTTTATGGTCGAGGCCTTCGCCTTCAAGATCTATCCAAACGGAGCCATCTTCTTTTTGGTAAAAAATACCCCGTTCGAGTCCCTTAAGTACATCATCCTTGCCAAGGACATAGGTTTGACTTTCGTAATAATTCTTATCGAAGCTCACTCCAAGTTTCTTGTAGGTCGTATTAAAACCTGCATACACCCAACTGTTCATGGTCTCCCAGAGTGCCATCGTTTCAGCATCACCTTGTTCCCACTTCAACAGCATCTCTTGGGCTTTTAAAAGCGAAGGTGCTTGCTTTTTAGCTAAATCCTCATCCATGCCGCCTTCGATCAATGCATTGATTTCGGCCTTGTAGACTTGATCAAACTTTACGTAGTACTTTCCGACAAGATGGTCACCCTTCATACCAGTAGTTTCAGGAGTTTCACCCTTGCCATGCTCCAGCCAAGCAAGCATGGATTTACAAATATGGATGCCACGATCGTTGATGATCTGTACTTTGGTGACGTCAACACCATTCGTTTCAAGTATGGCGGCTACACTACTTCCAAGTAAGTTGTTTCTTATGTGCCCTAGGTGGAGTGGTTTGTTCGTATTGGGTGAACTGTATTCAACTATATATTTTCCCTTAGACCCAGAAACCGGCAGTCCGAGGTTCTCGGAATCACAAAATGCCTTAAACTCATTCGTGAAGACATTTTGGTCCATAACCATATTAAGAAAGCCCTTTACAACATTGAAGTCTTTAATTGCCCCTCGATCTTTTAAATCTTGCCCAATTGCACTTGCAACCTCTTCCGGCTTTCCCTTTGCTGAACGTAAAAATGGGAATACAACCAGCGTATGATCGCCTTCAAACTCCTTACGAGTTTCTTGAAGCTCTACAGATGCTTCGAGGCTGTAACGATCTTTAAGTACTTGAGAAATATGTTGTTCTAAAGTCATTAGTTCTTTTTTGGCAAATAAATTTCGGCAAGCATGCAACGTGCACTTCCTCCACCCAAAGTTTCAATAGTGGGCAAATCCGAATGAATAATTTTGTGGTCTCTTTGAATTCTTTCCTTTTGAGCTTCTGTAAGCGCAAGGAAAGCGCTTCCACTCATCACGAGATGAAGTTCCTCCTTGGCTCCTTTAACAAGCAGCATGTTTCCAGCAAACTGAACCTTTTGGTCTTCTGATATTTCAAGGATTTCTTTACCGCTTGACTGGATTGCTGCCACTACATTTTGACGTTCATTTTGGTCGTGAATGGTGTCCAAACAAATCAAAACATAAGTGTTGGTCACACACATCATTACATTCGTGTGATAGATCGGTTGCGGACCGTCAGGTGTACGTTGAAAGGATTTAAAAACGATTGGCGTGTATCCTAATTCATCACAAAGCGAATTAAAAATTTTAGGTTCAGCCCGCTGGCTTTGAGCCATGTAGGCAATTCGAGAATCGTGATCAAAAACAATAGATCCCGTACCTTCAAGATAAACCTCTTCGTTCTCAGCATTGCTTATGTCATGGGTTCTACGCACATCAAAACCCCATTGATCCAAACGATCGAAAATATCAGCCCTACGCTCCAATCGTCTGTTTTCAGCCTTCATGGGGTACAATACCACAGTACCATCGTCGTGCATACTAATCCAGTTGTTTGGAAAAATACTATCTGGGGTATGCGGCTCGAGAGTATCCTCTAAAACATGAATGTTTACTCCTGCTGCACGCAATTTCGAAACGAAGGAGTCAAATTCAGATCTTGCTGCCAATTGATCTTCCTCGCCTTTCGCCGCAGTCGTATTTTGATAAAAATTATCTACGGCTGTTTGTGCGTTCATACCGAACCTTACAGGTCGGACCATTAAAATATCGTTACTGGCGTTTTTAGTCATGGCTTCTTTGAATTGGCATGGTACTGCATCTTAGCAAACCTCCCATTTTTACAATTTCGTCATATTCTACTGAATGAATATTGAAGTTGCGACCTTCTAACCATTCTTTTAATCTACTAGCACTCGCCGGAACAATAATAGTGTCGCTGCTTATGCTAAGGATATTTGTAGTGAGATCATAAGCTTCATCCTCGTTGCAGTAAAATATATTTTCTGCACCAAAGTAATTTTCAATCCAAGTAACGTCGCTTGCGTTTTTGAATAAATGAGGCGCCAGCAAAGCGCCTCCTCCGATAGGTTGAAAAGCACAATCCAAGTGAAGCGAGCCTCTTTGCGGGATTGTATCGTCTTTTATCAGTTCGAACGCTTTGAATTCTTTCGCAGGGAATTCATCCATTAAATATTCATAACCTGCATAATTCGTGCGCGCTGTCTTGTATTTACTAAAATCCTCATCATCGCTCACACCTACGAAAATATAATCGTTGTGTACCAATACGTCGCCGCCCTCAGCATGACAGTTTGAAGGCATCATAATGATATTGCTTGATGGGATTGATGCTTCTATTTTACTCATCGCATCTCGCTCAAGCATGCGGTCCTCGATAATATTAGGTATTACATATTGATCCTCAATGACAAAACCAATATCCCTAGCAAATACTTGATTCAAACCTCCGATTACTTCAGGACGAAAAACTTCAACCCCTAATCCTTCGAGAACCTCGATCAATCCTTTCATTTGTGACATGCAGGCCTGTTCGCTCGGGTAAGTTCCTTTGGAGACGGTTTCATAACTACGCGCGTCATAACATTCTTCAATCGTTGGAATTCCCCCCATGCGGCGAGCTACTCCTACGACTACGCGTCGTAACCTATCATATTCGTTGTGAATTTCCGGTTGAATTTGCATGTAATTGGGTTTGAGGCACAAAAATAGGACTTAAAAGTGTTGATAACGCTATAATAGACGGCGACTTTACTAATGTTGAGAACATTATTTTTGAATAAAACATACGCTCCTGTTATGGCCGCAAAAAGCAAGGCAAAGACTTCTCGAGGTCCTTCTAAATTCAAAACCAATTTTCAAAAGTTGCTCTCTCAGATACAGGAAGTGACTGGTGATCCCACCTTCAGAGTCTTTACCGCAGTCCTAGCTATATTTTTTGGCGTTTTCGGATTCATCTCATCTCTTAGTTTTATTTCAAACTTCACCAAGGATTATGATCTTCTTTCTACGCCTATTGCGGACTTGAGTTCATCAGAATCAATTGGAAATGTTTTCGGCCTTCTCGGACATAAATTGGGATACTTCTTCGTGCTCAGAGGATTCGGAATTGCAGGATTATTGGTTCCAATTTGGTTTATACTTCTAGGAATACGTTCAGCATTTGCACTCAATAGAATCAAGCCTGGAAACCTCATTATTCATTTCACCTATTACACGCTATTAATCGCTCTACTGCTCGCTTATACCTCTCCTGAATTTCCTTCGGTATATGAGGGAATGTCTGGGCATCATGTTTTCAACAGCCTTTCTATCATCATTGGTAATGAGGGAATTGCGTTACTGCTCTTTGTGTCTATTCTGCTGTATGTGATTATAGTACGGAAGTTGGAAACACTTCGATTCAAGGTCCGTATGCCACAATCTACTGGGGGGGCGACGCTAGATGACCCTGATGATGATGAAGAACAATGGTCTGCAGAAATGACATTCAATTCAGCTGCAGCTAAAGAAGTTCCAATAGAACCGGAGAACGAAATCAGTGAAATCGAATCCGATCCAATTTTAGACAACGAAGCTGCGAATGAGGAATATGCTTCAATGACCATTGAACCACTGCATAAAACTCCGGATGTACCAGAAGAAACCGATGTTGAAATTGACGTGCAAGTCGAGGTTCATGAGGAATCCATAGAAGATGATAAAGCGATCAATAAGAAAGTCAAGGATTTTGGTGAATACGACCCGACCTTAGATCTAAGTCGTTTTCAATTGCCTAAGATTGATCTACTTGAAAAATACGGTGATGGTCAGATTACATTCGATAAGGAAGAAATTGAAGCCAATAAAAATCGAATAGTAGATACTCTTCAAAACTATAATATTGAAATCAAGGAAATTAAGGCGACCATTGGCCCCACGGTAACCTTATACGAGATAGTTCCAGCGGCGGGAATTAGAATCTCTAAGATTAAAAACTTAGAGGATGATATCGCATTGAGCTTAGCGGCGCTCGGCATTCGTATCATTGCTCCTATTCCTGGAAAAGGAACCATCGGTATTGAAGTACCCAATGCTAACCCGCAAATGGTTAGTATGCGACAAGTCATCGCTAGTAAAAAATTCCAAGAGGCTAAAATGGAATTACCAGTAGCTATGGGTCGAACCATCACTAATGAAAACTTTGTGTTCGACCTCGCAAAGATGCCTCACCTGCTTATGGCGGGGGCAACTGGTCAAGGAAAATCGGTGGGACTTAATGCAATTCTTACCTCACTCCTATATAAAAAACACCCGAGCCAGTTAAAGTTCGTCTTAGTTGACCCTAAAAAAGTAGAACTGACCCTATATAACAAAATAGAGCGCCATTACTTGGCGATTTTACCGGATTCAGACGAAGCAATCATTACCGATACGACCAAGGTTATACATACACTGAATAGTTTGTGTATTGAAATGGACAACAGATACGAGATGTTGAAATCGGCGATGGTGAGAAATATAAAAGAATACAATGCCAAATTCATATCAAGAAAGCTCAATCCCGAGGAGGGTCATAAATACCTACCGTATATCGTTCTTGTCATAGATGAGTTTGCAGACCTCATCATGACTGCAGGTAAAGAAGTCGAAATGCCTATTGCCCGCCTCGCTCAGCTTGCACGCGCCATTGGAATTCACTTGATTGTCGCTACGCAACGACCTTCTGTGAATGTGATTACCGGTATCATAAAAGCAAACTTCCCTGCTCGTGCTGCTTTCCGCGTAACCTCTAAGATTGACTCAAGAACGATATTGGACGCTGGAGGTGCAGATCAATTGATTGGTAAAGGGGATATGCTTTTTTCTCAAGGATCTGATCTTGTCCGCCTGCAATGTGCATTCGTAGATACCCCCGAAGTCGAAGAAATTTGTGATTTTATTGGGAATCAACAAGCTTATCCTACCGCTTACCATCTACCAGAATACGTGGGTGAAGAAGGTGGTGGCGTTGGTGATATTGACCCTTCTGATCGTGATTCACTGTTTGAAGATGCTGCACGATTAGTGGTACAAACACAGCAAGGATCTACGTCTATGATTCAACGGAAGCTTAAACTTGGTTACAACAGAGCAGGAAGAATTGTGGACCAATTGGAAGCGGCTGGAATACTTGGCCCCTTTGAAGGATCGAAGGCAAGACAAGTACTTGTGCCCGATGAAATGGCTTTGGAACAAAAATTGAAAGGAGATGTGTAAATTCGCAGCCATGAGAATAATAGCACTACTCCTCCTCCCATTCCTTGCAGTGGGTCAATCGCATCAAGAAGCGAAATCTCTCCTAAACAAAGTTTACGAGACCACCCTTGCGTTGAAATCGCAGCATATTTCATTTACGAATACTATTGCCGCGCCAAGTAATGGAGGAATGAAAGAACGAAGTTCAGATGGTGAGCTGTATGCTATTGGTGAGAAAGTGCGTATTAAAACGGATGCCTTTGAATTCCTCTCGGATGGCAATAATGCCTACCTCATTTATCCGGAAGATGAAGAAATCGAAAAAACTGCATCAGGAGAAGAAACTTCCCTGAGTCCAGCAGATATATTGAAGAATTATCAGAGCGGATACAGTTATAAAATGGCAGGAAAGGCAATTGAAAATGGTAAGAGCATTCAATATGTAGTGTTGAAGCCTGTGGCAAGTGAAGAAGTCAAGGAGATACTGATTGGAGTTGATACAAAATCGTTACTGCTGGAGAATTATACCCAATATGGTACGAACGGCATCAATACAACGTTTACAGTAAAAGCATACGAAACCAACATCCCACTAAATGCGGACATGTTTAACATCAACGCTAAAGAGTTTGAAGGCTTCTACCGACTATAGCAATGAATAAATTAGACTGGTACGTCTTAAGGAGTTATCTAAGGCCATTGTTTCCTACCGTGGGAATTATGGTCTTTTTCTTTTTGATGCAGATGGTTTGGAAGTACGTAGATGACCTTGCTGGCAAGGGCATTGAATGGTACGTCCTTTTGGAACTCATGCTGTATTGGGCCGCCAGTGTTGTACCGTTTGCTCTTCCAGTAAGTGTACTTTTCGCCTCTTTATTCACTTTTGGGAATTTCGGCGAACATTACGAAATGGCAGCTATGAAGAGCTCGGGGATTAGTCTTTTTCGTGGAATTCGCTCTTTAATCATACTGAACATAGGCATCGCTTTTGGAGCATTTTATTTCTACAACAATGTCATTCCAGTTGCCAATTTGAAAGGGCAAAGCCTATTAATTAACATCGCCAAAAGTAAACCTGCATTTCACATTACACCTGGAATTTTCTATAACGGCTTTGAAGGGTACAGTATCAAGATTGGCGAGAAACAAGGTGATGGTGAACAACAACTCAGTGACATCTACATCTATGACCATAAGGTCAATAAGAAAGGTAATCACAAGGTATTGACCGCAGCTAGCGGAATCATGCGAACAATAGCCAATGATCAATACCTCGAAATCGAACTCCATGAAGGTGCCACCTACGAGGACATCGTAAAATCGGACCGTGACGAACGGAAGAAAATGCCTTGGGCGTACAGTTCTTTTGACACGGCTTACATCCGATTTAATTTGGGCACCTTTGACAATGCCAACCTATACAAGACTCGGAAACGAGACTTTATGATGCTGAATACCAGTCAGCTTAAATTAAAGGCAGACACGCTCTCTCAGCAGATGAAAGAACGAGAAAGCAATTTTGTCAAAAATCTGAATGGCAAGTACAAATTCGACTACATCGAATTAGCAACGGGAAACTCAGACGATGTATTGCGCGAAGATTTAATGAAGAATTTATTGAGTGGGATGCGTTTACGAGCCTCTCAAAATGCTATTCGTCTCGCGCGATCCAACCTCGATTATTTGCGTCAAATGGACCGTGAAATGGATTGGAGAAATGAAACACGCCTTCGTCATTGGTTGGAATATTATAAAAAGTACGCTTTAGGGGTGAGTGTATTAATCATGTTCTTCATTGGCGCGCCCTTAGGAAGCATTATTCGTAAAGGAGGCATAGGGTTGCCGTTGGTGATTTCCACCATAGCATTTTTAATCTTCCACGTATTGAATACGACTTTTGAGAAGATGGGACGTGAAGAGCTCATGGAACCACTTATCGCAACGTGGCTTCCCTCAATGATTTTGGCGCCAATCGCTTTTTGGTTAACCTACAGTGCCTCCACGGACAAATCGCTTATTTCAGGCGAATGGTTTAGTGCTTTAAGTGCCCGTTGGAGCAAGAAAAAGAGTGATGAATAAAGTACTCATTCTTTCAAATAAGATTCCCTACCCCGCTGAAGACGGAAGTTCCATTGCCATGGCTAGGTTACTCGAAGCCTTTGAGGCCGCCAATGCCTTCGAGATTTGGTATTATGCCATTAACCCAGAAAAGCATACTAAGAACCCAGATGTATTCAATAGTAAGGCCTTAGGAGTTCATTTTAAACACTTCAATTGGAATACCTCTCCTTCCGTTTCAGGTGCGTTTATAAATCTGATTAGTGGTTCTCCATACCATGTCAGTAGATTTTTAATACCGCCTGTAGTAGACGAATTAAATTCATTTAAGGACCAATTCTTTGATACCATTTTATTGGAGGGTGCGTTTATGGGGCAATATTTTGATTTGGCAAAGCAAAAAGCACAACGCGTCATATTAAGAGCCCACAATGTAGAATGGGAAATTTGGGACCGATTGTCGCAAAATGAATCGAACCCCATCAAGAAGTCTTATCTGAAACTTCAATCCAAACGATTAGAACGTTTCGAATCCGATTTAAGCCAAAAAGTCGACGCCATTTGGACCATCTCTCCAAAGGATTCTATATGGTTTAAAAGGTTCAACGAAAATGTTGGCTTCTTTCCTAATACCGTTATTGAACAAGCCCCTCCGTCCAAGATTGAGCCAAAGACCTGTCATCACCTTGGCGCATTGGATTGGGCACCAAATGTTCAAGGCATTCAGTGGTTTTTAGATGAAGTTTGGCCATTAGTCTTGAAGCAGATTCCGGAGGCCCAATTCCACATTGCGGGAAACAATCCACCAAACAATTTAGCTTTCAATACAATTGAAAATGTCCATTTTCATGGTCGCGTGGCAGATGCTAACCAATTTCGGGAAGCATACGGCATCAGTATTGTTCCACTCTTGGCAGGATCGGGTATGAGAATAAAGATTCTTGAACTGGCCGCTCAGGGTATCCCTATGGTCAGTACACCAATCGGTGCCGAAGGTATTTTCGAATTTTCCACGGAGAACAACTTCATTCAATCGGAACCGGAACAAATGGCAACTGTACTTGTGCAATTAATGCTACATCCTGATCATGCACTATCTCAAGGTCTTAAAACTCGCGAGGACATCTTGAATAGATTTGGAATGGGCGCTACCTTGCAGGCCTTAAATACGCTATGGGAACAATAGCCCTTTACATATTCTTCATCGCTCTATTTTGGGTCCTAACCCCCTACCTCATCTATCCAATGTGGCAGATGGTATTTCCCGGTAAACACAAGGGCTATAGCTATACCGAAAGTGCGCCAAAGGTGAGCGTAATTTTCGCAGCATACAATGAGCGTGCAGTCATTGAAGAAAAAATCGAAAGTATTTTCACCACCAACTATCCTCAGGAGCAGGTGGAAGTTTGGATCGGATCGGATTTAAGTGATGATGGACAAGATGATATCATTCGTTCCCTCCAATCGAAGTATCCCAATTTGCATCTGCATATAAACGCTGTTCGTTCTGGTAAATCGGCAACCATCAATAAGCTCGTTGAGCTGTGTGATGGCGAGGTTATTATAGCAACGGATGCGAACATCATCTTCAACGAAAAGACTATTGAGGAATTAGTGCGTCCAATAGCAACAGGAGAATATGCAGCCGTTGCAGGAAACCTTAGCTACGATTCCAATACCATTGAAGGGAATACCGCCAAAACCGAAAAGGTATATCTGAACTTAGAGAATAAGATCCGATTGGCGGAAAGTAATAAATATGGGTTCTGTTTAGGAATGGAAGGTGGACTCTACAGCATGCACAAATCACTTTGGAAGCCAATTCCCCCAAATACATTCATGGAAGACTTTTTCCAAACAGTACAACTTATTCAACGCGAAAAATGCATTTACTACAACCCTAAAGCCTTCGGTTTTGAGGACGTAAGTACTTCATTGAAAGAAGAGTTCAAGCGAAAAACAAGAATAAGTATTGGCAATTTTCAAAACCTGAATAGATTCAAAGGGCTCGTTCTAAAGAATCCATTTCCATTTGGTACCGCATTTATGATGCATAAGATTATGCGCTGGACAACCCCTCATGCGTTGATATTCCTCCTTTTGACAATGCCTTTCATACCCTTTGGGCCTGGGTTGCTTGCCTTTGGTTTGAGTATTCTAGCGATAGAATTACTGATGTACCGAGGCGCAGGACCTTTGATGTACTTTTGCGCCATGAACGTTGCCATGCTCAAGGGGTTTATTACCTACAGCAAGGGGGTCCAATCCAGTGTATGGCAACCCACAAAAAGAAATCAAGATGAGTCTTAATACCATTGAAGAAGCACTAGCAGATATTATTGCAGGAAAAGTAGTCATTGTTGTAGACGACGAGGATCGCGAGAATGAAGGCGATTTTGTTGCTGCGGCATCTCAGGTTACGCCTGATATGATCAACTTCATGGCAACCGAAGGACGAGGACTTATTTGTACCCCCATATTACCCCAGCGTGCTGAGGAGTTGGACCTGCCTCCAATGGTTTCGAATAATACGGATCCAAATAAAACTGCATTTACGGTTAGTATTGACAGAATAGGTGAAG
>Ga0255773_10001867_pt1 | contig 20400 bp, 12 predicted proteins | sample 011ome_17_FD_179971 | JGI IMG/M metagenome (GOLD analysis project Ga0255773, IMG submission 179971) | Coastal salt marsh microbial communities from the Groves Creek Marsh, Skidaway Island, Georgia - 011502XT metaG (version 2) | ecosystem: Environmental > Aquatic > Marine > Intertidal zone >...
TAGGTTTTTTTGTCTTCAAAACTTGTTTTTAATTTACCACACTTTTTCCCTCGCACACATAAAAGAAGAAGCCCATCATGCAATCTCTCCCCGGCTTCGCGACGACGTACAAAACGCTCACCCCAGGTTCCGGCGCTTCCGTGTCTAAAGGCGACACCGTCCTCGTCCACGCCACCGGCGTCGTTTCGCAAACGAACACAAAGTTTTGGTCGACCAAAGACGAGGGGCAAAAGCCATTCCAGTACCAAGCCGGAGTCGGGGCGGTGATCACCGGGTGGGACCAAGGGTGCTTGGGAATGCGGTTGGGTGAAGTGCGAGCGTTGGAAATCCCCGCGGACGAGGGGTACGGGCAAGGTGGGTTCCCCGCGTGGGGGATACCGCCGGGAGGGACGTTGCAGTTTGAAATCGAAGTGTTGGAAATCAATGGAGGGAAGTGATTGTCACGATGATGTTAACGAAGGAGAGAGAGTGTATAGTAAACACACGCACGTATAAATATGCAAACGTATAAATGTAGTACGCATCAATCTTACCCCTACTCTGCGTTCCTAGCGAGCGAACGACGCAGAGAGAGAGACCGAGCCCTCTCTCTCTGTTTACAAATTCCCCTACCAAATTCTCCATTAAAAGGCGCAAGATGTCCAACGAAGAAGAAGAAGAGTGGCGGAAATACAACATCCACGACGCGCGATCCCTCCCCACGCCTTCTCATTCAAACGAGGAGTATTACGTGTACCCGTTCGACGACCGAAACAAAAGCGACCCCGACGAGTTGCCCCAAACGCGATGCGAGGCGAACTTTTGCAGCGCGGAGGATATCGGTACGCATTTGTGTAGCGGAGATATGTTTACCTAAATGCACTCACGTTCTAACTGTTTTCTTATCCACTTTTGCGCTGACACGTACTCTCTCTCTCTCTCTCTCTCTCTCTCTCTCTCTTAAAAGCGCCGCACATCCAACAACTGGAACAGTTCATGGCGGGGAACTTCTCGCGAGAAACCAACGGGAAGTACTTCGCGCTCGTGGAAGAACACTGCGAGAAGATGAAGATGAAGTTGAAGAGAAAAAAGAAGGAGGAGGAGAAGGAGGATTCGGATGATGACGATGATGATAACTCCGAGCTCGCGTTTGAACGAAAGAATCACCGAGAACCACCGGATGTGATTAATCCGTGCGGGAAAGAATGGAACGCGGGGGATCTCGCGTACAGATGTCGAGATTGTCAAAAATCGAGCAGTTCGAGCGTATGCGCGCCGTGTTTTAAAGAGAGCGACCACGTCGGGCACGACTTTACGATTTACCGTTCCGAAGCCGGTGGGGTGTGCGATTGCGGAGATTACGAAAGTTGGGCGAGTTCGGGGTGTTGTTTTAGGCACGGTGGGACGTCGCGTGCGAATGATGAGAAGGAGAAGATGAACGACGTCGAGGATGACGGCTTTTTCGAGGAGGACGAAGAAGAGGAGGACGAATTTTGGGATTCGGCGTCGGAGGATAGACTGTTACGGGTTCGTCTAAAACAGAAGAATGTGTCTGAGAGCACGCGACAGAGAAGGATGTCTGGGGAAGAGCTTTTTCATAGGTACTGGTTGAAAGATGAGCGACGTAAGTTTCGAACGGCAATCGCGTTGGATATCGCGGTGAGGAGATTAGTTTTAGCCGTGAAAAACACGAGGCGATTAAAGATACGGTACGCCGAGTTGACACAAGCGGTTCGTTTTCGGGAGGATGCGAACACGAGTTTTGGAGAATTTGAACCAATCAACCGCGACGATGGTATGGTATACACCGCGAAAGAGAAACAATACGTAGTGAAGAAGGTCGCGCCATTCGTCGTTTCGAACGATAAATTTCCTTTTTGTTTCTACCGTAATGAGAAACGGGCACGATATGAAGAGCATGAACAGCGCTCGCGTCGAGAGGCGTTTCGGAGCGCGAGTAATCGCGCGATGCTGCTGAACGAGCGCGTTCCGCGTGCGGTTTTGGAGCAACTAGAAGAGATTTCCGTCGCTTCTTCAGTTTTGACGGGAGAGCATGCGGACGAAAGCGGATCCAACGCGGACGATGCAGAACTACACGTTCAACTCGATCCAATGAAATATGACGGTTTATCGCCTACTGCGCGCATGCAAAAATTAGAATCTATGCGTGACGAATATAGGGTTATAGTCGAACGCATCCGAATAGAGCGAACGGCCGCGCTGGTCATCGCACGCTGGTTGATGCATCAATTTGCTGATTCTGACATAGTCGAATGGAAAGAATGTTTGGCGATGGCTTTTATTTCCTCACCGTTCGAGAAATATGCGATGAAGGATAGCCGAATAGATAATCCAGATTTGCAGAATGATCCGAATATGGATTGGAAGACGAGAATGCGCCTCAGTAACGTTCTTCTCAAAAACGGTTGCGAGAACGACCACGGTCATTTATCATCTGTTCAGAAAGAGCTTGAAGATTCGATTGCTGTTCAACAGATGTGGCGAGACATCGCGCACGTGCACGCAGAAATTGAAGATTCAATGGAAGAATGGCTAGAGGATGTATCAATTAGAACGCGGGGGAGATCCAGTAACACTCACGAAGACGAGGAGAAAGGCGAGAAGTTTCAAGATTGGGGACGCAAAAAGTGGAAAAACTGCTGGTATGAACCCCGTTACGACAAAATTGAACGAAATCAATTAAAAGCGAATTGTATGAACTCGCTATTTGTTATAATGCATGAGATGAGCGAAACTCCCGATGGTGAGGTATATTCTGACATTGTGAGTATTTTTCTGAAACTCATCGTTTCGAGCGCATTTTTGCAAATGTACTACGCGCATGGTAAAAGCGAATCTTACGGGCAAAATCGCTTCAAATGTCACGTCGAATTTGAATCGTTGGGTGAGTTCAGAACACACTTCTTCAAAATATACATGCATATGTATTTTGATCTCTCCCACGTTGGTTTCATGTTCCCGTGGTCGTCTTTGAAACCTTCCGTATCGTCCGAAACCTTCCGGGGACGCCGGAAATACGACCGAATTCGAGCCGATCTTCTCGATCGAATAGGCGTGCAACTCTTCGCTTCTTCTTCGCTTCTTTCTGCGGTTAACGATTCGATTCGTTACGGAACGGTCGAAAATTACTCATCTGCAAACGAGAAGGAAACCTGGTTCGACTTGTTCCGTACGCACCAGCGATTATTATGGTCTGTGAAGGCTTTCGTTGACGAAGATTTGCGTAACCTGCTAAAAAATCCAACCTGGCACGTGGATCATCCATGCACAGAGAGCTGGGAAGAAAATGTGAGATCGTCGTATGTTGGACTCGCTAACAGACCTATATCAGATTTGAGAAACTTCGCGATGAATTCTACTTCGAATGCCATTAACTTTGTAAGCGGCGATCACTTACTCTTTGAATTCTTCGAGGAGATGTTTATGTTTGGGAGCAACCTCGTCGAGCCGGTCATCAGAGCACACGAAAGTCACGTTGGACGCGAGAGCGAGGAGTGGTTTAATATCGTCGCACTCGAGTTTAACTTAGTACAGATGTATAAAGATATATTGCACAAAGCTCTGTTGGATCCTGCATCGGATGAGCACGGGGGTATTGACATTTCTCAGGAGGGCGATGATATCCGCGAAAGAAGAAATGCGTGCGCAGAACATTTGAGACTGCGTCACATTCTGTACTTCTTGAAAGCAAGAGTTGTCAGCTCAGTGCAAAGGGTCTATACATCAGACATAGAAGGATCAAGGAACGAGATTGACGCGCGAAATCCGCACGCGCCGCATTTGCGATGTCTCGATATCACGATACAAGCTTTGTACGATTATTATTCTCGGAATTTGGAAATGAGATCCAATGTGAAAGAAAGTATCGCGCGCATGTGCGAAGAATTTTTCCGGAACGATTCTTCTTTAGACGACAGAAAGGCTTTCGGCAAAGATTTATTACCTACCGGTATGTTCAACCATACAACGGCATTTAATCTGGGCGAATGCTCGGATAAATGGGCAGTTTTTCAAGAGAACGGCATAAATTGTTCAGAAATAATCGCTCTTCGCGTTTCTGACATATTACATTGGAGCTTCCAAGTCAACGCACGCGCGTGGATACTCAACGGCGACCAAATGAGACTGTATTCTCACACGTATTCAGTCGGCAACTTTAAGTTCGTGTCCAGGTTTTGCGATATTAGTTTATTGGGAAAAGTATTAACGTTTTCGCCGAGGAAATCTATTCTCTTTGCGGTGGAGATATTTTTGCTCCGCGCCGCGGACGTTGGCTATCGATTTAGCGGACCGAGCACCCACCCATACAGGAGCATTCATGAACTTATGGAGAGATTAATAACCGAAGGAAAAGGAAAAGGACCTCCTGCGCGCATCCAAGAACATTTTCCCTTCGCGTGCGCTGGTCTGTTGTTAGAACCAGAGAAGGCGGTAATGTGCTTACGAGACGCCATGAATATCTTGGCTTATTTCGCAACTCGGCAAACCCAGTCTCTTTTCTGTTTCGACACAGAATGCGAACGCGTTGAAAATTCAATCATTCATACCGTCGCATTAAAAGAGTCTGCGAGAACTGGGCCAACGTACTCAAATATTCAATCTAGATTATCAGTGTCCCAAGCCACAGAGAAAAGTTTAGACGAGTATCTCGAACGTTTGTGTATCGTCAAGAAACCGTCGACATCGGCATTAGAACAACAGTCTGAAACATCCGCATTTTCAATGAAGGTCACGTATGAACTGAAAGAAGAGATCTGGGCAAAATTCAACGCGTTCCACATCGATTACACGGACGAAGAACGCGACGCGGCCAAAGCGAATGCGATTCGAAGAAACTCTGATTGGACGCCTATCAGTGAGTCTTCCGCACCATCCCATGAGTTTGATCACTCTGCTTTCAAGTTTCGATTTAGCGTAAGCCCCGTTATTGCGTATATTTGCTCGTTGTCTATACGGTTGGCTGCGTTTAACGAGGACCAAAATCCGATTTACGATGACGTAGCGCTTGCGGCGTTTGTAATCTTGGACGATGCCATGCGCAATATTTCTTCGCAGTTCACGACATCGTCGAGATTAGACATTTTAAAGAAGTTTGACGAAGCTATCGATGCTCACATCGAGGCTAGGGGATTGTCGAGTGAAGGTGATGAAGACGTCGCGATGAGTGAACTCAAAATATATGCGAAAGCGTGCGACGAGTATTTCAACGAAGATCTCGAAACTTTGAAAGACGGCTTCAATTCTAGCACGCTTGAGCTCTTTTCAAGAATTGAGGATACCGAACCCGCGTTTATAAGTGACTGCGAGCTACATTCTAGCTCTAAATTTGGTACGGGTGTGCCCGAAATCCCAGAGCAACTCCGCGCGAGTGAAATAGAGGTTGTTCAAAATTGGTCGCAACTGTGGCATGACTACGCTTCAGCTAAGAGAGAATGCATCGAGTTTATCAAGTACCTCACCTACGACAAGAGCTTGAGAAAACCGCGTTGCAGTGAAATAGGTACAGATAGTTTGGATCGCTTAATACGAGAATTAGGAGAAACTATCGATATTTGGAAAGAGAAAAAACGGTCAGCGAGAACACTGAGAGACGACCGATCATCGTTTTGTGAAGCGGTGTACCTTCTCACGACAAGGCAAGAGAGGAAAAATTCGAACGAAGATATTTTACGGCGAACTGCGATAAAAGTAGCGAAGAGCATGCGAAAGAATAATCATCTGTGTCTTATAGATGTGCAAACGTATAACGACATCGCGCATCGAACGGGTGCGTTTGCCGGCGATGGATCCAATCCATCCTCCTCCTCCTCCTCCTCCTCCAATGAAAGAGAACGCGACGGAAACGACGACGACGAAAATTTGAAACAAGAAAGGAAGGCGCGACTCAAGGCACGACAGGAGCAAATGATGAAAGAAATGCGCGAACGACAGAGAAAGGCTTCGCAGGCACTCGGTATAAGCGACGACGATGAAAATAGCGCCGAGAAGAACGATTCTACCAATATTTCATCTTCTCCTTCTTCCTCTTTGGTACAACACGACGTATGCGCTGGTTGCGGTAATGCCATAAATAAGGATGAATTTGACGCGTGCCTTATCGCAAAGTTCATGCTGGTGAATCACGCAGATGTATTGAAACGAAATGAATTCGATCGCCGTATAAAGCAGAGTGGTGAGGACTACGACCGTGGCATTTTGAAGGAAAGGATGTCTCGGTTCGATGACGAATTTTCTGATATGGCTAATGAAATCATGCACGACACGTGTTTGTCCGTCGAGACGGGTGGTCTCATCGCTCAATCTTGCGGACATAAAATGCATTTAAAATGTCTTCGAAAACACAAAATCGCCACTGGGGCGCAGGAACCAGGACTAGGTGCGGATTTGGAGAATCATCAAAGTATGGTATTTGTCAAAGGTGCGAACGTGTTCGAAAATACCACTCCCCGTACGGAGGATTTTAGTCCTGAAGAAAATACTCTCTGGGCAAACGGAGAAGAGCGCAGGAGACAAGTCTTTATCAGGCGCGAAGGCGGTTTGGTCCATGGACAGTTTCACTGTCCTACGTGTCGCCGCGTCTCGGATTGTGCTATTCCAATCCTTGAAGATCAATCAAAATCATCAAGGGGTGCAGTGGACGTGAGCGATATGTGCAATATGGAGCGCGTGTTGTTAGAACGTGAACTCGTCGAATCAATATTTTGCAACCTGGCCTCGGCTGACTACGGAGGCTGGTTGCATCTCTCTTCTTTTATCAAGGTTTACGGGCATTATTTTGTTTTTCGGCACCCACACATACAAAATGCGGCTTGGGACGACGTAGTTCCCATGGAAAACGAGTTGACGAGTTTGCAATATCATATTAATAGTATGGGAATGAAAGTTGAAGCCTACAGAGGTATTGCATTGGAAGATATTACCCGCTTTACGACACGAAGAGATTACAACGCGCTGTGGAAAAGTGCGATTGCCGGTATTTGCTTTTGCGAATTAGCCATGCGCCCGACACTGAGAGATGAAATTACTGTTGCGGGAGATGAAGCGAATAATTTGTCTATCGATGCCACGTGGTTGGCGTCGATTTCGCTTGCAAAATTGGCGTTCGCGTTTATGAATTTCTCATCGAGAGCTTCTAGCATGATACTACACGATAACGCATTCAACCTCAACCTCCATGAGCCAAATTCCGTGAGTGAAGAGGGTATTTTCCGTTTCATCAGCCCTTCTAAACGCAGATTATACCTGGTCCTTCGGCGCTTGGATCTTCTTGAAGCATCCGGTTTTTCTTGGCTTTTTTCCAAGGAAGAAAATTCTAATATGGAAGAAGAGTTGAACAACACGGATTGGAAAGTAATCGAGAGAAATACGGGTTACTCTATAGATCGAAATATATGTACTTATGCGCGCGTACTTGAATCAGGTGTTATGGAAGTTATGCATTTCCCTTCGTCTCGTCAGACGATGAGGTATCGGCAAGATACGCGTTCATCCTCAGTCAATACCTACCTCGCTGGTGAAAGTGTCTGGATGCTTAAAACGATGAACCGAGAAGAAGGGGAAAGTTATGAAGCGAAGGACAAGAATTTCGAAAAATATGGCATGGATCCGTTTCTCGAGTTTGTACACACGATGTTATGGTGTTTTGAAAGTATTCGCCAGGGATTCTCAATAAATGACGAAGAAGACGAAGAAATTTGGGACGTTTTCGATAAACTCCCCCAGCGCGAATCTTGGCCGCCAAAAAAATTTCTCGAAGAGGACGATATTGAAGAGTTTTTGACGCGATTGAGAATGGATATCTTGGGAGTTTATGTTAAGGGGGTATTTGTTATTGATGAGAAGAAAGAAAATGTCTTTATTTTGCGCGAAAATTTGGACTATTTATCTTCGTTACACTTTCGAATGGGCGCGGTGATTGACGCTGCGAAAGTTTCGACTAAGAGTGGTGAGGCTGGCGGCGAAAGTTCAGTTCGAATCAAAATGCCAAGAAAGTACGACGTTGGCGGTATCAATAATATACTTTCGTGGGCGCTAGAAGACGTGTTTGGTTCCAAAACGCACCCAGAAATCACCGTCGCGTCTTACAAAGAAATTGAAGAAATCTGCGAGAAAAAGAAAAGGTACGACTCGAACACCTTAAAAGCGCCTTCTCTGGTCAAACCGCCGAAACGTCACGAAGACCTTCTCCTCGCCTCGAAAGAGCCGTGCAAATGTTGTCAACGCGTCCCAGAAGTCGCTGCCATGTGTTTACTCTGCGGTGATATCTTCTGTGCCGCCGATGAGCTCTGCAACCCGGAATTGTGCACACAGCGTGAGGGCGACCCAAACACCAACGAACGCAACCTCACGCCCTTCGATGTCATAGCGCGCAACAACAACCGTAACCTACGCGGCAAAGGTGAATGGGGTCTCTACAAACACGCGCGCCTCTGCGGCCAACGCACGTGCGTCTTCGTCCTCCCGCATCTCACCAAAACGTTGATCCTGGACGATCAATACGCGCGAATGTGTCCGTCCTTATACGTCGACGCGCACGGCGAAGAGGACGAAAACGGCCAGAGAGGCGTCCGACTCTTTCTCGTGGAGCAGAGATTCAACGTCATAAATAACGCCTGGAGAACCGGCGCGTTGGTTTTCCAAGGCGGGTCTTCGCCCGTCTTGAAAGGACAACGGTCCATGGCAAAGCAGTGGTAATAATTTGTTGACAAAAAATCCACACTTTTCCCGCCAAAAGAAACATGAAATTCTAAAAGAAAAGAATATCAAACATCATCAAACGACATGGCCTCCTCGTTCCCTCCTCCTCCTCCCTCAAAGTCGTTGTCCTCGTCGTTGCCCCAAAAAGATGACGACAGTACCACCAATAAAACGTTTTATTCCTTCCCGTATTCCCCTCCGTACGAGCAACAAATCCAATTCATGTCGAAAGCGTACGAGTGCTGCCGGAACGGAATTCCAATCGGCGCGTTCGAGTCACCCACGGGGACGGGGAAAACCTTGTCGATTTTATGCTCCGCGTTGACGTGGATGGAAGATCGGAACAGGCTTTTACGCGCGGGGAAAGTGGAGGAGGCGGACGGGAGAGTGAACGAGAGATTGGTATCATCGAAAGAAGGTGTCGAAGGTGAAGAGACTCCTCAAGTTTTAGGGGAGGAGGAGGAACCGGATTGGATGAAAAATTTCATCGACGAGAAGGAATCGAAAGAGGCGATGAACACGTTCGAGAAACGGATGAAGAAACGAGAGGAGACTATCAAGCGGATAAAATTAAGAGAGCAGAGAAAGTTGACCAGATTATCCGGGGAAGGAAGAGGAATGGAAGAGGAGGAAGAGAAGAGGAGGACGACGACGGTGAAGTATCGAAGCGAGAAGAAGCAAAAGAGGGATCATTTGAGAGAACATTTGTTTAGCGATGCTGGGAGTACTAACGAGGAAAGAAAGAGTCATGGGAAAGAAGAGACGGAAGAAGAAGAGCGGCATAAAGACCCCGAGCAGTATAAATTATACGAAGAATTGGAGTTTTTACCGTCCGATGTGGAGAACGAGGATGCGGAGAAGGACGATTTGGACGTGTTTTCGTCGGACGACGAGAACGATAAGGATTCAGATTCAGATTCGGAGAGCATGTTGCCGATAACGAGGATTATTTTTTGCTCGAGAACGCACTCGCAGTTATCGCAGTGTGTGTCGGAGCTGAAGAGGACGCGGTTTCGGGAGAGCGTTTCGTCCGCGGCGATCGCGTCGAGGAAACAGTTGTGCGTGAATCCGAAAGTGAACAACGGATTGATGTCTGCGCAAAGGATAAACGAGACGTGTTTGGATTTACGAAAATCATCAGCGAATACTTCGGCGTCGACTACGAAAGATAAAGAGAAGAAGAAGAAGAAGAAGGGAGAGAAGAAGGAAAAAGGGTGTCCATACTTGGTGTCGCGGTCGAAAGCTACGCGGGCGTTGGCCGATCGCGCGTTAGTCCAGCCGCTCGATATAGAGGAATTATCTTCCATGGCAACAAAAACGAAATCGTGTGCGTACTACGCTGCAAGGCAAGCGTCGAAAAATGCGGATATTATATTCATGCCGTACGCGAGTCTTCTCGCGCCGGACACTCGAGATGCCTTAGGTATTGAGTTAGATCCGAAGAACACGGTGGTCATTTTCGACGAGGCGCATAACGTAGCCGATGCCGTGAGAAGCTCATCGAGCGCTTCGATGACGAGACGAGATGTGAATCGTGCGATTAGTATGATTGAAAACTACATCGATCGTTTCAAAGAGCGCTTGACGGCTGATAATTTACGCGTTTTGAAGGTTCTTTTGAGCGTGGCGAAAAGATTGGTGTCCGTTCTCACAATGAGTTCGACAGAGAAAGAAAAGAAGACGAATCGTAAAAAACTCTCGTCTTTGAACGATTTCTTGTTCAGCGCGAAACTGGACGACGTGAACGTGTTTGAACTGGTTCGTTTCTTGAAGCAAACGAAAATTGCGCAGAAAATTGCCGGATACGGCGAATACGTCGAGCAAATGAAGGAAAACGGCGTCGACGCCTATGGCACGATTGGTTCTGACGATCGTGATTGGAGCGGCGCTTGGGAAGGTGCAAAGACGGTCATCACGGATGTGCGAATGGAAACGCTCGATACCGACGCAGGTTTGGAAGCAAGAGTTGTTACAACAAAGAAGAATCAACACAGCGCAAACGTAGCCTCCGTTCACGCTATGGCAAATTTTATCCACGCGTTAGGATCGGAAGATGCCGATGGGCGCGTATTGGTCGAGAAAATGTACGGAACCGAAGAGGAAGAAAGTAGCGTCAAGTTTGTATTACTCGATGTCGCGTCGCGGTTCCGGGAGGATATCGTGAAGAAGTGCCGAGCAACGCTTCTTGTCGGCGGTACGTTAGCGCCGTTTGAAGAGTTGTTGACGCAACTCGTCGGGTATAAGGAAAGTGGTATTCTATCATCGAATGATGCAGATATTACATCTTCTTCGTCGCCTCTCTCTCCGTTATCTCCGAAATCGATGTTGTTTTCTTGCGATCACGTGGTGGATAAGTCGAACGTGCTCCCTCTTGCAATCGCAAAAGGACCGTCCGGGAAGACGTTTGATTTCACCTCAAAAAATTTGAAGCTTTGCGAAAACGATTTACTCGACGATCTCGGTCGATGCGTATTGAACCTCTCGAAAGTGTGCGTGAAAACAGGTGGTGTTATCGTGTTCTTTCCAAGTTTCTCGTTGATGGACCGATGCTTTCAGAGATGGCAGAGTAATAGCAACAACGCGAATACTGCCGACGCTTCTTCGATGTTGCAAATGATGCGCAAAGTCGGGAAAACTGTGTTGAAGGAACCTCGCGATAACGCGCAACTCGAACGCACGTTATTTCAGTTTTCGAGCGCGTGCGGAGGAGAAAATCCTACGTACGAGCTCGCCTCGAAGACGGGCGCTATCTTATTATGCGTCGTCAACGGAAAGCTCTCGGAAGGCATAAACTTCAAAGACAATCTCGGACGCATGGTGATCGTAGTCGGTTTACCGTTTGCCAACGTGAAGGACGAAGAGTTGAGCGCTAGGATGGAGTACCTGGATATTCAACAAAAGCAAGCCGCCAACAATTCTTCTTCTTCATTGACGGCTGGTCGAGCGTATTACGAAGCCTTGTGCGCCCGGGGCGTGAACCAAAGCGTCGGTCGCGCCATTCGTCACAAGGACGATTACGCGACTATGATTTTCTTGGATCAAAGATGGTGCGAGAAGGATAAGAGAAATACGACGACGACAACACAGAATACAGCGTTAGGAAAATATCAACAAACTCTTCCCGGGTGGATTTCGAGAGAATTAAAAGTTGTGGATGGAAATTTCGGTGAGGCGGTTAGACACGTCGCGCAGTTCTTCAAAGCGAAATGTAAAGTAAGTAGAGGCCCATAAAGTCAATAGAAGGATGTATTTTTTAAGGAGAGATGTACAGTAGAATAGTTTGTGGAAATTAGCGTATCAATATATGTGCGATTAAGTTTACTTACACATGCTAAGACATTTATATAGTTCTTATCAAGACTGGATCTTCTCTCCTTCTCCTCCTCCTTCTTCTTCTTCTTCTTCTAAATACAAAATTTTTTATTCGCTCTCCGCGGAATTCTTCAAATTCGTTCGAGCGTATTCCTCACTCTTCTTCTTTATGTTTAAAATATATTATTATTCACCTTCCTCGTCCGCTAACTCGCTCGTCCACAGGGTCAAGTTATCTCTCAACAATTGCATGATCAAAGTCGAATCCTTGTACGATTCGTCGTCCAACGTGTCCAAATCCGTAATCGCTTCGTCAAACGCCGTTCGCGCTAAAGCGCACGCTTTCGTCGGATCGTTTGAAATCTCGTAATGGAACACGGAATAGTTCAAAGCTAACCCCAATCTGGTCGGATGGGTCGGGTGTAACCCATTCTTCCCGCTCGCAATCTCCGACGCTTTCTCGTAACTCTCACACGCCTTCTCCCCCGCTTCCTCTCTCCCCGGCGACGCTCGAAACTCGCTCAAATATCGATAATAATCGCCCGACATTTTATGGTAAAACACCGAAGTCTCCGCCGCGTCCGCGCTTTCCGACTTTTCCATTCTCGGAATCAAACTCTCTTTCAACGTATCGATAATCTCCGCGCATATCTTCTCCAACTCCTCCTCAACTTTCGAGCGGTAATCGGTTATCTTCGCCGCGTTTTCGTCTCGTCCTTTCGTCTTCTCTTTGTCTTCCAACGCCGAGAGGATGCGCCAGGACGCTCGGCGAGAGCCGACGAAATTTTTGTACCCCACCGAGAGTAAGTTACGCTCTTCAACCTAAACCACGTAAGAAAAAGAGAACAACAACGCGTGAGTATATGCGCACATATGCGCGACAAAAAGTCGTTCGCGAAGCGAGAGAGAAAGGGATTGAAAAAAGAGAGAAAAATGCCCCAAAGCGAAGAAAAAACGGAGTTTTAGAAGAGTCGTGTGCCCTTCAAAAGTGTCTGCAATTTTTAACGTACCGTCAACTCAATATCCGCTATCCCGCACAGTTTCTTCAAAGCCACGATCATCTCTGCATTGTGTGAGTAGTATTGTGAGTATTGAGAAAGCAATGGTGTTAGTTTCTTTGCACGTATAAACGCAACCAAACGAAGCACGTTTAAACGAGAAAATGATGGAACAAAACGACCCGATCTGATGGTTCCAATTGAGCACAAATATATACACACGTGCACGCGTAAGAGTGCATATGCACACATAAAACGAAAGGTAATGGTGGTCGTACCATCGTATCTTTCCGCTTGTTCCGCCAACTTGGCTTGGAACACGCACTTCGATCGCTCCGTGAGTTCGCTCATGGTATCAAAAGAGCGACTGTAATGAGGAATAAAAAGGGAGAAAAAAACAGGGCAAAATGAGTTTAGGGTATTAAAACCTAATTCCGAGTTCTCGAGGAGAAGGAGAAGCAGCAGCTTTTCATAAAGGGGTATTGCTATAGAGCTATCTTTTTTGGACGTCGTTTGTCACTCGGTAGTTTTATCATCTCTGTCGGCTTTCGCCGAGGGTTTTGCGTTTTCGAGTGCGACTAAGTTTCTCGCTCGTCGTTCTAAAGCTTCCAAGCGCGTGTTCAGAACGACGGATCGGTCGAGGAGTTCGTCGATGGAGGAATAACTGGTGTTGTTGGTGGCGTCGCGTTGGTATTCTTCTTCGTCGTCGTCATCATCTTCTTCTGAGGCTGATGATGATGATTCTGATGACGACGATGATGATTCTTCCTCCGAGGAGGAGGTGTCCTCGTCCGAGTAGAAGTCGTCGTCGTCGGAATCAGAGTCATCGTCGTCGTCATCCGAAAACTGAAGCGGATGATGGTGCACCTTATTTTCCTCGTGCAATCGTCTCCTCTCGTCGTTTCTATAGCTCCAAAACTGCTTCGCGAACGGTGGCGTTTCCGGCAAAGGCGTCGTCGTCCGAAGACGCTCTCTTCTTCGCCGCTTTTGCTCGGTCTCTTTCTTCTTTGTCTTCTTCTTCTTCTTCGTCGTCGTCTTCAAAGTTTTCTCTTCTTTCAGCTTCGCGCGTAACGACTCGTTCTCTGCCTTCGCCAACTCCAACGCGCTCGTCGCTTTCTCCAGCAAACGTAAACTTTCCTCAAAAGTCCTCTTCTTCGCTTTCTTCATCTTCTTTAACTTCTTCGTCATCTCGCGTAACAAAGCTTTCCTCTCCTCCTCCTTTCGAATGGTGTTGGAGCAAGACGTTTCCAATTCCATCTTCAACCGCTCAATAACCGCATCTCTTTCTACTCGCTCTCGCATAAAATGCTCCAGTTCAATCGACATCACGTTTTCCTTCGTCTGTAAGGCGCTGAGTGATTGTTCGAGGACTTCGTTCCGGACTTTGAGCGCGTAGAATTCCGCTTCCAGATGTTGATTTTGCTGTCCAATTTTGAATTTTTTCTCCTCTTTGTCTTCATCTTTTGTTGTCGTCGTCAAACGCTCCTCCTCTCTCTCGTCGTCCGAAGTATATAAATTGTTGGTGTTGTTGTTGCTGTTGTTCTTAAAGTTCTCCAAATATTCGCCTATCCCGACCGGTTCGAAGACCACGTTCATATCTTTTATGTAAGTGTCTTTTCCCCGAAATTCTTGTGAGGAATTTCCCAAGAAAAACTCCATTACTAAGAGCGGGTTTACGAAGCTTACGACGATGGGCAAAAAGAAGAAGAACAGTGGTAATGGTACTGGTAACGATGATGGTTTTTTCCAATGTGCGCCAACCGACGCGAACGGGACACCGATCGATGTAGAGCGAGAAACGCTCGAGGAAATGAGACAAAGACACGCGAGAGAAATACGAAGCGTTCGGGAGTATTGCCAGAAGTTTTTCCAAAGCGGGATGAAGCAAGCGAAGACGAAAGCGATGATAGAGGAAGGGAAAGTCACGGACAGACACTTGGAGGAGGAAAATGCGCTAGAGAGGAGGGTGTTTGGAACGCCAGACGCGAGTAGCAGTGAGGGCGAGGAGGAGGAAGAAGAAGACAAGAGCAAAACGGATAAAGAGGAAGCGAGCGAGGAAAGGAAACAGCAAGGTGGTCCGACGAAAGCGCAGAAGCGACGGGAAAAGAAAGCGGCGGAGGAGAAAGCGAGAGAATTAGCGATCGAGATGGAACGCGCGCGACTTCGCGAGTCTGGACCGTCCAAGAAAGAAATCGAAGAGGAAGCGATGCGGCGAGCGCTGAAGGCGTTGGATTTGACGCTGAGGGAGGTGAAAGCGGACGGACACTGTTTGTATCGCGCGGTAGCGGAACAAGTGGATGAGATGAAAGAGGAGAGTAGGTACGGGGAAGTGAGGACGATGTGCAAGGACGAGATGTTGAAGAACAGAGAAGAGTACGAAGCGTTCGTGGAAATGGAAGAGGCTGGATCGTACGAAAAGTATTGCGAAAAGGTGGGATCGACAGCCGAGTGGGGCGGGCACGTGGAGATGTTAGCCATTGCGAGAGCGCTGCGGAGGAACGTGGAGGTTTTTGAAGTCAGGCCAGGTGGAGAGGTGGAGAAGATGGTCGTCGAATGTGTTGGTAGCGGTGTGGAAGGAGAAGAGGGAAAAGGCGGATCGTCGTTTCCGTTGCGCGTGGCGTTTATGAAAGAATCGTACACGCTAGGGGAGCATTATGACGCTGTCGTTAGTTTATGATGATGATAGAAGAAATAGAAGAAATACGCATTGGCCTGATATTGCCAGTATATCATTACTACTAGCAAGACGATACACATCATCCCTATTACTACTGCTATTACTACTTGACTTTAATCGCATCCAGTCGCCCAAGCGAGTATCCCCAGCAGACCTCCGAAAGCGACGACGAGAGGCGCTTGTAAAACGACCAACTTTGGATTTGGCATTTTCACGTACCTCGTTCCGAATAAGGTCAACATACCGATGACTACGGCAAATTTCGGAAACGGCGAGTTTTCTCTGACTTTCAAAAACATCTGCACCGCTGCGGCGACGACTAAACCAACCGCGCTGGCGTTCAAACCCGGAAGCATTTTTTGGTACGCTTGAAACGTTCGAATGTAACCCCAAAACGGCAAGACGCCGAAAATTAACGTCACGCCCGGGGCGAATAAGCCTGTCCAACACGTCAACGCTCCAGCGACGACACTTTTACCGGCTCTTTGCGCCATCACGGCACCTAAATACGCGGCAAAGTTAAACATCGGCCCCGGAGACGCTTGCACGAGCGCCAATCCGGCGAAAAACTGGTCCTCGGTAACCCAACTGTTCGTAGCGATGTTATCCGGCTGACTCGAATCGTACGAAACGACATCGTCTAACAACAGAGGTAAAACAACCTGTCCGCCACCGAAGATTATGCTCCCAGTTCTAAAAAACGCCGCAAACCAGTGCGAATACTGATTCGAATCGTAATTCGTTTGACTCGCGACGGTGACCATGAGCACCAACACGATCGCCCAGGAAAGAATCAAGAAACCGCCAACGATTTTAGTAGCCCCGTAACTCGCCACCTCGTCGTCTTGTTCGTTTCTTTCCGCGATATCTTTATCCGCGCCGAAGAAATAACTCACCAAACCGCCAAAAACAATCAGCAACGGAAACAGCCACGCGGTTTTGTAATAATACGCGAAACACGCGCTCGTGAGTCCCAACAGTCTCGTCATGTTATTCTTATTACACTGCCCGTTGGACAAATTCACCGCCGCGTCCACTACTAACGCCACGCCAGCCACGGAGAGACCACTGACTAACCCTTTCAAAAAGCTCGACGGGTTCGTCAGCGCCTCAGCCGCGCCCGCCCCGGCTAAAGTCATCAAAATCAATCCTGGGTATTGAAACAAACCTCCCGATAAGAGGCCACCGAGAACGCCTCTCTGCGTCACGCCTAGAGCAAAACTGACTTGCGTACTCGTCGGTCCGGGCATGCACTGGCCTAAACTCAACAATTCCGCGAAAATGGTGCTCGAAATCCATTTTTTACCATCGACGAAGACTTTTTGGAAAATGCCAATGTGTGCAGCTGGCCCACCGAATGCGGTCCAGCCCATCAAGATGAACGCTCGAAAAATGTCTCCGTACGACGCCCGAGAAACACCCGCGGAGGCGTGTTTCTCCACGTCGTCGTCGTTCCTGTTATCATTATTAGTATTAGTAGTATCCGTTGCTTTTGCCATGCTTATCGTCGTGCTCATAAACAACTCCTTTAAAATGGAATAATTCAAAAATGGAATATTATCTCTCGGCGGTACTCAACCTCTCCGCTCTTTTATGATATACACGCACTACTCCCAAAACAACGCGACGCAGAAACCCAAAAACAAAACACTTTTACCGCGCGTGTTATAAAAACGAGAGGACGTTCTTCTCTCTCCGCGTCTGTCTCGCTGCGTAAGTGTCCGGAAATTTTCCGTCTCTGAAAGATAAGACACGGGAAAGATGAAGGGGAAAAAAAGGAGCTGAAAAACGCTTGATTTTCTCAGAAGAAAAAAAAACGTCACAAGTCAAAATCTGCATTTTACACCCACTGATCAAGAACAACAAAACACCCCAACAGTTTATAAAACATTATGGTGGAGCAAAACAGAAGAACAGGAGAGGAAGAGGACGAGTGTCCGGATCTGTACGGCGCTTTGAACGTGGAGAACACGGCGACGTCGATCGAGGTATGCCTCTCTTTCTTTCTTTTTTAATATCTAAATCTCGCATGTGTCTTCTTTCTGATCTCTCTTTCGTTTTTTTTCTCGCGAGAAACTTTTCATCATCGTCGCGCGGTGAAAATGATGACGCGCGGGAGGCGCGAATCCGATCATGATAAAGACGACGAGAGAGAGAGAAAGAAATCTTTTAATAGCCTTCTTTCGTTCTGCAAAGACGACGCGGTATGCGAGGAGGAGCGCACTCCAAAATTGGATTTTTGAGAATCCGAAAAGTCTCTTGAGCGTTTTTTTAAATCTCGCGATGAAACCGATGGACGCGCTCCTCTATTTCTCTCTCTCACATTAGACGCACAATGACACACTTTCTCCTCCCTTTGTATTCCCTTCCATTGAAAAATCAACAGATTCGCCGAGCGTACCGGAACTTAATCACCAAAGCGCACCCGGATAAAGGCGGCGATGCGAAGACGTTCGCGTTGATCCAACGCGCCTACGACGTTCTCTCGGATACCGACAAGCGCAAACAATACGACTCGACCGGGACGTACTCGAAATCGGTCGAGGAGGAGTTGTTAGATTCTTTCGGTGGCGGCGTATTTCGCGATAAACTGAACGAGGAGAACCAGCGGAAAGAGTCCGTCGCGGAAGCGATTCAAACCGTGGAGAAGAACAAAGGGTCGCACACGTCTGGATTCGAAGCGTTTATGCGATCCAGGGGCGATTCGGTCGCCTCGTTTGGCGTGGACGATATCATCAATCAGTTCGGCGTCGTGAAAGGATCGTACGATGAAGTGCAGTTGCCGAAGATTAAAGCGTACGAGGTGAATCAACCCGCCGGGAAGAAAGTCGTCGCCGGGCACGAGAAGGAGGCTTTGAGAGTTGAAACGACGAAAATCGCCTCGACTTTACAGTGGGGCGAAGTTTTAGTGAGCGTTCGCGTGGCGCCGATGAACGCGCACGATATTTACGAAGACCACATGTCGTTCATTACGTCCAATTATGGAAACAACGCATCCGATGCGAACGTTCATAAAGATTCGATGTTGAATCCGCGAAAAGGCGCTTTCGAGAACAACATGAACGAATCGAACGAACGCAAGATCCCAGGCTCGGATTGTTTAGCCACCGTGGTGAAAGTTGGCGCCGGCGTCAAGTCCTTAGCCGAAGGCGATTGGGTCATTCCGTACGTTCCAAACCTTGGCACGTGGAGAACCTTGGCTGTCTGGAAAGAAAAAGATTTGATCAAGATTCCGAAAGAAATGACGTCGGAAAACCATTGCGCGATGATGCGAGAGATGTGCGTCGCGTATCGTTTGTTGGAAGATTTCGGGGCGTTGAAACCAGGCGATGCGGTTATTCTGAACGCCGGTACCTCCTTAATCGCCACGGTGGTCTGTCAACTCGCGAGTATGCTCAAATTACGTCCGATTTTAGTCTGTCGCGCGCATCCAGGCTTCGAGAAAACCGTGAAGTGGCTCAAAAGTTTAGGCGCGATTGAAGTCTTCAAAGACGAGGGAGATTTGGGCGCCGAGTTGGAAGAAAAACGCCTCTTCGCGAAACCGAGATTGGCGTTAGACGGCGTCGGGGGTATTTCTGCCGTGCGTTTGGCGGAAACCTTGCACCAAGGGTGTCCTCTCATCGTCTACGCGTGCGCATCTGGTCGCGCGGCGACGTTTCCGTGGCATCATTGGGTCGGTAAAGGTTTGATCGTGCGCGGGTTTTCGCTGAGAAACTGGATGAAGGAAAACAAGAAGAAGACGCCGAAAATGATGGAAACTTTGGCAAAGTTGGTCAACGCGAACAAAATCGCGGTCGAGTACACCGAGTACGAATTATCGACTGAGTTTGACGAAGCTTTGGAGCACGCGTGCGAGAAGCACAGAAAGACGAAAATTTTGTTGAAAATAACCGATATCGGAAGCACCGTGGACGAAAACGACAAGTAATAAAATACGGATACGGATTTCTTTTTTCATCGGTCGGTCTTCCGACTTATTACTTACAGAGAAAAAGAAAGAGAGAGAAAAGATGAGCGTTTTTTGTAACAATCACACGAGCAACGACAATTAAAAGAGGTATCTTAGGCATACACTGTATTTCCTTTCAGCACAACGCAGACGTCGTATTTTTATTTTATTAATAACTCCCTCTTAGCTATAAAAAACTACCCGTTAGTTTTTTACTTGAATGTTAATTTAATAGAGTTCTTCTTCCATGTGCGTCTTGATGGTGCAGTCCGAGGTCGGGTACGCAACGCAAGTCAACACAAAGCCGTTACCGGTTTGGTCGTCGTCCAAGAAGGATTGGTCGGATTGGTCGATGGTACCCGCGACAACCTTACCCGCGCACGAAGAGCACGCGCCCGCTCTGCAGGAGTACGGCAAGTCAATGCCAGCTTCTTCAGCCGCGTCGAGAACGTAGGTGTCGTCCGCGCATTCAATCTTTTGGGCGCCTTCCGGGGTTTCCAAAGTGACCGTGAAGTTCATGATGGTCATGCCTCTTTGCACTTTCTGTTGGTGTTTTTAAGAATAACAGAAGGAGAAGGTTAATTTACTTTTTTGCGACCGACCCATTTAGGGTTAAACCCTAATCGTCGTCGTCGTCGTCCTTCTCTCGGTGTTCTCACCAGCGGAGATAAACAAGGCCGGAACACGACGACACCGTGGAGGTTCGAAATTCGTTTCCTCTCGCGCACGCGCGAAACGAAACGCGCGAAACTATTCACTCGAAATGA
>Ga0255773_10001872_pt1 | contig 20388 bp, 21 predicted proteins | sample 011ome_17_FD_179971 | JGI IMG/M metagenome (GOLD analysis project Ga0255773, IMG submission 179971) | Coastal salt marsh microbial communities from the Groves Creek Marsh, Skidaway Island, Georgia - 011502XT metaG (version 2) | ecosystem: Environmental > Aquatic > Marine > Intertidal zone >...
TTGTTTTGAAGTCGTTTTGACATGTTATAATCCAGGTTATGTTTCTTTCTCATATTGGGCGCGTTTGAGCCATACTGCTTCATTATTGATAGTGAACCTATCCACGCTATGGTTGATGTTCAATCAGATTTGCAATTCTTCAGAATTTTAAAATTTTGTTGTATTCTGATACTTAATTTCTTGTCGTGTTCTAGGTTCAAAGTAATTTGAGCCAAAACTATGCTGTTGTGCGACAAACTTTTGTCGGGATTGGGCATATTGTGACTAAATGTTTCAATCAAAATATCCGGTGCGCATCTAAAATCTTGGTGTGATATCGATTATTTAGATTAAAGTAAAACCAACATTTTTCTTGCCACATGTTCTTTTGAATGTAGGCTAATGTTAGCGCCCACATCTGAACGTTGGGTGGAACAACAAAACAACAAGTAGGGAGAACAACATGAGTTTTGTTAAAAAAGTTGCTGCAACGTTAGGTGCAGCGGCGTTGCTTGCTACAACAGCAACAGCGGCAACAACGAACCTGCGTATTCAAACGCACTATGCACCTGAAACAGTATCGGGAAAGCTTGCGGCGCAGTACATAGCAGATGTGCAAAGCATGTCGAATGGCGAAATCAATATTGAAATGTTTTATTCTTCATCAGTAGTGAAATCGGTGGAAACATTCGATGCTGCAGCGACTGGCATTTTGGACTGCGACATGACAGGTGGTGGTTATCAAACAGGTAAAAACCCTGCGTTCCAATTTGTTGGCGACATCATGGGTGGCTATGCAACTCCATATCAGCAATTAAGTTGGCTTTATTATGGCGGTGGTCTAGCGGACGCGCAGGCACTGTATAACAAGTACGACATGCAACTTGTTGGATGGTGGGTCTACGGTCAAGAAAGCCTTGCGTCCTCGCGTCCCTTGGATGGCCCTGGCGCATTGAAGGATTTCAAATTCCGTTCCCCACCAGGCATGGAAACCAAAATCTTTGAAAAGCTAGGTGCGAAACCAATCGTGATGGATTTCACAGAAATCTTTACAGCATTGGAGACAGGTATCATCGATGGTGCTGATGCGTCTGGTTTGGCAAACAACGTTGGCCTCGGCTTATATGATCTGGTGAAGCATGCGAACTTCCCAGGCTTCCACTCGATGCCTTCAGATCACCTAGCTTGTAACAAATCAGTATGGGACTCCATGCCAGAATCACACCGCACAATCATGTCTGTTGCGATGGAAGCGCTCGCTCTGCGTACAGCTTTGACATTCGAAAAAGCAAATGCTGCCGCCGCTGCGAAGTTGCGTGCTGAAGGTGTCACACTTTGGCAGTGGTCGGAAGAGGATCTTCAGACATTCCGTGATGCCGCCCAAGCAACATGGCCAGAGTTTGCTACAACTCCAGAGGCCAAAGCATTAGTTGATAGTCACATCGCATATCTTACTGAGCTTGGCTTGGTAAAATAATCAAATTTTATTACAGGCAGGCCTTAGTTGGCCTGCCCAATTGCATTTACGTCATTACGAAAGATTATGAAATGGGAAATTCAGTTCGCGATCTTCCCCAGTGGTTGCTGCCCCTTTTTTTCATCGCATGTGGCAGTTGGATAGTCTGGCATGGTGCGACCTATATTATGGCATTTGGTGGTTACACCGATGCTCTTGCAGCGCGGTATCGTCAAATTACGATGCTTGACTACCTGATCTTGATTGCCTTGCCTGTGTTGGGTGTGCTGGGAGTTTTGGGAATTAACAGGGCACCAATGGAGATCGATGAATACCCCGCGATTGATCGGATAGCGATGTTCATTGGTCGCGTAACCATGCTTCTAATCGCGATTGTTGTATGCGTGATGATGTATGAAGTTATTTTGCGCTATGTGTTCGAGCGTCCGACACTTTGGGCGAATGAAATGTCCCTATGGTTGGCAGGGTTTGTATTTATACTTGCTGGGTTTTACGCAATGCAGCAACGAAGCCATATTCGAATTTATTTGCTCTACGATATGCTTCCTCGTTCGTTGCAGAAAATATGCGATATCGTTTCGACCGTACTGATCGTGGGATTTGCATTTTTCTTGGTTTATGGTGGCTATGGAGAAGCAAAGGCAAAGTTGCTTCGCTGGGAAACGTTTGGGACAGCATTTGATCCCCCGATTCCTGCGACACTAAAGCCTTTGGTCCTGATTGTTGTTACATTGGTTGCTATCCAGTCAGTGTTAAATTTGATTGCAGATTGGAATAAAGAGCCCGAAATCCACAGTTCAGCCGACGATATTGACCAAGACGAACTTGAGCGTCTAAAAAAATCAATAGGAGAGGGTTAATGGATATTGGAACAATTTCTCTCGTCCTTCTTATTGGATTGATGCTATTGTTGGCGATTGGGATGCCTCTAGGATTGGCCTCCGCCGTCATGGCCGTTGTCGTATTGGTGATGAAATTCGAACCAACATTGCTGCTGGATCCGACAACGTTTGGGGATGGTTTATTAACCCGTAAATTTGGTACGGGGCCGCTTAATATCCTTGCACAAAAAATATACGGTCTACTGACGGACTATGTTTTGATATCCATTCCGTTATTTATTTTTATGGCGGCACTTCTGGAAAGATCTGGCATAGCCAAAGACATGTATTCATCGCTAAATATTTGGTTGTCAAGGGTTCGTGGTGGGATTGCAATCGTGACTTCTGTGATGGCGGTCATCATGGCGGCGATGTCTGGAATCATTGGGGGAGAAGTTGTTCTGTTGGGGTTGATTGCACTACCTCAAATGTTGCGTTTGGGATATAATCAAAATCTTGCCATTGGGACAATCTGCGCTTCGGGTTCTTTGGGGACTATGATCCCTCCCTCCATCGTTTTGATTATTTATGGTTTGATAACCGAAACATCAATTAAGGCGCTGTTCACAGGCGCATTCGTTCCTGGTTTTATGTTGGCTACAATGTTTATAATATACATTGTTTTGCGCACGCAAATAAACCCAGATGATGCACCTCTGCCAGAACCAGAACCAGGCGATCCATCGGGCGGCGAAAAATGGGCATTGTTTGGGGCTTTCATGTCCATTATCGTCGCGGGGTTTTCTTTTGCGTTGTTCGTGCGTGTCGTATTTTTCACAGTTACGGGACAAAATACCTTCATCGAAGGGGTTGATGCAATTGCCTATGGGACGCCAGATTACATTTCTTGGTTTGCAGCGCTAACTGCGATAGCGCTGGGTCTTATTTTCTTTGTCTTCGGGACAGAGCGCGCGAAAATCGGCTGGGCAATGGGGAAAGGATTGGTTGCGCCAATCGTCGTCATTGGTGTTGTTTTAGGTTCAATTTACGGTGGTATTTCAGGCATTACCGAGGCTGCGGGTATGGGCGTGGTCGCCGTGCTTATAATTTCGTTCCTGCGAGGAGAGGCCAGCTTTGATCTAGTGTGGGAAAGTTTGATGCGCACACTAAAGTCAACGGGGACAATTATCTGGGTAACAATTGGTGCGGCGGCCCTTGCGGGGGCATACACAATTGCAGGTGGTCCTCAGTATGTTGCAGACATGATTGTTGGACTGGATGTTCCGACAATGGGCATCTTACTTATTATGATGCTGATCCTTTTGTTTATGGGCGCGTTCATGGACTGGGTAGGTATTGTATTGTTAATTATTCCTGTGTTTTTGCCCATTGTTCAGCGCTTGCCGATCGAAGAGATTGGTCTAATTGGTCAGCTTGAGCCAAAACATCTTGCTGTTTGGTTCGGTGTCCTGTTCTGTATGAATATGCAGGTTAGTTTTCTGTCGCCTCCGTTTGGACCTGCTGCCTTTTATTTGAAATCCGTGGCCCCGCCGCATATCTCGTTGACGGATATCTTCAAAGGTTTCTTACCCTTTATTGGTGTTCAACTGATTGCGTTGTCTGTATTGCTGATTTGGCCAAACATCGTCACATTATTATTATGATGGTAGGGGGATCCAATGCTGAACCTACAGCAAATCGATCAATTTAACCGTGACGGATACCTTGTTGTTGAGGAATTAATCAGCCCAGAAGTGCGAAACGCTGTTGTATCGGAATATGCGGATCTGATGGATCATCTTTATTTTGATTGGCGGCAGCTTGGTCAGGTCCCTGAACTTTTGCCTGGTGCGACCTTATGGGACAAATTGGATGCGGCGGTACGGGCCAAAATTGAATGGTATCAGCCTTTTGACATTTCCCTGCCTGCAGATGGCATCACCGCCGAAACCCCCATGCATTTTGGGCCAGCGGTCTTCGATATGATCACAAGTGATCGCATTTTAAATACGGTCGAATGTCTAATCGGTTCTGAAATCACATCAAACCCCATTCAGCACGTTCGTATCAAACCGCCTGAGCGTGATGTTCAACATGGGGAAACCCGTGCGCATATTGTGTCCACAGATTGGCATCAGGATCGGGCTGTAACATTAGAGGCGGCGGATGACACCGAAATGGTCACAGTCTGGTTGGCGATCACAGATGCAACGGTTGAAAACGGATGTTTGCAGGTAAAGCCCGGCAAAACCCCACACATGATCCCACATTGTGCGCTGACGCAGTTGGGCATCCGAGAGAAGTTTTTACCAAAACAGGACGCAGTACCCGCACCCGTAAAGGCAGGGGGTGGTGTAATTTTTCACCCCCTGACACCACACGCAAGTTTGCGAAATCTGTCGAATGAATATCGCTGGTCGTTTGATTTGCGCTATAACGTGACGGGGCAAAATACGGGACGGGATCATTTCCCAGATTTCGTGGCACGTTCGCGCAGAAATCCGTCCGCTGAACTGCGCGATTGGCAGGTTTGGAAAAACATGTGGGAAGCCACCCGAGCAGATATTGCGCAGTTGGAACATATTAATCAACATGGTCGTTGGTCCGCGGATGGACCATATTGCGCATAACAGGAATTGAGATGGATAACATAATCAGACTTCGGGCTGAGGACAACGTGCTGGTGGCCAATCGCGCATTGGAGGCGGGGCACGACATTGGAGGCCTCGTGCTGCGGGACGCCATTCCCGCAGGGCATAAAATCGCGTCATGTGATATCCCCGTGGGTGCGCGCATTTTGAAATACGGACAGACCATTGGCTACGCCATGTCTGACATCCCCTCTGGCACACATTTGCATACGCATAATGTTGAATTTCGCGCAACGGATGCTGCATACCAATTCGGCACAAATTTATGTGATGTGGCCCCTGTTCCAGAGCAAGACCGCGATACATTCATGGGATATCGGCGTGAAAATGGCAGCGTGGGAACGCGCAACTACATTGCCATTGTCACATCCGTAAATTGTTCCGCCACGGCTGCGCGGCGCATTGCGGACAGCTTTGGGCCAGAGGAATTATCCCAATATCCCAACGTCGATGGTGTCGTGGCATTCGTGCATGGCACAGGGTGCGGTATGGCAGGCGACGGTGAAGGGTTTGAGGCGCTGCAACGTGTCATGTGGGGATACGCCAAACATCCAAATCACGGCGGTGTCGTGATGGTTGGGTTGGGCTGTGAAATGAACCAAATTGACTGGTTGCTGGATGCCTATGGTTTGAAACAATCCCCAACCTTTCAAACCATGAATATTCAATCCGTTGCGGGTTTGCAGAAAACGATTGAAATGGGTGTGAAAAAGGTACGCGAGATGCTGCCCATCGTGAATGCCGCGCAACGCACGCTGTGTCCCGCGTCCGAATTAAAGGTCGCGCTGCAATGTGGCGGATCAGATGCCTGGTCTGGGATCACCGCCAATCCTGCATTGGGCGAAGCCTGTGATTTATTGGTGGCCCAAGGGGGCACAGGCGTTTTGGCCGAAACGCCCGAAATCTATGGCGCCGAACATCTGCTGACGGAACGTGCGATTGATCGCGCGACAGGGGATCGTTTGATTGGATTGATCAATTGGTGGGAGGATTACACCGCAAGAAACCGCGGATCGATGGACAACAACCCCAGCCCAGGAAACAAAAAAGGGGGTCTAACCACCATCCTTGAAAAATCACTGGGGGCCGCGGCCAAGGGGGGCACAACCCCGCTGACAGGCGTCTATAAATACGCTGAACCCGTGCGCGCACGGGGGTTCACATTTATGGACAGCCCTGGGTATGATCCCGCCTCGGTCACGGGGCAGATCGCGGGGGGCTGTAACCTTGTGTGTTTCACCACGGGTCGCGGATCTGCCTTTGGATCAAAGCCCGCACCCACCATCAAATTGTCCACCAACACGGCGATGTATGAACGCATGGTGGATGACATGGATATCAATTGTGGGGACATCATCGCAGGCAGTGCAACAATTCAATCAAAGGGTCGCGAGATTTACGAATTGTTCCTGCGCGTCGCCTCGGGCGAGGCATCGAAATCCGAGGCGCAGGGTCTGGGTGATTATGAATTTGTGCCATGGCAAATTGGGGCGGTGATGTAATGGTAAAGCTTCTTCTTGCAGGAACGGGATTGATTGGTGAACGCCATTTAAATCATATCTTGGAGCATACTGATTTGACGCTTGTGGGTGTAATTGACCCAGTGGTCGAAAATCGCACCACCCCGCATGCGCCGGGGTTTGCCACGTTGGACGATGTGGATGTCGCGGCCGATGGGATCATTTTGGCCACCCCCACAGATACCCACGCGCCCCTAACTATTGCGGCGTTGGAACGGGGATTGCATGTGCTGGTTGAAAAACCCGTTGCCGCATCATTGGCCGAAGCGGATGAGATGATCTCCGCGTCAAAGCGCACGGGCAAAAAGATATTGGTGGGACATCATCGCCGCCATCATCCCTTGGTCAGCAAAACGGTTGAAATCCTATCCTCGGGTCAGATTGGCCGTCCCTTGGTGGCCTCGCTTTTGTGGTGCATGAAAAAACCAGATGATTATTTCGATGTGGACTGGCGCAAAGGTGTGGATGGCGGACCCATCAAACAAAACCTGATCCATGACGTCGATACACTGCGCGCCTTTTTTGGCGAAGTGACATCCGTCACGGGTGCAGGCAGCAATGTGATGCGCAACGCGCTGCGCCACGAAAGCGGTGGTGTGGTCCTAACATTTGACAGCGGGGCGATTGTCACGATTGCCTTTTCAGATGCCACCCCAACCCCATGGGGGTTTGAAGCAGGCACAGGAGAAAGCCCGCATATCCCGAAAACGGCGCAAACCTCGATGCAGATTGCCTGTTCAAACGGGGGATTGGAATTCCCGACCTTAAATGTTTGGAGTGGGGCCGCGCATTGGAATGAAAAGCCCGAAATGCAGCCCACAGAAGTCGATCAGGCTGTACCATTGATCAAACAGTTAGAGCATTTCGCATTGGTGATCCAAGGCAAAGCAGAACCCATAGTTGATGCCGCATCTGCCCGTGAAACATTGGCTGTCATCTTGGAAATCGAACGCGCCACTGCGCCACCCTCGCTAAGATTATAACGGTGCAGAGATGACCCAAGCCCCCGCAACATTGATCCAATCACAGGCCCGCACTGGAATTGTTTTGATGATTGCGGCATGGGGCACATTTTCTGTGATCGATACATCGGCCAAGTTTTTGGTGATGGCAGCGATCCCTGCGGTTCAGGTCGCGTTTATGCGCTACGCGGTGCAATTTCTGTTTACGGTAATCGAAGGATCGCGCGATGGTATATCTGTTATCCGCATACTTGATCGCAAGACGCTGACGCTGCTGATTTTGCGTGGATTGATTTTGGTGGTGTCGACGTTTTTTAATTTTATCGCCGTCAAATACCTATCGCTCACCATGACCGCGGCGATTATGTTTTCCTCCCCGATCTATGTCGCACTGCTTTCCATCCTATTTTTGGGAGAGCGCGTTGGCATTTGGCGGTGGAGCGCGATAATCGTTGGATTTATCGGCGTTTTAATCATCGTGCGCCCCTTCAATGAGGATTTTCACTGGGCCGCGCTCTTGTCGCTTCATAATGCTGTTGCTGTTGCTGTGTTTTCGATGATCACGCGTCGCTTGGCAGGCACGGTAAACGCACAGGTTATGCAGTTTTTTGCAGGCGGTTTGGGCATGTTGGCACTGTTGCCTTTTGCAGTTTATGCCTGGCGCATGCCGACCGAAACCATCGGTTGGGTGTTGTTGTTCGTCATGGGGGGCGCTGCATGGTTGGGGCACAACATGTTTTCACGTGCACATATTTATGCCAGCGCCAGTACCCTGATGCCATTTTCCTATTCATTCATAATATTTATGGCGCTTTCTTCAACCATATTTTTCGCCACACGCCCTGATATTTGGGTCTATGTTGGGGCGGCATTGGTTGCAGGATCGGGCCTGATCATTTGGTGGCGCGAGAAACAAAATAATTTAGACGATACATAGAAGGATACCCAAGATGAATTCATATGACTTTTACGATCAGGTCGCTGTTATCACAGGGGGGGCGCAGGGCATTGGGTATGCTGTTGCCAAGCGGATGATTGAAAATGGCGCCACGGTTGTCATTTGGGATTTCAACATGGATCTGGCCCAAGCCAGCGCGTCCAAGCTGGGCGCAACTGCGCTTCATTGCGATGTTAGCGATTGGAACAGTGTTCAGGCTGCAGCGCAGCAGACAGAAAATCAATTGGGGCGCATTGATGTTTTGGTGAACTCCGCTGGTGTGGCGGGGGCTAATGCCGTTGTCGAGGAGTATCCGATCGAGGAATGGAATAAAATCATGTCCGTCAATCTGAACGGAACCTTTCACACAAATCGTGCGGTCATTGCAGGCATGAAACAACGCGGATATGGGCGGATTGTGAACATTGCATCGATTGCTGGAAAAGAGGGTAATCCAAACGCGAGCGCCTATTCTGCATCCAAGGCGGGGGTGATCGCGTTGACAAAATCATTGGGAAAAGAGGCGGCAGATTTCAATATCGGTGTGAATTGCGTCACACCCGCGGCGGCCCGCACGGCGATCTTTGATCAAATGTCAGAGGAACATATCAATTACATGCTGTCGAAAATACCGCGCAACCGATTTGTGGATGTGGCCGAGGTTGCCAACATGATCTGTTGGATCGCAAGTGCCGAAAACGCATTCGCGACTGGGGCTGTGTTTGACCTGTCAGGTGGTCGCGCAACATACTAGGGCAAGGGAGGCTCGCATGAAAAACATTGGTGTTATCGGACTGGGGGATATGGGCAGTGGTCTGGCCAAGAACCTGATGGCAAATGGATTTTCCGTTTTTGGTTTGGATCTAAAGCCAGAACGACAGGCGGCATTCATCGATATGGGCGGCACCTTGGTGGATGATGCCGCAGACTTGGGGCGTCGGGTTGATGCGGCCTTTGTCATGGTGATGAATGGGGATCAGGCGAAATCAGTGATCCTTGGCCCCAATGGTTTGGTCGAACATATGGAGCAGGGCGGTGTTGTGATCCTAAGCGCGACGATCAAACCGCATGAGGCCGTTGAAATTGGCGCGGCCATGCAGGGCAGTGGCATTTACCTGATCGATACGCCCGTATCGGGCGGGTTCCCGGGGGCACAGGGCGGCACGCTAACGATGATGGCGGCTGCCCCTGATGAGGTCATGGTGCGCGCCCGTCCTGTGTTAGAGGCGGTGTCGGCCTCAATCCACCACGTGGGAACCAAGGCGGGGGATGGACAAACGGTAAAGGCCTGTTTGCAATCCCTGATCGGGTCCCAATTTTCTGCCACGTTTGAGGCCGCCGCATTGGCCGCCAAAGCAGGGGTAAGTGGTGAAGTGCTTTACAACGTTTTTTCAACCTCTGGGGCGGGCAGTGGCGTTGTGAACAACGCGCTTCAAAAAATCATTGATCGCGAATTCGAAGGAACGGGTAGTCATATCAACACGATGCATAAGGACCTGACCATTTCATTGAACTTGGCTGAAAATCTGGGTGTTCCGATGCACACAGCCGCCGCCGCGATGCAGATATTTCACGCAGGGCGCAGCAAATATCCCAATGGCGATAACTGGGTCTGTACCCGCGTGATCGAAGAGATCATCGGCGCAGAATTACATAGATAGGGGGATCACATGAAACTGGGTGTTATATGTGACGGGATCAGTCGGGATCTGGAACACACTGTTTCGGTGATGAATGAATTTGATCTGACCTATGCTGAACTGCAATTTGTGTGGGATCACGAGGTTGGGGATCACAGCGCAGAAGAGATCAAAAAGATTGATCAAATTTGTCGGGACAACGGCAAGCCTGTCAGTTGTTTGTCGCGCCACATTTTTGCAGGGATGAGCACCGAAAACCGTCCCGGTGATGCACTGCATCAAAAACATATGGATGCGCTAAAACGTGTGGTTGATATGGCGCATGTGGTGGGATCGCCATTGGTGCGGATCATGACCCAGAAAAAGGAACAAATCCTATGGGGTCATAATGGGGCCGAACAGTGGAATGTTGCCAAAGGGGCGTGGGATACAATGCCCCCCATGATTGCCCCCGCGGTGGATTTCGCGCGGCAGGCGGGTGTGACCTTGGTCGTGGAAACGGGCAATGGGACCATGGTGAATTCCAATTACACGGCCCGCAAATTGATTGATGAGCTGGATGCCAAAGATACGCTAAAGGTGTTGTGGGACCCTGCCAACAATTGTTGGTGTCATGAATTGGCCTATCCTGACGGTTATGACACGGTGCGGGACGGATATCTGGGCCATATTCATATCAAGGATGTTTTGGTGGACACACCCCGCGCCACATTAACAGTCAAGAAAATGGGAGAGGGTCAATTGGCACCACTATTCGCGCCCCTTGCCGATGCGCTGCGGCGGGATAGCTATGACGGAGTGATTTCCTTTGAAAGTGTGTATCACCCTGGAAACGGTAATTTTGAGGATGGATTTCGACAATCCATCGGTCTGTTCAATGATTTGTTTGGAGATAACCTAGAATGAGCGACAAAGATGTGATTGGATTTATTGGTGTTGGGTATATGGGGCATGGGATGGCCCACAACATCATGAAGGGCGGCTACCCGCTTGTTATCAAGGGAAATAAAAACCGTGTTCCCGTTGATGATCTGGTGAATTCAGGGGCGCGCGAGGCGCAGGATTTGGCAGATTTGGTTGCGCAATGTGACGTCATTCACATGTGCCTATCCAATTCCCCCCAAGTGGAAAACATCATTTTTGGCGCAGGCGGTATTTTGGAAAATGCCAAAGATGAATTGATCGTGATTGATTGCACTACGGCTGATCCAACATCAACCTCGCGCATTGCCGCTGCTATGGCTGAAAAGGGGATGCATTTTGTCGATGCCCCCTTGGGTCGCACACCAAAAGAGGCCGCAGAAGGCACGTTGGATGCCATGATTGGGGCCAGTGATGATTTGTTTGAACGGATCAAACCGATTGTTGAGTGCTGGTCTGGCAATATTATCCATGTGGGTCCTGTTGGTGCAGGTCATAAAATGAAATTGATCATGAATTTCATCGCGATGAGCTATGCATCCCTATATTCCGAGGCGACAGTTTTAGCCGCGAAATCAGGGCTTTCGCCGCAAAAGGTGAATGAGGTGATTGGATCAAGCCGTCTGTCGAACGGGTTCTTTGACACCTTTATGAAATATCTGGTGGGCGGTGATCCAAATGCGCATAAGTTTTCGTTGGAAAACGGGGCCAAAGATATCGGGTATGTCGCCAATATGGCCCATGATGCGCAGATGATGAACCCAATGGGGGCAGCGGCGAAAAACTATTTCACCCATGCGATCGCCACAGGAAATGGGGGTAATTACGTGCCCACCTTGGTTGATCTGATCGGTGCAATGAATGGCATCAATATTCAGGATGAGGTGGAAAAGGGGCGCTGATGCCCCTTTATCCCGCGCGCCCTTGGGCAAATGCAGCTGCCAAAAAGACCACCATCAACATCGAAAGCGCCATCATAATGTTGATGGTACGTTGTGTGCGCTGACTTAGGTTCAATTCATGCAGCAGGGTGCCCGCATACAACCATCCAAGATGTAGCGGTATCCAAATTGCATTTGTAATCATAATCTTAAGAATGATTTCTAATGTCAAATTCTCGGGCATAAACCCAAACCCAGTGATCAGGGACGTGTTCACAACATAGGCTTTGGGATTGATCGCCTGTAACAAAACACCCCCCATGATGCCCGGGGGTGATTTCGCCTCGATAAAGGCGATTTTAGCGCCTGCAAATGCAATCCGCGCCGCCAAATAGATCAGATAACCCATTGATAGTGTTAACAGAACGACCCTAAGGATTGGCATTGATAAGATGACCGCGGCAAATCCTGTGATCACGGCCAACATGACCATGTTCGTCCCTAAAAATAACCCGAAAACATACCGCAACGACGGTTTAAACCCATAGGCCGCGCCAAACCCAGCCGTTGTCAAAACACCTGGACCGGGTGTGATGATCAAAAACAAAACAGCAAGTGCGAATACGATCATCGATTAAAATACCTTATTTCAAAGTGGATTATTGGGTAGTGCAAGTATCGAAAACTAACTCCGCTTTATCAAGGGGTTGTTCAGATGAATGGCCCTGATTTTTTTCCAAAATATTCCAATCTTCCCCTTTAATTTCGCATTCGCCCGTCTAATTCCCAAGTACCAAATAAGGAGAAGATGAATGGCTGGTGTGGATGCGGGCGCAGCCCGACAGGTAAATGCGTAGGCTGGCATGGCCTAAGCGAAGAGCAGTATCAGGAAAAGAAAGCAGCCTATGAAGCCAAACAGGCCGCTAAATCAGCCGAGAATTAAATTCATGGGTCGCATTTGCGGCCCATGTTTTGTTTTGTTAAATTGCGTTTTGCGCCAAAAGCTTTTTCAAATCCGAATTTCCACCAATCAATTGCTGATCCACGAAAATCATCGGAAACGTCGGCCAACCTGTCCACATTTTCAACGCAAGTCGTTTGCGCCACATGCTCGTATAGCTGCCGTATTCGATATATTTAAAATCCAACCCTGCTTTTGTTAGGTTTTTGCGCGCTTGCCACACCGCATCATTCCACCGCATGCCAACCACAACAATTCTGTTTTGTTCTACGGCGGCCTCTACAGCTGCAACGACGTCCGCGTGATAGGAATTGACCTGGTCCTGCTGCGTTGGATGGATTTGATCATTCGTTAACATTTTGCGCATAACTATCCCCTTTTTGGTGATGTTATGACGAGGGCGTGCGCAAAATGGAAGCCATTGATTTGCCCTTGGCCAATTCATCGACCAGTTTATCTAAATAACGGATCTCTTGCATGAGTGGGTCTGTTATGTCTTCGACGCGAACACCACAAATGCTTCCCGTGATCAATCGTCGATCTGGGTTAGGGGCAGGCACCGTTCAAGCTCGTTTTGTCTGACAGTACCCAGGTTCATGCTTGGCGATCTACACCGTAATCACCGCAGAGTTCCGAGAGAACGGCGTGTAGCCGCGCGATGATTTCTGTGCGTGGTGAAGCGGTTCTTTCTACGATGCCAATCTGGCGAATTACCTGAGGGCTTCCAAAGGGAAGGCGGGCGATATGCATATCTCCGGGTTCCTGTAGGGCCACATGGGGAACAACCGATATGCCGAGACCTTGGCGGACGCAGGTGACGATCGAACCGATGGTGTCGATCTCGGCCACATCGTTTGTCACGACCCCCAAGCGGGATAATTCAGTGTCGATTAGATTGGCCAGGGGTACGGCGCTGCGAAAACGAATGTAGGGGCGCGTGTTTAATAATTCGAGCGGATCGCTCGATTCCACTCCGGGTGGCAAGATCAGCCAAAGTGGCTCCCGCAGGAAAGGACTCCACCGCAGGGCAGTTGGAAATCCCAAGTGTTCGGCGACGATCGCGGCGTCTAGTCGACCTGCGGCTACATCTGAAATGAGTGTCGAGGATAACGAAACACGCAGGCTAGGTTTCAGGTCTGGATAACGTTGGCGCATCTGCACCATCGCGCTTGGAAGTAGGTTCAGAGCACTGGACCGTACCGATCCCAGCAATAGCGTACCGGCGATCTGATCACCGCGTAAACTGGCCTTGGTGTCCTCTTCGCGCCGTAGCATGTCCCGTGCCATTTCAATGACCTGCAGACCATCCGGAGTAATGCTAGGAGGACGTGTGCCGCGGTCAAAGAGCGTGACCCGCAGTTCATCTTCCAGTGCGTGAATTTGTTGGCTGACCGCCGAAGGTGTCAGGTGGACGACCTCTGCTGCCTGCGCAAAAGTGCCATGGGATTGTATCGCTAAAAGTGTCTTGAGCTGTCGCGTGTCCATCACTAAATCCAGTTTTTCTAAATTTAATAACCAGAATTTGGCACTTTAGTGAAGAGTTTTTTCGCATTAACGTTTTAGCGAAGAGAAAGCGCAGTCCGGTTAGGCAGACCCCTGTGAAGTACTCTATCGAAAAATTTGAGGGGAAGGCGTCCAGACGCTATGAATACACACGCGATGAGTAAGACAATCCTCGTTACGGGACCTGACCTCGACCCAGGGGCGGCTCGCATAGTGGCGGAGCACGGATATCAGACTGTGCATACCCCGCCTTATGCCGACAGCACAGTCATATCCGCGTATCTGAAAGAGACGGGAGCAGAGGGTGTCGTGTCCCGAATGGGTCGATTAGATGCGGCCATTATGGATGCCGCGCCCAGGCTTAAGGTGATTTCAAAACATGGGGTCGGTGTCGACAATATCGACATCCAGGCTGCTGCTGAGCGGGGTATTCCGGTTCTGGTCGCGACTGGCGCAAACGCTGTTTCCGTTGCCGAGCACGTGATTGCGCTGCTACTTGCCACGGTGAAGCGCGTGCTGCCTCTCGATGCTGGTTTGCGTGCCGGACGTTGGGAAAAGCCAGGTTATTCTGGCAGTGAGATTTCCGGATCAACTATGGGGCTGATTGGTATGGGTGCGATTGCACAGGCCACGGGGCGCATGGCCAAGGGGCTTATGCTGCGCCTGGTGGGTTTTGACCCTTATGCCCCAGACAGCGCTTTTGAAGCGCTTGGCGTTCAACGCTGCACGAGTTTTGACGACCTGTTGGACCAGGCCAATATACTGTCATTGCATTGTCCGTTGACCGACCAGACGCGGTCCATCCTGAACGCGGATGCACTGGCTCGTATGCCAGCGGGTAGCTACGTCATCAACACCGCACGCGGCGGATTGATCGACGAGGCGGCGTTAGTCGCCGCGATTCAATCTGGGCATATTGCCGGCGCAGGGCTTGATACTTTTGCGGTCGAACCGCCTGCCGCTAATCACCCATTTTTCAACGTGCCGGAAATCGTAATGACCCCGCATATCGGCGGCGTGACTCGCCAGGCAGGTGCGCGCGTCGGTATCGACGCGGTGCGCGGTATTTTTCAGGTCCTAAACGGTCTGCCCGTGGCGCCCGAACGCATCATCAACCGCAAACTTTTAGCCGCCGCGCAGGCGGAACGATCCAGCGTGGGGAAATCGCTATGAGCATCGGTTTTCGTATCCTGAAACGCGATCGCGTTGCCCCAGCCGAACTTGTTGCTGAATTTGCAAAATTACCCGTCGCAAACGTGTCTGACAGCATGGCGCGTATGACTGCGGCTGGATCATCGCTGCGTCCGATGCATACGTCCGGGGGAATGGCAGGTGTAGCGCTGACGGTCAAGGCGCGGCCCGGCGACAATCTGATGCTACATAAAGCCATCGACATGGCACAGCCCGGTGATGTGATTGTCATGGATGCTGGGGGCGATACGACCAATGCCCTGTTTGGCGAAATGATGCTGGCCTATGCGATCAAGCGCGGCGTGGCTGGATTGGTGCTCAATGGTGCGATCAGGGATTCGGATGCAATGAAAGAGGTCAATCACCCGGTCTTTGCCGTTGGTGTAACGCATCGCGGCCCCTTTAAGGACGGGCCGGGTGAAATAAATGTGCCTATCGCGATCGATGGCATGGTGGTTCATCCCGGTGACATCATCATTGGCGACGGCGATGGCGTGCTTTGTGTGCCACTAGATGCAGCCGACGACATCCTAAAAAAAGCGCAGGCAAAGCTGGCGGCAGAAACCGCACAGATGCAAGCCATCGCCGAAGGCAAAAACGATAGGTCATGGGTGGATACAACGCTGCGTAAGCTTGGCTGTGTCCTGCCCAAAGACTGAAATACAAAAAAATCGCATGAACAGGAGGAATGACATGCTTAACATCTTTAAGAAAACCGCCATTGCAGGTGCAATGATCCTAACCGCGGGGACGGCGCTGGCTGAATATCCTGAAAAACCCATCGAGGTGATCGTCGGATATTCCGCAGGCGGTGGCACCGACGTAATGGCCCGTACGACCATGCCATTCATTGAAAAATATCTGGGTAATGGTGCCAGCATCGTGGTCAAGAACATGCCCGGTGCTTCGGGCCAGATTGGCATCACCGAAGTGGCTGGTTCCGAACCGGATGGCTACACCCTCGGCACATTCAACCTGCCGGGCATGATGGCTCGTACGCTGGACCGCGAGGCGGCATACGACCGCAACAGCTTTACCTATCTGGCAAACGTAGTAAACGATCCCAACGTGATCGTCTCGGCGAAGGGCAGCGGGATAAATTCGATGGATGATCTAATCGCGGTGGCCAAAGAAGCCCCTCTGGCGGTGACCGTTGGTATGTCGTCTCTTGGTGGCGATGACCACTTCCTGCTGATCAAATTGCAGAAACTGACAGAAACCGAATTCACCGTCGTACCGTTTAAGGGCTCTGCCCCCGCGCGAACTGCGGTGATGGGCGGCCATGTCGCCGTAGGAATCTTCAACGTGTCCGAAGTTGCGAAATTTCAGGGTGAGCTGAACGTGCTTGGCGTTGCACAGCCCGCGCGTTCCGATTTCGCGCCCGAAGTTCCAACATTCCGCGAGCAGGGTCTTGATCTGATCAATGGCTCAATGCGCGGTGTTGTTGCCCCCGCTGGCCTGCCCAAAGATGTGGCAGATGCTCTGCGCGCGGCCTTTGAAAAGGCAGCGCAGGATCCCGATTTCCTCAAGGCCATGGCCGATACCGCTAACCCAGTGTCTATGGTTACCGGCGAAGAGTTCCGCGAGCTGACCGACGGTCTTTATGACCTGGCCAAAGAAACTTGGGAAACGACTCCCTGGAACTAAGCGAAACAAGCGCAGGGGGAGCTTTTATCTCTCTGCGCATCCCCTTCTGACCCAACGGATCCAGCACTATGACCGACCATCCAAAGAACCGCCTGCTCAGGCCCGAGACGCTGACAGCGCTTTTCATTAGCGTCATCGCCATCGGATTCCTGGTTCCAACGTCCAAGCTACGCTCGATCTCGGCGTTGTTGCCTGCCGCGATGCTGATCGGTCTGATTGTTCTGGGCGTGGTTCTGCTGGTGATTGATCAACACAAAGCATCGAGAGGCGAAACCGCAGCCGCGATGACCAAAGCACCCAAACGTGTCGCTGGCGCGTTCCTGCTGATCCTTGGATACGCATTGGCAACCGATTTCGTTGGTTTCTATGTCAGTACCGCAATTACCATTCCACTTGTGGCTTTTGCTTTCGGCTATCGCAACCCGCTGGGCCTTGCGATTGCGACTGTCATCGTTGTAGGCACAATTTGGATGACCTTTGATTTTGGGATGTCACAAGATTTTCCCTCTGGCCGTCTTTGGGGGCGCTAAACAATGTATTCTGATCTTTTGCAAGCATTGCCGAACGTCTTGGAATGGACGAACTTTGCCGCCGTCATTATCGGGGTGATCGCTGGCATCGTTGTGGGTGCCATGCCGGGTCTGTCTGCCACCATGGCTATTTCTGTTCTTGTGCCGTTTACCTTTGGACTTGAGCCACTTGTCGCGCTCGGACTTATGGCAGGCATTTATAACGGTGCAATGTATGGTGGTGCGATCCCAGCCGTACTGTTGCGCATCCCTGGCACACCTGCTGCCGTTGCCACCACCTTTGACGGCTACCCGATGGCACAAAAGGGCGAAGGTGGATTCGCGTTACAGGTTGCGGTCATTTCTTCAGCTATCGGTGGCATCGCTTCTGCTTTTGCACTGATGCTGCTGGCCCCTCCTTTGTCCAAGGTGACGCTACTCTTTGGTCCTTCCGAAGTGTTCTGGGTTGCGGTCTTTGGTCTTGCCTCAATTATTTTCTTGCTGGGCGGTAACCCTGTCAAGGGCCTGATTTCGGCCTTTTTTGGCGTGTTCGTTTCGGTCATCGGGTCTGACCCGATCTATGGCAACGATCGCTTTACTTTTGGCCAGCTTGAGATCCTGGATGGCATTCACATCGTGATCCTGCTGGTCGGCCTTTACGCGCTGCCGCCAGTTATTGACCTGTTAGAAACCCCACTAAGGACCGGCGTGGATAATTCCAAACTTGGTACCGAGTCGATCTGGAAGGCGCTGCCGCGTATGAAAGGGTATTGGAAGACCTGGTTACGCGGGTCGGCCATTGGCATCTGGATCGGTATTTTGCCCGGGGCAGGTGGGTCGATGGCGGCGTTCATGTCATATAATGAGGCACGCCGCAGCTCGACGAACCCCGATGTCTGGGGCGAGGGTGAGCCCGAGGGCGTTGCCGCCGCCGAAGTTGCGAACAATGCCGACACCGCGTCGGCGTTGATCCCAGCACTGACGCTGGGCATCCCCGGTACCGCTGTTGCGGCGGTCATGCTGGGGGGGCTGCTGGTTCATGGATTGCAGCCGGGCCCGATGCTGTTTCGCGAAAACCCTGACATCGTTTTTGGCTTTATGTGGCAGTTTCTGTTCGGTGCGATCCTGCTGGTGCTTTTGGGCGGCTCGTTGGCTACTAATTCGTTTGCCCACCTGCTGAACCTTCCACGTCCACTTCTGGGATCTGTCATCATCGTACTGATGCTAATCGGTGTTTATTCGATACATGGCCGTATGTTCGACGTTTATCTGATGCTTGGCTTTGGCGCGATTGGTTGGGTGATGGACCGGCTTAAGTTCCCGCTTCCTCCGGTCGTGTTGGGCCTGATCCTAGGCGGCTTTGCTGAAGAGAATTTGCGCCTTGCCCTGCGGATCGGACGCGGTGACCCGATGATCCTTTTCCAGAATACGACCAGCTTGATCCTCGTGGCGCTGACAATCGCCGTGATTATCGGCCCAACGCTGAAAAAGCGGTTCAGCAATAGCCGCAAGACCGCGTGAAGATCAGCTTGAAAAAAGTTTCATGCAGCCAAATCGGTGCGATAAGACGAATGAGAACTCGCATAACCAACCACTCACCACAAAATCGTTTATGAAGATCGGTTGCTTTGCTACGTTTGTAGCCAAAGGGGACCGAAATGAAATTTGCAGATCAGAAGAAAGTCGAAATTTTAGAAGTACACGCTGAGGGCGAAGTTGGACAAATTGTGCTGAGCGGAGCCCCAGATATTCCAGGCGAGACACTTCTCGACCAAATGAACTATATCAACGAGTGTGATGACAGCTTTTTGAAGTTTTGCCTACACGAGCCCAGAGGCAAATCCCAAATGACTGTGAACCTCTTACTTCCCTCGAAGAACGCTGCCGCTGAATACGGGTTTATCCCGATGCAACCTGATGGTGCACACTCAATGTCTGGTTCAAATGCAATGTGTGTCGCAACTGCATTAATCGAGCTAGGTTTTGTGCAACCTAGTGGAGACAAATGCCGAGTACCGATCGATACTCCATCTGGGTTAATAGTTGCTAACGCAACCGTGTCCGGCTCGAAAGTAAGTAGTGTCGAAATTGAAATGCCACCAAGTTTCTTGGAGCATCCCAACATAGAGATCAACGTAAAAGACTTCGGAACAGTTACAGCTGATATTGCATTCGGCGGTTGCTATTTTGTGCTCGTTAATGCTGAACGGTTGAATCTTCAAATCTCCAATCAAAACGCTGGGAAGCTAGTGCAGCTAGGCAAAGCGATCAAAGAAGCAGCATCCGCACAAATTAAAGTGAAGCATCCGGAAATACCCGAACTAAACCAAATCGAATACACTATGTTTGTTGAGCATTCTTTACCCAAAATAAAAACATCGACTATTCTTTACCCGGGAAGAGTGGATCGCTCACCGTGTGGTACTGGCACGGCTGCGCAGTTAGCAGCCTTGGTTGCGAAAGGAGAACTGCAGAGCAATCAAGAACTTATCTCGGAGTCAATCATTGATGGCAAGTTCTATGCAAGGGTGAAAGATAAAGTGAAATGCGGAGAAAGAGACGCGATTATTCCCGCCATGCGAGGAAGGTCATGGGTATACGGCAAATCACAATTTTTTATTGACCCTAATGATCCGTTTTTATCGGGATATACACTCAGTGATACTTGGTAGGTTTTGAGTAACCAACTCACATTATCAACCATTCACCACAAAAGCGTTTATGAAAATCGGAGTAATTGCTACTGGTGTAGCCAGTTCAGTCACGCTGGCTAAGTTTTGTCCTATCA
>Ga0255773_10001881_pt1 | contig 20322 bp, 15 predicted proteins | sample 011ome_17_FD_179971 | JGI IMG/M metagenome (GOLD analysis project Ga0255773, IMG submission 179971) | Coastal salt marsh microbial communities from the Groves Creek Marsh, Skidaway Island, Georgia - 011502XT metaG (version 2) | ecosystem: Environmental > Aquatic > Marine > Intertidal zone >...
CGTAATCGTTGGAGTAACCTACTGCCGAGATTGCATGATCTCCTGGAATAAATGTTCCAGAAGAAGCATTCCACACCAAAGTATTTCCGTCTGCGATAGGTGTTGTTATTAGATCAACATCAGACAAATCGCCGACTGACTGGACTGCTGGTGGGATTGTTGTTGAAGTCCATGCTCCATTTTCATAGACATAGAGTTCTCCAGTGGTCGTATCATCATACCACAAATCACCTTCATTCGCTTCAGTAGGAGCTGTTCCAGATACAACCACACTAGCACCACCAGACATATCGCCAGGCTTCCAGGTACTATTTGCATTATCCCATAGCAACACTTGACCATCAGTAGGTGCGGTCGTAGTTGTATCTACATCGGATAATCCACTGATACTGGAAATTAACTCACTTGAGTTGGCGAGTTCGACCCATGCACCCATATGAGCGAAATACATCTTACCATCTGCATGACTGTGTGCCATGGCACCATGATATGTCGTTGCATCTGGGAACGATGTCTGGTCTGCATAATAGAATGGAATGACCGCAGTAGCAGTTCCAGTAAGATCTACCTTTCCACCCAACGAAGTTGTAATTGTTGTAGCGAAGTTAGGATCATCACCTAATGCAGCAGCCAACTCATTCAACGTATCAAGTGTTGTTGGAGCGGTATCTACGATAGATGCTACAATGTTTGCAGCAGTATCGAATCCGTTCGAAGATAGATACGTTCCAACTCTTGTATCAGTATAATATAGATTCGTAGAACCTTCAGCAATGTCATCAGTATCGTTGTTAGCGAGACTAATTGTTACTGGATTTGAATTTGCATCTGTAACGACCAATGATCCAGTATCAACAGAGAGAGTTACTTCACCAAGATAGAGAGTGTTTCCACTTAGATAGAGATCCTTAAATCTATTTGTTGCAGAACCCAAATCATATGCAACATCGGTATCTGGAATTAGATCGCCAGCGATAGTAGTATCACCAAGTGTTTTTCCAGTTAATGTTTGCTCACCAGTTAATGTTACTAGAGTATGTGCTCCTCCACCGACTGGCAGCAATGTGGTATTGCCACTATGACTGAATGTGATTCCACTAGCGTGAGTTTGGATAGTAGCAGTATCTAGATAGAGAGTAGATCCTGATAGATAGAGGTCTTTAAATCTATTCGTTGCAGAACCCAAATCATATGTGATATCAGTTGCAGGAATAATGTCTGCAGAGATTGTTCCCAATGCATTATTGAAGTCGGTCTGACTGAATGAGTCTCCAGGGACGAACTTAGAATTAGCAGAATCCCAAATTAATGCTTGTCCATCAGTAGGAGCAGTCGTTGTAATATCAACGTCGCCCAACTCATTGATAGATTCGATAGTGACTGGAACTGCCGTAGACAACCATGCACCATTCTCATATACATGCAATTCGCCAGTGGTAACGTTATCGAACCATAGATCACCTTCTTCAGCAGTCTCTGGAGCGGTTCCGGATACGACTACACTAGCACCACCAGCAGCATCAGCGAATGTGAAACCACCAGCACCATCAGTTGTTAGAACTTGTCCAATTGTGCCATCGACAATACTCAAGTCAGTTAGTGCAGATGGAATAGTTGGGGCGCCAGTTAGACTTGAATATGCACCATCAAATGCATCAGTAATACCATATCCGGCAAGTGTTGTTGGAGTTGTAGTTAAATCAGCGAATGCAACTGATTGAAGTGCAGTATCTGCTAATGTACCTTGAGCAGCCGTCGCGAAGTATTCCACATTTTGTGCTGCAGCAGTACCTAGATCAGCCGTGTTAGCCTTTAAACCAATTGCAGTTGCCGTAGTAGTTGCAAAGTTAGGATCATCACCTAATGCAGCAGCCAACTCATTCAATGTATCTAGTGTTGTTGGAGCGGTATCGATTAAGTTAGCAATCTGAGTTCCAACGTATGTCTCAGTAGCATATCCAGTTAAATCTACTGCGACATCTCCAGGGACGAACTTAGAATTAGCAGAATCCCAAATTAATGCCTGTCCATCAGTAGGAGCATTAGAAACAAGGTCAACATCACTTAGATCACCGACACTTGAGAATTCTAGTGTACTTAGACCAGCCGTTGATAACCAAGTGGTTCCGACATACGTATAAAGTTGCCCACTATTGGTGTTATCGAACCACAATGCACCTTGTTCCGGATCAACAGGAGCAGTACCAGATACAACGGCACCTCCGATAGCAGCATCTTCGAATGTAAATCCACCAGCACCATCAGTCGTTAGAATTTGACCAATTGTACCGTCTGTGATTCCAAGATCGGTCAGCGCAGATGGAATAGATGGAGCACCAGTTAAACTTGCATAAGCACCATCAAACGCATCAGTGATGCCGTATCCAGCGAGAGTCGTTGGTGTGGATGTAAGGTCGCCGAAAGCGACAGACTGTAATGCACTATCCGCCAAAGCACCTTGTGCGGCAGTAGCGAAGTATTCGACGTTTTCTGCAGCAGCAGTACCTAGATCAGCACTATTCGCCTTTAGAGCTATAGAATTGGTGATCGTCGTTGCAAAGTTCTCATCATTTCCTAACGCAGCTGCAAGTTCATTCAACGTGTCTAGAGTAGCTGGAGCGGATGCGACCAAATCAGAAACAGCAGTATTAACATAAGTCTCTGTCGCATATCCAGTAAGATCGGCAGCTTGTAATGCAGTATCTGCCAAAGCACCTTGAGCGGCGGTTGCATAGTTAGTAGATGCAGTAGAAATTGCGGAGGTGACATATGTCTCGGTAGCATAACCAGTAAAGTCTACTGCTACATCTCCAGGAATAAAAGTACTACTAGCATTATCCCAGACCAAAGCCTGACCATCGGTAGGGACAGTTGTGGTAATATCAACATCACTTAGATCACCAACACTTGAGAAATTAAGAGTAGTTAATCCTGCAGTCGATACCCAAGAGGTTCCGACATATGCATACAGTTGACCAGTGGTGACATTATCAAACCAGAGGTCGCCTTCTTCCGGTGATGCTGGTGCAGTTCCCGATACGATTGTAGGAGTAGCGCCATCTTCAAATGTAAAGTTTCCAGATCCATCTGTGGTTAATACTTGACCAACAGTTCCGTCAGAGATGCCAAGATCAGATAGTGTCAATGCACTAACTTCCCATCTTGAATTTGCATCAACCCACTTTAACATATCTCCATCTGCTGGAGTTGTATAGTATACATCGTGGAGTTCGTTTAATTCATATCCATTGTCAACTTTAACGTATATAGAACCAGTATTTGCATCAATTTTCTCAACATGACCCAATACGACCAAGTGATTTGGAGCGATTGGTTTTGTTTGTGTATATGCACCAGCGACTGTATCAGAAAGGTATATCGCACCAGCAGTTAATGTCGAAGTATTTATCTTATCGATCAAACCGCCTACGATGACATAACCCTCAGCGCCATTAGCGATGGTCTCTGATACCATGCCAAGAGTAGATGCTGAAGTGGATTCTGCATCTGCTTTTGCAAGTTGGACTGCTACGACGTTACCTTGAACACCAGCAGACCTGACGATCTGTCCCTTTGTTAATTCGGCGCCAGTTGCGTTGTATACCTTAACGACTTGTGTACCACCGATCTTGATAGTAGTTTGTCCATTACCAGCTTGATATTCAAGGAAACCGTCATTATATACAACGGTTACATCACCAGTTGTAACTTCACCAGTTAGATTACCAATGAAAGATCCAGCTTGAACGGTAGCGAGGTTAAACGATGCATCAGAAGTGTCGATATATGCAGATGCATCTGGTTCCGGAGTGTATCCATCATAGAACTTCCATACTCCATCAGTAGCATCACGGAAGATACCAGCGTGTGCATAAGTTCCGTCGTTATAATTACCAGCGATACCAAGATCAGGGTTAGCGACAGTACTACCTTCATTGAGGTAGATCATGTTATCTTCAACAGCGAGATTAGTAGCGTTGATAGTAACTGTTGTACCAGATACAGTTAAGTCACCGTCAATCTGTACACTACCAGTAGAAGTGATATCAGCGAAGGTAACATTAGAAGTCGTAGAAACATCCTGACCGATTGCGATTTCACCTGATGTTACAGTAACACCAGTACCACCAGTTACATATGCATCGATCTCTGTATCAACTCGTGCATCTGTGTAATAGAGGTTAGTTGTACCTTCTGTAATCTCGTCTGTATTATCTTTTGCAGCTACCGCATCGTTAACGAATGTCTCAGTAGCATATCCAGTCAGGTCGGATGCTTGTAGAGCAGAGTCTGCCAAAGCACCTTGCGCAGCAGTAGCGAATGCGGTAGAATCTTCTGCAGCTGCGGTTCCTAGAGTAGGAGTTCCAGATAGACTTGAATACGCACCATCAAAGGCATCAGTGATACCATATCCTGCGATAGTTGTAGGAGTGGAAGTAAGGTCTGCAAATGCAACTGATTGAAGCGCCGTGTCTGCCAACGCACCTTGTGCGGCAGTAGCATAATTAGATGATGCGGTAGATATAGCTGTATTTACATAAGTCTCAGTAGCATAACCAGTAAAGTCTACTGCTACATCTCCAGGAATAAAAGTACTACTAGCATTATCCCAGACCAAAGCCTGTCCGTCAGTAGGAGCATTGGTCGCAAGATCAACATCTGATAAGTCGCCAACACTTGAGAACTCTAATGTACTTAGACCAGCTGTAGATACCCAAGAGGTTCCGACATACGCATATAGTTGACCTGTTGTTACATTATCAAACCACAATGCACCTTCTTCTGGTGATGCAGGAGCGGTTCCAGATACAACGAGAGGTTCCGCAGCATCTTCGAATGTAAATCCACCAGCACCATCAGTGGTGAGGATCTGACCAATAGTACCATCTGTGATTCCAAGATCAGTCAATGATGCTGGAGCATCAGTGATACCATATCCTGCGAGCGTGGTTGGAGTCCCTGTTAGACTTGAATATGCACCATCAAATGCATCAGTGATACCATATCCGGAAATTGTCGTTGGGGTTGAAGTGAGGTCTGCGAAAGCGACAGATTGCAATGCACTATCCGCCAAAGCACCTTGTGCGGCAGTAGCGAAGTATCCAACATCCTCATATGCAGCAGTACCCAGATCAGCTGTGTTCGCTTTTAGTCCGATAGAATTAGTTACCGTCGTGGCGAAATTAGGATCGTCGCCCAATGCAGCGGCAAGTTCATTCAATGTGTCTAAAGTTGTTGGAGCAGTGTCGATTAAGTTAGAAATCGCTGTACCAACATATGTTTCTGTTGCGTATCCATTAAGATCAGCGGCTTGCAGTGCGGTATCTGCCAAAGCACCTTGTGCTGATGTTGCAGCATCAGTAATGCCGTAACCAGCCAATGTGGTTGGTGTTGATGTAAGGTCGGCGAAGGCAACTGATTGCAGTGCGGTATCTGCCAAAGCACCTTGTGCTGATGTTGCAGCATCGGTAATACCATATCCAGTCAATGTGGTTGGAGTACTCGTTAGATCAGCAAATGCGACAGACTGTAATGCAGTGTCTGCCAAAGCACCTTGAGCGGCGGTTGCATAGTTACTAGATGCAAGAGCGATTCTAGCATCCGCACGAGCATCCGTATAGTATAGATTAGTTGCGCCTTCAGACAAGTCATCTGTACTATTAGCTGCGAATGCAGTATTAAAATCAGATTGACTGAAAGACTCTCCTGGAATAAATTTAGAATTTACTGCATCCCAAACTAATGCTTGTCCTGCAGTTGGTGCTGTTGTTGTAATATCTACGTCAGATAGATCGCCGACACTTGAGAAGTTCAATGTGGTTAGACCGGCGGTTGACAACCATGAAGTGCCTACGTATGCGTAGAGTTGACCAGTGGTGACATTATCAAACCACAATGCGCCTTCTTCTGGAGATGATGGTGCAGTACCTGAAACTACTAAAGGTTCAGCCGCATCTTCGAATGTGAAACCACCAGCACCATCAGTCGTTAGAATTTGTCCGATTGTTCCATCTACGATACCAAGATCTGTTAGAACGGCAGGAGCATCAGTAATGCCGTAACCAGCCAATGTGGTTGGAGTCGTTGTAAGATCGGCGAAAGCGACAGATTGCAATGCTGTATCTGCTAATGCACCTTGAGCAGCCGTGGCGAAATACTCGACGTTTTCAGCAGCTGCGGTTCCAAGGTCAGCAGTGTTCGCCTTTAGTCCGATAGCATTAGTTACTGTCGTAGCGAAGTTAGGATCGTCTCCCAATGCAGCAGCAAGTTCGTTTAGAGTGTCTAATGTAGTAGGAGCAGTATCTACAATTGATGCTACAATGTTTGCAGCAGTATCATATCCATTGTTGGTTAGATAATCGCCAACTCTTGTGTCTGTATAATAAAGGTTTGTGGAACCTTCAGATAGATCATCTGTGTCCTTTGCACTGAATGCCGTATCAAAGTCAGACTGGCTAAATGGGGCACTTGGTGTCCAACTTGAACCATTCCATACCAATGCATCACCTGAAGAAGGCGTCGCTGTGGTTGTATCTACATCAGATAGATCATCAATAGATGCCAATCCAATTCGTGCATCTGCACGAGCATCAGTATAGTATAGATTAGTACCTTCTGTTAGATCACCAGTATCGAATGAAGTCAAGTCACCAGTAGCATCAAAACTAGTTCCTGCTGATGTGGTGATTGTATATGTGTTAGTTGACGGAGTATATGAGAACCCACTAACTCCAGCGACGTTTGTCGTAGATGCTGATGTGATCCGACCCTGAGCGTCAACTGTGATGACAGGAACCGTACTAGCAGAACCATATTCCCCAGCAGTAACGCCAGATAAAGGCATAGAAACTACACCATTAGAATATGATAATGTTGCATCTGTTGAGATAGCTGCCTGCGCTCTTACATCAGTATAATATAGGTTAGTGCCTTCTGTAAGATCAGAAGTTGTTTTCGTCGCCAACCACGTATCAGCAGTAGATGTGAAATCTGCAGTCGCAAGTTTTGTTCCAATTGACGTAGTAATCGTTGTCGCAAAATTAGGATCGTCGCCCAATGCAGCGGCAAGTTCATTCAACGTATCTAATGTCTCTGGAGCAGTATCGATTAAGTTAGATACAGCGGTACTAATAGAAGTTGTTACAAACGTCTCAGTTGCGTAACTATTAGCAGTTAGATATGTTCCGACCCTTGCATCCGTATAGTATAAGTTAGATCCTTCTGCAAGATCTGTTGTATATTTTGCAGCAAACGCATTATCAAAGTCGGTCTGACTGAAAAGGTCTCCAGGAACAAAATTAGTTCCATCCCAAATAATAGTCTGTCCAATCTGTTGACCGTTGGTTTCCAAGTCGACATTGGTGATCTGCTCTAATGGAATGTTATTAGTAGCAGTTGTGATCGCCGAGTTAGTTTCAGCGATCGTATATGTGTTGATTAGTGCAGCTTCTAGTTCGGTGAAGATAACGACTTCTTCACCGCCAGACAGTGGTGTATTAAGAACTACTTCATCGACATTTACACTATACTGATGAACCTCTAATAGAGCACCATTAATATAGATCAGTACTTGCGCAGCTGAAGGAGTAACTAATACATTACTATATCCATCCGACCCAGTGAATGTATCTTGTCCGGCAGATGCCGTAAAGGTATAAGTCTGGCGTCGAACTTGTAATAGAGTTGACGATGGGGTATTACCGATATATTGTGCCATATTATGACTGCTCCATTACGCTAACGATTGTGTCTACTGAATTTGGTAAGTCTGAATATACTAAAATAGCATCTCCAGTCTCCAATGTTATTTTATTTCCTGCCATGATTTCGATCGAACCACCAGTCGCCACCGGCGCCCCTTTAACCAAGAAAACCTGATCGCCGTCTGCGTTATCAATCTTGATATTAATAAACACGATCGATGACGACGTATTACTTATAGTCAATCCGACGACGACTGCTGTAGTAGCAGATGGTGTCAGATAGACCTGCATCGGTTGATTAGCTGGGGTAGTGGCCCCATTAAATGTTTTAAGTTTAAAAGCGTTTGCCATTTTTAGTTCATCCTAAAGCTATACTGAGTGCAATGATGTCGTCTAGGGTTGCACCATTAAGTTCTGTTACTGATAGTCCAGTTACATTTAACGATCCATTAACTGTTAAATCATTGACGACTAGGTTTGAGGACGTAGAATTTCCTCCGGCGAGGACGGATTCTAGTGTTACTGTGAAGGGGTTTTGTGCAGTACCATCGCCGAGAATCGTATTCGGGTCAACTACTACTGCTTGAGCTGATGTGATTGCAGAATCTAAGTCTGCAAGAACTTCGGAAAGAACTGTACCTGATGAGTTAATATAACCATTAGTGTCGACTTCAAGATTATCTTCGGTCACTTGACCGATCGTCATCAATTCATCATCTACGCCTTGGTTACGCTTTAAATATATGACACCATCGTAGGTGTTTAAAGCCAATTCTCCATATTGGAGTTGACCGACAAGAGGAGACTTCCCAGCTACGGAAGACTTCTTGTGTATAATATTCGTTGTCATCAGGTAAAGACCTTTTAATAGAACTCCCCTAAAGAGGGGAGGTTTTTAACAATTTACATAATATATAGGGATTTTTGCAAGTACTATATTTTAGAAAGTACCTCCATCAATTACGATGATACTTACTTCGCCGCCAGCACTGACTGCAAAGTTTGAAGAACTAAATGATGCCACACCCCTAACAGTAGTTGATGCAGTAGGAACTGAAGCATTAATTACATTATTTGCATCATCGTATGAAATACTGATGTTGCTATATGTACCGACCAACATTGCGCCGACAGCATCTTGAGCACCTTCGACGAATAGTGAATCTGTTACATCTAGTTCAATTGTAACAGCAGCAGTTTCTGTACCAGAGTTACTTACGACCAATCCACCGTTTTCGGATGCGATCGTAGCAACATAATTTCCAGTAGTATCTGTTCCTAGAGCGACTGAATTCTCTTGAATCGTAGTAGTAATTGTGATATCACCACTACCATCGAATGTAATACTACCATCAAAGTTACCAACGACGTCTCCAGTCAGTTTGATAGCACGAGCGATTTCAAGTTTAGAAGCTACATCTGCAGTACCAGTAAGAGCACCGACGACGTTGGCATTAAGAGATGCAATCTGGAACGACGCATGAGTAGGATCGATAACGTTACCGTTCTCATCTACTTCTTCAGTATATCCATCAAATAGATACCATACACCGTCTGCCTTATGGCGAACCAAACCAGAGTGTCCGTATACTCCACCATCAACTATGTTTGCAACGAAACCGACGTCGGTAGATGATTCTGTTCCGGCAACCGAACTAGCCAAGTAGATAATCGGATCTTCGACAACCAACTCTGAGACGTTAATCTGAGTAGATGTTCCTGAGACAGTGAGGTCTCCGGTGATCGTAAGACTTCCGGTGACATTGGTATCACTAGTAATCTCAACAATACCGACTCCATCTGGAGACAACTGAATATTCTGATCAGTCGTGGTCGACGAAATAATATGACCGTTGATGTTAATGTCATCAACCTGCAACTCAGTTAGAGTAGCCTTACTAGCAGCGAAGTCTCCACTAGCATCGCGAGCAACTAGTGTGCTAACTGTGTTGACCGCAGTTCCGTCAGAAGTGACTGTATATGCAGTTCCAGTATTAGAAACTGATATATGGTTTGTACCACCTAGAGTTACGACACCAGTATTCTCAATTCGAATCGCATCGCTACCAGAGTCGACATCAATGTCGATACCATTTCCAGAAACGTATGTAAGGGTTGCTGCGTTACTAGTCGCAACGGTAGATCCTGTATCCGCCCATGAGAATCCACTATCGGTATCTGTTACAGATATTGTTCCAAAAGAGTTAGCGTTGATAGCTAAACTACTGATAGCAGTAATTCTACCTTGTAGATCAACAGTTAATTGAGGAATCTGTGTAGCACTACCGTATTGTTGTGCGGTTAGGCCAGCGATGTCCGAAAGGGTAATGGTTAATGTGTCGTTAGAATCTACGAATGCGGTTTCGATTCCAGTTCCACCGACAATATTTAATGCCGTGCCGGTGGTAACACTACCACTTCCAGTATCACCAGCGATAGATACGTTCGTAGATACGAAAGATGTTGATGCTGAAGTAATACGACCGTTAGCATCGACTGTAAATGTAGGAACTAGTGAAGCAGAACCATATGTTCCAGGAGATACGTCAGTATTTCTCAACGATACCGCTATATTATCTTCAGTGATAGTTACTGCAACATCTTCGTCGCCACTGAATACTAGAACATCTGATAGTAGATCTACGGTTGAAGAACCACTATCTCCAGAACCTGAACCACTATCAATTGATAACGTAGTTGCTACAGAAGCTGTACTAGCGGCAGTAATTCTACCTTGTGCATCAACGGTGATTACTGGGATTTCTGTCGTAGAACCGTATGTATCAGCAGTTACATCAGTATTGTCTAGAGCGACTGTAATTGTATCTGATGAAGTGGTTGTTGATAGTCCAACACCACCTAAGATTTTTAGAGTATCTGTTAGTAGATCTACTGGAGTTGCACTTGCATCTACAACGTCATCACCACGAACATTCAACGTAGTGGCTACAGTGACCTCAGACGCATTAGTGACACGACCTTTAGCATCTAACGTAAATACTGGAATTGAACTAGCACTACCATATGTATCAGCAGTGACTCCAGAATTCGATAATGTTAATGTTCCGCCATTTGAGATCGTCGCATCGCCAGTGATAGACTTATTCGCCCATTGACCAGTCGAGTTATTATATACTAGGATTTGAGCGTTAGAGAGAGTACCTAGAGTAACGTCATCAAGGTCTGTTAAAGACGTAGAACCTAGCTGAGCATCAACGTAACTTTTTACTGCTGATGCTGTCGGTAATTGTACGTTAGATACTGTTCCATTAAGGTCGGTAACAATACTAGTGATACGAATACCAGCACCGCCGGAGGTGCCGATAGTAAGTGCTTCTGTTAATAATTCGTCAACATAACCTTCGGTATCAGTTAATAGTGCTGATACTGTATTATCTACAAGTGCTTGGTTAGTACCGCCGGTATGATCTAGTAGAGCGGTGAAGTATTCACCACCGATCTGCTTAGCTTCGATGACGTCAGAACCATTGTTTTTACCGATCCATAGTCTGCCAGATAGGTATGAATACGCCGGTTCGGCATGAGCTAATGAGTCATCTGCTGGTTGTGAGTTGACTTCACTATATTTTAATTTAATTACGGTTCCACTCATTTAGAATGCTCCTCCGGTTAATTTTAGATTCGGGCTTGAGATTTCAGATAATACAACAAAACCGCCTGTCTCAGCATCATATGTCATTAAAGCTCCAGTTACTTTATTAGCTTCTGGGATATAGACGTCAGATAAGTCTGCCATCGCAATTCCACCACTAATACCAATACTTGTCGCTTGAATATTTCTCGGTACGAAAGTTCTGCTTTGAATTGCAGGATTCGTGATGATTTTAGCGATAATTCTATCTGCCATGATGCATCTACTCTTTCTTATTTATTCTGATTAAGAAGGTCTTGTTACTCGTGGAGCGACATCTATCTGTCCCTCTACCACTCTATACACAACTGTGTCTGGAGAAATTACTTCAACGTCATATACATATCTTCCAGGCTTTAATTGAGAAGTCTGTTCAGCGCTTAGTTCAATTTGACAGATACCCAATAGGGGTTCTGTTATATTCGCTTCAAACTGAACAAATCTAGAAGAAGTATACGTTTTTCTCATCTGAGCACGAATAGTATATCCTTCTAGCCCATAAGCTGCTCCAGTTCCGCCTTCTAAGTTAATAGTAGACATGAAGTCAGTGCCCTGATCTACAAATAAGTTAGCATAAACCGCCATTTAAGAAACACTCCAGTTTAATATAGTTCCATTATTATTTATACAAATTGGAAACCATAGTAACCACCATTGCATATATAATATCGTATTGACATATTTATAAAAAAATTCTATGTATATAGATCTAGAACACTTACATTATTGGATAAATGCGATAAGAATTAGTGACGACCCGAAACGTGTGATGGACTCATTTTGGCGTGGTCAAATGAAAAGTAAAGAATGGTTGATAGAAAAACTCACTCCACTAGCGACCGATTCTCAAGTGAGTATTGATATATTCGGAGGATGGAATGGTGTACTAGCAAGCATGTTGTTTCAAAGTTCGATGGATGTGAATACTATATGCAGTATTGATATCGATCCTAATTGCGAATCTGTTGCGAAGGAAGTCAATCGTGTCGAGGTCCTAGAAGGTAGGTTTAAAGCTATCACTGCTGACATGTGTGTAATGCCGAGTTTAGCAGACATTGTGATCAATACATCATGCGAACACATAACTCAGGATCAGTATCAACAATGGTTGAGTAAGATCGCTGGAGATAGCATGATAGTCCTGCAAAGTAACAACTATCAGATAGAAGAGCATATCCACATCGCCAATTCACTTGAAGAATTCAAGGAACAATGTGGAATTGATGTGGTGTGGTCTGGGGAACTAGAACTCCCACTATATAATCGATATATGATTATCGGATATAAGTGTTAACTCCACTCTATATAAACGTCATATCTGGATAGAACTTTAAGTATATTAAAGTATAAATCCTCTTGGATGAATCTTTCAAAAGAGTCTTCTTCATCCCATTCTAATATGATTTGATTGTCTTTAGGCATAATCCGCTTGATATGTTTAGGTAGATATATCTTCATCAGTTCAGTGAACATACATTGTTCTTGCCAAGGTACTTCTTTTCCGATATTAGCTATCTTAGAAATATCGTAGTTTATCTTGAATATGCTTTTATACATACTCACACACCACCAAGTGAACACGCTGAAAATTATTACTACTATTAAAAGCTGTATGTAATCGGCGTCCATCTAATTTGTATATATAACCGTCTGCAGGAATATGCTTTCCCATACCAGATTCGAAATCATAAATTACGCAACTAGGATCTGTAAACAATGCTACGTGCCACCTAGCTTCAAGGTCTCGGTGTTTGGTTAACAACTTTTCATGATCCATAATCATGATTCTTGCACGACCTATCTTTCCAGGAAATAGTCTGAGAGTTTCTTCCCAGATAGTATCTTTGAATATGGTGTTCATATAATTGAACTCTGTGTATATTAATCTCTGACCATTATTCTTAACATACTCATCAATACCATCATGATTGTTTATTGAGATTCTATTCTTATGCTTAGGCCAAGAATCTATATTTTTAATATAGTCCTCTTGAAGTTTCTTCAGGTCAACTTGGATATTTGTTTTCGTTACTAGCATACACATATATAGGTAATAACTTCAACTCAATTATTAATATGACACATTGGATTAACCCCGAAGGCACCGGATTAGGTGATGCTCAGAGAAAGATCTCAGAAGTATCTAAGACAGATACCTTCTGCGTGCTACCGTGGATACACTTTGCGACACGTCCTAACGGAGACATGCGACTATGTTGTTCTGCAAACGCCAGCGGGGCTGGTAAAGATCATGGAATCGGTTTGGTGAAAAATGAGAATGGAGTACCAGCTAACTTCGGCAAAGAAACTCCTATGAGCGCTTGGAATAATTCTTATATGAAATCTGTGCGCACTACTATGCTAGAAGGTAAAATTCCTGCAAGTTGTACGAAGTGTTTTGATGAAGAAAGTCACGGTGTAAGTAGTAAGAGAGTTTGGGAAACGTATTCTTGGTCTGATGAGATAGATATACCAGAGTTGATATCTAATACTCAAGAAGATGGAACTGTTCCCGAGAAGTTGACTTATCTTGATTTGCGACTAGGACACACATGTAATATTAAATGTATTATGTGCAGTCCTCACGATAGTTCACGGTGGGTTCAAGACTATAAAAAAGTTATTCCTATATTCAAACACGGAGCACTGAAAAAATCATTATCGTGGGACGAAAGGTCATTTAACAACTCTTGGCATGAAAATCCAGAATTCTGGGAAGAGATGTATAAACAAATCCCCAATCTAAGGGAAGTATACTTTGCTGGGGGAGAGCCGTTGATGATCAAGGAACATAGAAAGTTTCTTGAAGAAATTATACGTCAGGGGTATGCAGACAAGATTCTAATTAGATACAATACCAACGGACTGTTGATCAAGGAAGATATGATCGAACTCTGGTCTAAATTCAAGATAGTTAAAGTTGGATTTAGTCTGGATGCAGTTGGAGAACGAAATCACTACATCAGATTCCCTAGTGACTGGGACACTATAACCAAAAACCTTCATATGCTAGATAATACTCCAGACAATATTGAAGTGAGTATTGCTACTGCGATACAGATATTGAATATCAAACATCTAACAGAATTTGCAAAGTGGAAAATTCAACAGAACTTTAGAAAGATCAACCTATCAACACGTAGATATGGAATACCTCCAGGCGGCGGTATAGTCAATATGCACCTTCTGTATATTCCGACTTACCTTAGCATCAGGTGCTTACCAGAGTTCGATAAACAAGAGGTGCGTGAACTATTCGCCGAGTTTAAAGAATGGTTATTTGAGAACTATCGGCAAGATGACAGTTTCTGGAATATCGATCACTATGGATGGAAACGCTGGCAGGGAGTATTAGATTTTATGGATAGTAAAGATGATAGTCACTTACTACCAGCGTTCCGAGAGTATATATCAACGATGGATTCTATTAGAAACACTAAATTCAAAGAAGTGTTTCCGGAGTTAGATCATCTAGCCTAGATTCCACTTACAGGTACTTCTTGTCCAAACTCTGGAAATTTAATAACTCTATTATCTGACTCAGATTGTTTATGTAGTATGAGGTAAAAGAAGCATATAGGAATGGTCCCTTCCTTAACAACTTCTCCAGAGTCTTCGATTATATAATCGAAAGGTCTTATGTAATTGATTGCCATGATTCCTCCGCAGTAGTTATGTATGAAGACAGATCCATATTTAATACACTAGATAATGAATTTAAATCTCTCCGGAATTCTTTTAAATTTTTATTAATTAGGTCATCATACCCCATTTCAAATGTTTTCAGATTCATCCAGAATGGTCCGATCGAATCTGTGTTAAGATGCACTAAAGTAAGGCCGACGATAGGAAAATTATTTTCTAGGCCCAAGTCGATGAAAAGATCGATAGTATCTCGAGTCAATGCAATATATTTTATAAGCAATTCATGAACATTGTCACGAGTTATATTCATGAGGAAAGGATATCCTAGTTCTTTGTTCGGGCGCCTATAAACAGTATATTCCCATACAGTTTTCTTCTCATCTGAATACCATGCATGTTCGATCGGGTTATCGAATCGAACATCGTCGTGGAAAAAATTTGCTAATTTTGATAGTACCGCATAATCATTTACATTAAATCTAGTATGTAATCTATGAACACATCCAGTACGATTGTCTAAGTAAAAAGATCCATGTTCACGAATTAGATATACTCCACCTCCATCTTCAGACCACTCCCAAATATAATCATTAAAAAGTTTTGATCCGCCATGGAAATTTAACGCATTGTCATACGTCCATGATTTAGTCTTCTCTAGTAATATTTCTTTCATTTTCTAACACCTAAGTATTTTGTTATCGGAATATCCGCAGCACATGTACAGGATTCTCTAGAACATGTTATACGATTCGTTGGTCGAATAAACGTATTTTTATAAATGTTCCCGAGAGATCCGCCGACCCGGCATGTTGCACGATGTACTTCACCATCCCAATTGATCATCAAACTTTCTATACCAATATTGCACTGCCACCCCTTATATTTATTCAAATGTAGCTTAATAATATCATTTGCATGATAAAGCTTTTCATCATCTATGACCACATTAGGTTTAACAGTAGCTTCTTTAGATAATACCCACTCCAAGTCTTGTCCGGCATATTTAGAATCGTTGAAAGAGTCTCTATCGTTTATAACATCGTTCCATCTGACACGCCTAACTACATATGGTACAGTCGCTTCTTCAAACCGAGCTGACGCATATCGCACCCTATCCATATAGTCTTGATGTGCCATAACATGTACTAGCATATCATTATCCCATACAGACTTTAATTTTATTATCTTATCTACTATCTTAGACCAATCTTCAAACTCAAAGTGAAGACTAAAGACATATTGCGATACCGGCTGGTCTTTATACCAATCAACTGTTCTAGTTCCATTAGTTGTTATATTGACCCTAGACACTCTGGATAGATACATATGCTCCAACAGTTCTTCTATCCGAGGATGTATGGTCGGTTCTCCGCCGGTCATGCTTATACGCAAAGGTTTTCCTATATCAATAAGCGAGTCTACAGTACCCTTGAGAACATTGATATCTGTATGTGGACTGAAGTTATCGTGAATGAATGATGGACAATATGAGCAGTCCATATTACAACGCTTGCCGACGTTCCACTCAACTTTCAGAGAGTCTTGGTGGTCCCATCTACTATTTACTTTATGCATGAGAATATATATACCCATATGAAATATATAGAATTTATTGGAGATGTTGATAACCTAGTAATAGACTGGACGGTATCCAGTATATGCAATTACGATTGTAGTTATTGTTCACCAGCATCTAAGAATGGAAAGTATTCTTGGCCAGATATAGAATCGGTCAGAGTTACCATAAACCAATTGGTGAGCGCCAATCCAGGCAAGAGGATTACGTATGCTCTATCTGGCGGGGAACTCACCCTATGGAAACAGTTTCCTGAATTTGTGTTTATGTTAAGAGAAGAAACTCCTGGATGTGTAGTCAAGTTATTGACCAACGGTATTATGCCAGAATCATATTGGGAAAAGAATGGTAAGCTGTTTGACAGAATTCAATTCAGTTACCACATGCTACCGTTCCATGCAAATCTTGATCGGTTCATCGCATCGGTAAATTCAAGTTCAAGTCTAGTCAACTTTGTGTTTGTATTAGCTCCTCCGAATACATTTCGAGAGTCTATGTACGCATACGAACAAATAGCAGATAACTGCGATGATGCAACTCTTATCATCGCAAAACCAATTGATGATAGAGCATCTAGTTCTATAGGATTAGTCCATTATACTCAGGAGCAACTTGACTGGATAAACTCTTCCATGATATCAAAAAACCTCGACAAGATTGACTTAGACACATACAGTAAATTTCTCGGTATTCAACAGGATGGTACAGAAGATCATTACTTAGAACCAATGAAATTAATTGTATCCGGAGAAACTCACTGGAAGGGTTGGTCCTGCTCTATTGGGGTAGAGAAGCAGACTTTCAAAGTAGATGGTTCTATTGTCAGGGGAAGTTCGTGTAAAGCTGGTTCAGTGTTGGGTAACTGGCGTATAGGAGAATTCTATCAGCAGAATATGCTCCCTATCATATGCCCATACGAAGGGTGTTTCTGCGCATCCGACATCACTGTCAGTAGAAAACTAATTCCGATTAAGAGTATTCCTTAAACTCAGGAACTACTTCTAATATAGATTTACTGTTTCTGCTGCTATCAAGTCTATAATTAAATTCTAGATAATCTTTCCACAGATCACTCTGATCGCGGCCATTTAGATAATTAATATTATCCTTAATCTGTTGTAGCAATACTTCTCTAGCCATAGGAAGTCGTTCAATTCCATCTATCATATCAATGTTATCTCGCAATTCCATCAGGCGTTCTATAGCAATTATCTTCAGAGGTCTCGGCAATACCTGAGCAGACAATACCCTTGGATAACTTACTCGGTGAGTATAAAAGTATATTTCAAGTTCTTCAATAAAGTATCTTGCGCAATCTGCAAGTTGAAGTGCGTTTCCAGCTTGAGTAGTTAGCGCACCGACAATACGACTGACATTCGGTATACTCTTCATTTCTTTGATATTCTGTCTTATTACACTGAAGTCTCCGTTACTTCTAATATGATTATACACATCATGGATACCATCTATACTCACATTAACTACAATGGATTTGAAACTTGGCCAGTATTCATGGATCGTTCTACCCTTACTGATACCAAGCGTAGTACCATTGGTAGCATACTTCAGATCAATTTGTTTACCGTATGGTTTGAGCATATCCAGCACTTTGTAGTGATGAGGATCCATGAGTGGTTCTCCACCGGCAAACTCAATTCTACGCAGATGTGGTATGATACGCTCAAAACTATCCCACCATTTTTCCTTATCTTCAAATGGTCCGATGTACTGTCCAGGTTTTTTAACCAGTTTTTGAATAGTGGGAATCAGGAAGTTATTTTCCCTTACATAGTATTCAGAAACCTGATCCCAGTCTTGCCAGCTGGTACTGTCCAATGGGTTACACATCCTACACTTTAAATTGCACAGATTGTTTAGTTTCAACTCTATGACCGACATAGATTCTGTCATAGAATAATCTTCTACATCAAGGTGATCAAGTGCATTTGGGAATAATGCGGTACGACTATCAGGATATTCTGTTTTAATATGTCTCTGACGTAAACTCTCTACACCCTGATCTTCTAACATGAAACATGATGCACATTCGGATGGTCGTTCGTTGTTCATAACCTTACGACGCAATTCTTTCATAGAGTCACAGTTCCACGCATCTTCAATGCTGGTTTCTTGAATCCACGCTATAGGATGACTTCTACAACAAACTTTGATAGCACCATCTTCTCTAGTTGCTAGTCCTGTAAATGGATGCATACAAAAGGTCTTACTCATATAAATTGTTCTCCGAATTTATCAAATGTACCGCACTGCCTAGAACATTCATGTAGAGGATCGTTAAACCAAGTATCACTTATCATCTCAAAGTATCCAGAGTCAAATATATTTTCCAGAGTATATTCTTCAAGGTTTGGGAATATCCCAACCTTATTCATATAGTCATATCGAGAAGGATTATTATGAGGCCTATCTTTAACGTCTGTCCAACAACAAGGAGTCACATTACCTGATGTAGAAACGTATATCTGTTTCCACTTGGATGCTTTACAACTTATGTCTCCACGGGATTTAACGAACTTCACCTTCTGTAATATTTCTACGCTCCTATCAGATGCTTCAAGGTAATGTGTCACCTTACCACTATCATCTAATACAGGAAAAGAGTCTCCCTGAAATCGTGTGGTATGTTTAACTTGAAAGTTTTTGAACCCAAGTTGTCTTGACAGAATACGACAATCTTCAACCTGATGTTCATTATGTTTAAATACCAACATATTCCATTCAGCATGTCCACCAGAATTAATAAACTCCTGTGCGTTTTCTATTATCTTATCAAAATCTGTATCTATCCTGTATAGGGAATGCGTGTCTGCAAGACCATCTATACCAAATACAACTCTAGTATCTGTCGATGCAAGGTGTTTCCACCACTCTTTAGATCTTGCACTTCCATTGGTATGCATACTCAACTGTATTGAAGGATTCTGCTCTCGAATATATTGCAGAATCTGAAGTGAGTCTCTAGCAATTATTGGGTCTCCATAGTTCCCACACATAAAGAAACTGTTTAATTGTTTTATGAACTGGTGAGGAAACCATTTCTTAAACGTATCCAGAGAAACTTCATTCAATTCGATGAATGGATTTAACATACCCCCATTAATCCTACGTATACACATTGGGCAACGTGCTTGACATTTACTCGTCACCTCAAAGTGAACATCAAGAATATCATTATAACTATACATTTCGAACCTTTGGCAATTTACTATCTGCACTACTAAGACAACTATTTGTAGTGCATATGACAGGAGACTTGAATATTTTAAATCCACCAGAAAGAGTTCCTAATATAGGATCGGAGCAACTATAACTCCTCTTCACTTCATCACTTCGTATCACGATCCCCTGATACCCACTATTGCACATCCACCCCTTAAATTTATTAAACCCGAAAGAGTTGAATCGTTCAGCTTGATCCAAGAACCATACCTTCTTTTCGTTGTCTATCAACCTGATTTGCAACAAGTCTTCATCTTCCAAGAACTGGTGCATATTATTTCTTAATATCTGCAATTGATCTGAAGTATATCCGGCGACTACATGACTTGCAGTGGGGTCACTTTGAGGTTTCAATGTTACGTTGATACCCTTGTTAGCAAATCTAAGACATCTGAAGTATATCTCATCAAACAACTCGGGGACCATAACCTGATTGATCGTGACGAACACTCCATTGTCCATCAGATATAATATCTTATCCGCAAACTCATTCTCGTCAGCAAACT
>Ga0255773_10001895_pt1 | contig 20206 bp, 19 predicted proteins | sample 011ome_17_FD_179971 | JGI IMG/M metagenome (GOLD analysis project Ga0255773, IMG submission 179971) | Coastal salt marsh microbial communities from the Groves Creek Marsh, Skidaway Island, Georgia - 011502XT metaG (version 2) | ecosystem: Environmental > Aquatic > Marine > Intertidal zone >...
GCCTTCCATTCGTTGGGCAAGAATACTGAATGTTGAAGGAGGAAAAGTTTATTTCGTAGGAACGAGTGTTGGCCTTTTTGCAACCAGACACTTGGCCCGAGGTACAGATCGAGAAAGCGATTCCACTTATTGGGTTCAAGTAGCAAAAGAGGAAATTGGAAATTCTGTCGTGATGATGCTCGACAGTCGTGAAGCTGATGATTTGTTAGCTGTGGCAACCCATGGTTCTGGAATGTATACGGCTCGTATACCTACCAATTGGAACATTACTTCAAATCATGATGCTTCGGTTGAAGGAATAAAAGATGCATTAATCTACCCCAATCCTACAACGGATCGATTAACTGTTCAGTCCGAGAATTTTTCAGATGGAATAATCAACCTGAAAATTAGTGACGTTAAGGGCAGATTGGTTTTGATTCAACGTATCGGATATCTGAAAAACAGAGCGATTAATATTGACGTTTCCGAACTCGAGCCTGGCATTTACATGCTTGAACTTCAGCAGAATGAAATGAGAATTTCTAATAAAATACTAATCAACTAATTTCTACTCCACTGCCTTTGGCTGTGATTGAGGTTTCATCGGAGAATCGGTAGTAGACCTCCTCATTTGTTGTTTCGGTTTGGCAAGGTCACCTTCGGTATTGGGTTGTCCGATTTTACCTCCTTGATTTTTACGCATCTGAGGTCTATTCATTCCTTCAGCATCATCCAACTCATTTACAAACTCTTCGATGCGCGTGGTCTTTTGTAAAATGTATTGATAATGATAATGAAGACTTCCTTTGGCTTTGTGTGTGCTTACAGACGTAGCTTTTACCTCATAACCATCCGTTCTGTAGTTCTCGATAATTCGAATCAATTTAACTTTTGCTGCGCTTAAATCGTTGAACTCCTCATTCTCGATAGGAAGTTTGGCTTCAATCAAGTGAATGGTTGCTGTATTCTCTTTTGTGCGCTCGGTATAGTCAATAAACATGGTTTGAGAAAACAACTTTGTCCCGAACAGCAGTGCAGCGATTAATATGATCTTCGTCTTCATGGCTTCAAATTATTCAACAAATTAAGTAAGGATTTTCTGCAATGAAGCTGATTGAGGTCAGTGATTTCATTTTTTTATCCTCTCAAACAAGCCATACCTCAATTCGTTGCAGGTAAATTGCCTAAATTTTGCCTCACTACAATGCATAGAATCCAGCCCATTATTCCATATATATGCAGTGAACTTTCCTCCGTGTTCAAAATCAGGAACATCCCTTACATCAAAAGCCATCGCTGCATGATATACAGAGTCAGTTGATGTATAACTGCTTAACGCAGTTGACTGCCAAAGCGATGTTCCAGCGTTTGATTTCCATTCCACAACGAGCTTTGCATCGTTATAGCGCTCTCCCTCCCAATCCACACTCACCACAACGTTTGATTGGTTCAAAGAATCGGTGGGGAAATAGTTAACGGCCTCTCCGTATTCTTTCCCTATCAAGTTCATCATTGATTCATTTTTCGGAGAATCATCTGAGGTGTCTTTCAGCAGTAAATACGCGGTGGCCGATTGGTAGCAATAAACTTTTTGCACCAGAGAATATCGCCCCACAACTTGCGCCAAAGCTTCTTTCGGAGTGCCCGCATGATTCACGAACAACACGGCATCAGATGTTAAATCATTGACATATTGAGCCAAACCATTATTGTCAATCAAAGGCTCAAGCAACTGGACTTCTTCGAATGATTCGATTCCATTTTTTTCCAAGAATAGAACTGCATCTGACCTTAAATCAAAAAGACCAGAAACATCATATTCTTGTTTTAATGAATTAAACAAGTGAATAGGGTCTTGAAATTCAGTCTTAACATTTAGTTGGTAATGTGATCGATCCACCAACGTAACTGAACCAAAAAACAGAATGAACAAGACGAAAATTTTGCTCGTTGCCCGATCAAATGAAGTAAAAACAGAGCCTAAATAGAACACCAAAGAAGGAAACGTAAACAGCATGGTACCAAAGTGCATTAAAGCGCTCACTTGAACAGAGTAGTAATAAGCAATCACATAAGGAATTATCCAGCTACCTAAGAATATACCCTGAAGTAAAACAACCTTTTTATTTAACCTTCCTTTCAAATTAAAAGCCAATACCGCAGCCATCAGAGGCGTAAGCAAGAACCAAGAGTAATGAAAGGAAAATCCCAATAGGTCCATCCAATAATCTGAATTTGGCACCTGAAGCCAGTCCCCTATCCCTCCCAACGATAGGTGATGAAGCGTGATGCTCAAATGTGGTAACCAAAACCCACAGGCACCTATAGATGCGATGACCAACCAAAGTTTTTGTGATCTGGTTAAACAAAAGACAAACCACAAAGCAGTAAGTACAATGATCTGCAGTAGGGCAAAATAATGCGTGTATGCCGTCAACGCTGCGAACACAGCAAAGCCCAATAAACTGATTTTTCGTTTACTAGCAGTAAAATCGACTAAGTAATAAAATGCCCAAAGCATGAAAAGGATTCCGAAAGCGTAAGGGCGAGCCCATTGGGAATAAACCACAGAATACTGAAGCACCGCCATCAAAGAAGCAGAAACATAAGCGCTTTTAGCACTAAAAATCTTTCTCGAAATGAGGAATACTGCATAGACAGAAGCTACACCCGCTAACAAGAATGGAAGCTTTAAGACCTGCGGACTGTATCCGAGTAAATCTGTCCAAAACCATAAAAAAACTTGAGTAAAGGCTGGATGTCCATCTATCCACACCCCTTGCGTAATTAGCTCAGAAAAAGTAGAAAACCGCGTGCGCATCAAAGCGCTTAGTTCATCGTGATGAAACTGCATTTCACTCCAAAACCAAAACCGAACCAAAGCGGCAACAATTAGAATTACCGAAATAAGAAATGTAGAGGAACCCTTCCAAATGAACAATTTGTTTGATTGAATATCTTTTAAATTGAACATTGATCTTGACACCAAACAAAGGTAACCATAAGGGCAATGTTTGATACAGACAATATGTGAGAAAAGTCACAGAGATTCTATCAATACTGACACTGACAGAGGTCATGTTTTTAAAATTGACCTCCCTCTACTTTCGAACTGTGATTAAAAGCTAAACAAAAACAACCATGATGAAGAACATTGTAATACTAGGTGCAGGAACAGCAGGAACCCACCTCATGTTCATTTAAACGATCAACAACCACAAAAAAAGAACCCGATTCAGCAATGGATCGGGTTGTATATTTACTGTAATCTTGGATGTTCAAGATAATGGTTCCGATCTGAAGATGATCGTGATAACAACTCCCCTAAAAACCCGGCCAAGAAAAGCTGCACGCCCATGATCATTACCACAAGTGCTAAATAAAACCATGGTCTATCGGTAATCAAAGGGGCTTTAATCTTTGCATTGAGATAAAAAAGCTTCTCTAGACCAAGGTAGGCTGTCAAAGCAAACCCGATCAAAAACATCAATGTTCCTGCTAGTCCAAATAAGTGCATTGGTTTTTTGCCAAAGCGACTAACAAACATAATTGACAATAAATCTAACGGACCGTTAACAAAGCGGATCAATCCGAATTTAGTAGTACCGTACTTACGCTCTTGGTGTTGAACTACTTTCTCGCCAATCTTATTATAACCGGCCCATTTTGCAATTACAGGAATGTACCGGTGCATTTCTCCATACACTTCAATAGAATGAACTACTTCGCCTTTATAGGCTTTTAAACCGCAATTAAAGTCATGCAGGTAAATGCCGCTCATTTTTCGCGTGGCCCAGTTGTAAAGCTTGGTTGGAATTGTTTTTGAAATGGGATCATAGCGCTTCTTCTTCCAACCTGAAACCAAATCATATCCATCTGACATGATCATTTTATACAACTCCGGAATTTCTTCCGGACTGTCTTGTAAATCGGCATCCATTGTAACTACTACATCGGCATTGGATGAGCCAAAACCCACGTTGAGTGCAGCCGACTTACCATAGTTTCTTTTGAAACGGATACCCTTTACATTCGGATCTTTGGCATTGATCGATTCAATGATCGTCCAGGAGCTGTCTTTGCTTCCATCATCAATAAACCATACTTCATATTTGAAGTTATTGGCTTGCATCACACGCACAATCCACTCGTGCAACTCAGGCAATGACTCCTCCTCATTCAACAGAGGAATAACGATAGAAATATCTTTTTTACTCATTGGGCGTGTCAAAGATCGGAGGATTTTGTTTTAGTATAGCAGCTACAATCAATGCGATAATAAAACCACCGATCGTTTTCGATTGAAAGTCTCCCATCGCCAAGCTAGCCAAATCAAATTTTTGGAATTCCGCAATCATCTCTTTGTAAGTATCTTCTCCCATAAACGCTAGGATCTGTTCTTTAGCTTCGCCCAGTGATTGCAGATTGTCATTGATGAAAAACTCCACAAAACTTACATCAATGAGCAGACCGTATAAATAGATCAACATCGCACTCAAAGAAGCATAAACAAAAGTGAACATCACTCCGGCAACGAAGCCTTTGCCATACGTCAAAAAACCTTCACCTTCAACTTCTTTGTACTTTTTAACAGCTGTATACATGAGTAATGCTGGAACAGCCAATCCAAAAAACTTAATGGCTCCAAAAGGATTCAAAGAGAGAACATAATAAGAAGTTAAAAACAGGGCAAATGCAATTAATCCAGCCAGACTTGCTCCATTAAGAATTGTGGTATAGCGATTCATTCAATGATATATTGGAGTGAACAAAGGTAATATTCAATGATTCAAAAGAAGTATTGCTATCACAACAATGAATTATACTTTTGCACCCTTAAGGGCAAGTCTTATACGACCAGCTCCTGGTGAACTCCCCCAGGTCAGGAATGAAGCAAGGGTAGCCGGTTGTAGCGGTGCGATATAAGTAGCTTGCCCTTATTTTTTTACCCTGTTGTGCAATCCTCTGTTGAAAACAGATTTCCTCGATTCTACATTATCCGTCCACCCTTCTCTACTTTCGAAGCATGACAAAACAATTGCCAATCGTCATCACGTTTTTGCTGATGTACCTCACATCGATGAGTCAGGCAGTGTTTATCAAAACAGAATTTGATTTTGGCTCTCTAGCTCAAGAGGTCGGTCATTTTGAAGAAGATTTTCTATTCAGAAACACAGGTAAGGAAAGCATTAAGATCCTTTCCGTACGTTCTGTTCAATCTGCTCTTTCATTTATCTACACTCGATCAGAAGTACTCGAAGGTGAATATGGTTTTGTTAAGGTTAAAATTCATACCGACTCGCTAAAAGGTCTATTTCATGATGAGGTGTACATCACCTTGAAAGATGGTGAAGAACTTAAGAGCGAGGTGCTTTATATACGAGCTCGCATTGACAAACATGGAAAAAAGCGTGACAATCGAGCCTTTGAAGATGGCACCATTTCTACCTCTGTAGAAGTTTCACCTGAAGACATAGAAACGATGGAAGGGTTCTTAGGTTCGGACAAGCTGAGCCGAGCAGAATCGGAAATCACTTACCTGAAAAAACAGGTAGAATTAAAAAGTGACCTCATCGCGAAACTAAGTGACGACTTGTTCAAAAAACAAGCCCAAGAAAAGGAAAACTTTGAACGCCTAGCAAACTTGGAAAAGGTCCTTAAGGAAGACAAAGGTCAAAGCAATTCAGAAGCACTGGGGCAACTCAATGAACTCACCAATCGATTGGCTGAAATGAGGTCATCAGACAGCTTGTTGCGCACCGAAATAACCAATCAAGAAAGGCAATATGAACTCTTAAAACAACAAGCTGACTCTGCACGAAACTACGCTGCTGACCTGAGCCGAAAACTTCAAGATCAATTTGAAAGTGAGGCACGAGCCATGGAAAAAGCCCAGCGACTAGAAGTTGAATTGCAACAAAAGAAACTCACAGAAAAACAACAGCAAGCCAGAATCGACTCTTTGAGCCGGGTGCTCGCTACTGCTGTAGATAAAGAAGAAGTAAGCAAAGAAATTATGCGCCTCAGAAGCGAGCTGGTGCAGAAAAAGAAAGAGCAGGCCATTCAAGAATCTCAGTCAAAATACCAACAAGAAAAAATTGAATTGCTCAGGAAGGAAAACGAATTCATCAAACAATCTGCCGACAGCCTTTCTGCATTTGCTGCGAGCAGCACCCAGGAGAATGAGCGCCTTCTTCATCAGTTGGAACAAAGCTCTTCAAGGATTTCAAGCTACGAATTGAAAATCGATAGTTTGCAGAAAGCCACAGCTGAGGTGAATTCATCAGAAAAAGAATCCATCGTAGAATTAGAACGACTCAGAAAAGAACTTTTAACCATCGAATCTCAAGATGCAAATCTCAAAGATTCGATCACTCAAAAAGAATTGGAGCTCGCAAAGCTTGAGAAGGAGCGTGATGAATCGAAAAAGAACATGGCAGCGCTAGAACGAGCTACTACCAAGCAGCAAGAGCAAGCGCACAATTTAATGTATCGAATCAACGGACTTGCAGAAAAAGAAACTCAGGCACAACTCGAGATCAAAGAACTCAAGCTCGAAGTGCGGCAGAGCCAATACAGGGAAGACAGCACACGGCAATCGGTCAATGACTTAGTGAGTAAAATCGGTTTGAAGGAAGAATCCATAAGACAGCTCTCAACCCAAATTGACAAGAAGGAATTGGAATTATCAGCGGTGAAAAACGATAAACTAATCCTCCAAAAGGACTTGGAAAAAGCGAAATCAGATTTATCAAATAGCGATGCGCTCATCGATTCTTTGAATCAACGGTTAAGAACCAAAGAAGAAAATTCGAAAATGCTCGAAAACGACATCTTGTCACTCCATAACCAAGTGGTATCATCCAAACAAAAGGAGGCTGACTACAAGGCAAAGGCCGGATGACCTTGAGAGCAGGCTCACCAACGCCCAATTGAGCAATGACCTTACCTTTCAAGAACTAAAAGGAGATATCGAAGCAATGAGGCTTGAAGGAGAAGTCTACAAAAAGAAGTATCAAAGTGCCCAGATTACAATTGAGCAACTTCAAGCAGAATTGGCCGAGAGCAAGCGCAACGAAGAAAGTGCCATTTCTTGTGCTAACGAACTTTCAAATGGGAATTCAAATGGAAAGCAAAGGAGCAATTCAAACTCACTGAAAGGAAATGAGGTTGTCTACAGCATTAACGTTATTTCAAGCAACGAAGCAATAGACATCGGTAAGACATTCAAGAACGAAACCAACGTGAGGGAATACATTGAAAGTGGAAGATATAAATATGCCATTGGCCAATATGCAAGCCTTGAAGAAGCCATCAAAGGCAAAGAAACAATGAAGGCGAAAGGATATTCTCTCGCCTTCATTGTAGCTTTTAAAAATGGGAAGCGCATCTCGTTAAAAGAAGCACTCGAATCCGCACAAAACTAAGCTTAGTTAGAAACGGTAAACTTCACGGTTTTGAATGAAGTTTCTGTTCTATACTGTGCTATGTAATTGCCCATTGACAATCCAGAAACTTGAACTTCTCTTGTCGAATTAAGGATTTGTTTTTGAATCATTTGCCCCATTTGGTTGTAAATGATAATTTCTCCTCCAGTCTCAATAGCTCCATTGAGCGCTAAGGTTACGTTACCCGCACTTGGGTTAGGATAAGCAATGAAACTTGAGCCTTCGTCTCGATTTGCAATACCCTCAGGATAATCCATTGTTTCCTCATCACCCATTCTGTAGCCAACCGTAAACGAAAGTTGTGCATTGCATCCAAACTCATCTTCAAACTGATGCAACGGGGGAAAGAAACTTCCTTCTTCTGCTGAGTGCAACCAAATACGACCGTTTCCATCATTATTGGCAAAAAACCTTAGACCATCGCATCCTGAATCATCGATGTACATAGTGTAACATCCAGGTTCACATACCACAGTATCTAAATAATTGGTGTTTGATGATGCTGTAGTTCGTTCAAAAACGATGTTACCTCGCTCGTCTTCTACGCGGTATTTCGTTTCAGATCCACCCGCATTGTTGTTGAATGCAATGATAAACTCTGATGGAAACAACGTTGCGTCAGAAAATGACGAAACATAGTGGTTGTTTCCGGCATACTCGTCCTCGCCATTGTTTACCCCCACGATTTGCACATGAAATCTGTTGCTTGTTTTTTCGCCAAAAAGCCACTTATCATAGGAAGGTAAAACGACTTCTCTGGATTCATCTGGTGCAATGACTCCTTGAAAAGTATGACGAATGATCTCTGGACTTCCTTCAACCCAATACTCTAAAGCCACATGCGTGATGACCTCTGACCCTGTGTTTTTGATGACAATTTCGGGATTGTTGCACACTGGATTGATTTCCCAATACTGGTCTTTCAAAGACGGACTAAGCACATCTTCGATGGCTGCATCAGTGGTGAAGTTCCAATCACCGTATTGAAAAATGGTTGCTTCGATAATGTATTGTGGATCAAAACCTGCTCCACCGTTGTAATTGTAGCTTTCCCAATCAACGTCAAATTCGGCAGTTTGACCAGCAGCTACGAATGCAGAAATGTTGTTGTCAAAACGTTTAGTTTCTGTACCTGGGCACCATCCTGCCCTGTTGTACACCCAAGTTCCTGTTTGAGCCTCTAGTGGATTGCTTCCACAATCATCTCTCCAAATATCTTCCTGAATCGCAGCATTACCATTCACTTTTAAACGATACCATTTGCGGCAAAACTCAGCGCAATTCTCATTGCCACCAAAACTATGACCTGAAGCTACCATTCTGAACTTTGCTCCTCCAAGGTTTGGATGCATAGTAATGTCTGTAGGAACCAAATAATCTTCAATCGGATCGTTAGCAAATCCATACCTGAATGTTCCGTCATACAAAGTAGTGACATCGAGTACTTCTCTTGGTGGTGTTCCCTCGATAAAATCAAAATCAATTGAAACGGTGAAACCATCTTGATAACCGCTGTAATGAGCTCTTACTCTGCGTTCGCCTTTCAATATAGGAGCATAGTCAGTGACATCAATTTCATAGACAAATTCCCAACTGTTGCCTTTGTTGCCAGCATAAGGAGTGATGATCCGAGTAAGCTCTACCCATCGCGAGCCGCCACCATCTATAGGGTCTTCAACTTCAATTTTAGTTGTATAATCCCACTCACTGCACCCACCTGTTGGGCAACCCAAAGTATAATACATGATTATTCTTCGGTATTCTCCTGACTCTGGAAAAGACGTTGTGTCAAACCAATTACCGTACCAGTCCCAATGTGTTTCTTGGTGTGATTGAACCCTGATCGTATCTCCATCTGCCGCCACCATTGCAACTGAAAACGAAAGAATAAAGAACATAGAAAGTAAACCTGATTTCATATAATCGACTTTTAATTTCAACAAATATGGTCAAAACCTTTCAACCTATTGCCAATATTGGAGGTTACATTTGCATCATAATTAGAATGCTATGCAATATAGTAGATTAGGAAAAGCAGGAGTTCAGGTGAGTGCACTTTCATTTGGTTCATGGGTCACCTTCGGAAATCAAGTAGACATGAAAATTGCAAAAGAATGCATGCATCATGCCTATGATAACGGAATCAATTTTTTTGACAATGCAGAAGTTTACGCTGCTGGCAAGTCAGAAGAAGTAATGGGTAAAATTATTTCTGAAGCTGGTTGGAATCGCGATACCTATCTCGTGTCATCAAAAGTGTTTTGGGGTGGTGATAAACCAAACCAAATGGGTTTAAGCCGAAAACGTGTAGTTGAAGCCTGTCATGCAGCGTTAAAACGATTGAAGGTTGATTATTTGGATTTTTACTTCTGTCATCGTCCTGATAAAAACACTCCAATGGAGGAAACGGTATGGGCAATGCACAACTTGATCCAACAAGGGAAAGTGCTCTACTGGGGCACAAGCGAATGGAGTGCTCAAGAAGTACAAGAAGCATTCATGGTAGCAAAGGCCAATAATTTGATCGCCCCTTCTATGGAACAACCGCAATACAATATGCTGGTAAGAGATAAAGTGGAAGTAGAATTTGACAAACTATTCAGAGACTATGGTTACGGAACAACAATATGGTCGCCCTTAGCGAGTGGTATTCTCACCGGAAAATACAATAACGGAATTCCTGAAGGTTCTCGTTTGACAATGAACGACCTAACTTGGCTAAAAGAAAAGTTGTTGACTGAAGAGAACATTGACAAAGTAATCAAGCTTCAAACCATTGCGAAGGACTTGAATACATCATTAGCCAACTTGGCTATAGCGTGGTGCTTGAAAAACAACCATGTGAGCACTGTAATTACAGGCGCAACGAAATTGAGTCAACTTCAAGAAAATTTGAAATCGATTGATGTTGTTGAAAAACTGAACGATTCAGTCATGGAATCTATCGAGAGCGTTCTAAATAATGCCCCTAAGAAGCCTCAGTATTAATCGATAATCTTTGTCTAAGTCTCGACATCCACTTTTTTCTTTTCCGCCACCAGAGGCAGCAGACGAACATGGTTTGCTTGCATACGGTGGTGACCTTTCTCCTGAGCGCTTAATTTCAGCCTATGAATCAGGCGTGTTTCCTTGGTTTGAAAAAGGTCAGCCAATTCTTTGGTGGAATCCTCCGAAGAGAATGGTTTTATATCCAAACGAGTTTAGGCTGAGTAAGTCAATGCGCCAAAAGCTTAAAAAAAATTATTTTGAATTCAAGCTGGATACGAACTTCGAGCAGGTGATTGAGCAATGTGCTTTGATGCCAAGAAAAGACCAAACCGGAACTTGGATTACCGATGACATGATGAAGGCTTACACTAAGCTTCATCATTTGGGTTTTGCTCATAGCTTCGAAACTTACCTCAACGGTGAGCTCGTAGGCGGCTTGTATGGTATTTCATTGGGGCGTGCATTTTTTGGAGAATCAATGTTCAGCATTGCTTCAGATGCGAGCAAAGCGGCATTTTATATACTGACACAATTCGCACAAAAGTACGAATTTCAGTTCATCGATTGTCAACTCCACACCTCCCATTTGGCTTCTTTAGGTGCACGCGAAATCGAACGAAGTGACTATTTGAGAGAATTGGATGCTGCTATCAATCATCCTGATTTACAACAAAATTGGAGTGCATTTTGAAACAGAAACTCCCCTCAGCATTCATCGAAAGCCTTCACGATCATTTTGGTGAGCAGATTGCCTCTAAGACCCTTAATGCACTCGAAAAAACGAGTAGCACTTCCATTAGAGTAAACCCATTAAAACCGATCGATAAGTTTTCAAACAACATCCAAGTTCCATGGAGCAAACACGGCTATATTCTGAATGAAAGGCCGGTTTTTTCGTTGGATCCGCTTTACCATGCAGGGTGCTATTATGTGCAAGATTCATCGAGCATGATTGTGGAAGCCATATTGAATGAAATAAAGCCAAACAAAGAAGGGATCTTTTTGGATGCCTGTGCAGCACCAGGAGGAAAATCGACCATTCTCCTTGATTATCTAGATGATAACGGTTTTCTAATCTCCAATGAAGTTGATCCGAAACGCAACTCAATCCTCAGAGAAAACATCCTCAAATGGGGAAGACAAAATGTAGGTGTTACTTCGCTCCCGACAAGAAAATTTGATGAGCTTGAGTGCGCCTTTGACCTCATGTTGATCGATGCGCCATGCTCAGGAGAGGGTATGTTTAGAAAAGATGCTTTCGCTGTGGAACAATGGAGTCAAAACCTAGTGGAGAGCTGCGCATTAACTCAAAAAAACATCCTAAACGACCTCGCACCAACGTTAAAACAGGGCGGTGTTTTGATTTACTCAACCTGTACCACCAATCAAATTGAAAATGAATTTCAAGTTGAATCTTTGATTGAAAGCGGAAATTTTGAAATAATTGAAATTGACCTTTCCACCTACAATAGTTACATCGTTGAAGCAAAAGCAAACAATAAAACAATAGGATATTACCTACTTCCTGGAACCTCTACCGGAGAAGGACTTTTTATTTCAGCACTGAAAAAAACCTCTCCTTCTCGCCATGAAAATGGCCGAAACAACCTTACCAAAATACCGTTTCAAACTCCGCACCAAGAATTTCAGAAAGCGTTTCCTGAAATAGCTACTGAGTATGCATATTGGAATCTAAAAGACGAAATGTATGCGGTGAAGAACCATGCAACGATAGCCCACATAAACCTACCGTTTAAGATGATAGGGCTTCCATTTTATCAAATGAAAGGTAAAAATGTGATTCCACTGCATGGCATGGCCACTTCAAAGCTTGGACTTATGCAAATAGAACTGGATCACGAAAATTCCTTGCGATTTTTGAGAAAAGAAACCATTTCTTTGCCGCGAAATTTAAAAAAGGGTTGGACCATCGTTGGACATAAAAATATTCCCTTGGGCTGGATAAAAATTATCGATCAAAGATCAAACAACTACTATCCGAGTTGGTTAAGGTTAAGAATTTAAGATAAAAGAAATGGCAGAAGTAATATTGACATTAGACGGAAAGGAAAGGGTAATAAACGTTGGATCAGAAACCATTCTGGAGGCGGCCATCAAGGCAGGTGTGGAAGCGCCATTTTCTTGTCGAAGCGCAATTTGCTCAACGTGCATGGCAAAATTAGAAGAAGGAACAGTGAAAATGGACATGAACCATGTTTTAACAGATGAAGAATTGGAAGAAGGCTACATCGTTACTTGCCAAAGTCATCCGACATCCGACAAAGTAAGAATCAACTACGATTTTTAAGACCCTAAAGGATATTTCAACCCACTGAAATTGACCAATTCTGAACGAATTGTTCCCACGCGTATCTCAGACTCGATGTAAATCGGAATACGATTCCTGTCTCTGCTGACCCAAACTTTCATTCCCTCTCCCGCTTTAAAAATGGATCCTTCCACTAAAAGCGGAGAAAATATGTAGCATTCGATTTCACCGTATTCCTCGTGATCGTAAATATCTGTACCTAAATAACGAATGAATATATCGTGCGTTTCTCGATCTATGACCATTCGCAATGGAATGCGATCGCCAATACGCTTTGTGCTAAAATCAATTGACCTGCTTTCATAGACCAAGCTCAACACATCAAAGCTGCTCTTCTTCAAAGGGAAGGTGTCCAATTGAATCGGATTCTCCTTCACCTTCAATACACTATAAATTGAGGTATCTGCGTACCTATAGATATTGTCCTCTCGATAATAGAACCCACCTTCACTCACATCGCGTGTAAATCTATACGGCCTCAAATCAACGCGGTCTGCGTAGGAGGTATAGGTATCTCTCACCTTATAAAACCAGTCGTATCGCGGGTAAGTAGTTCCATAGCCTTGAAATTTGAAGCAAGGTTTACCCCAAAGCTTCTCTTCTTTCACCGTAAACGTCACCTCGCCTGCTCCAACCCACACTCCCAGCAATTGATATCCGATGGAGTATTTCAGGGATTCTCCGCTTTTAAACGGCTGAGCTTGGGCCATACTCATTGCTGCCGAGCTAACAAAGACAGCGAAGTATAGCGTTCTTAAGAGCATAAAAAAAAGCCACGCTTTGACGTGGCCTTAAAATTATCCTTTTGTTTCTTCTTCAACCATTGCTGAAATCTTCAGAACGGTTTGTGTGGGCTCGGTGTTGGCCACCAAAGTAACCGTCTTCATCTGGTTGCCTTTTTGAGTGCCCGGTTTATATACCACTTCAATTTCTCCTGTTTCTCCAGGAGCAACTGGATTCTTTGGATACTTTGGAACGGTGCATCCGCAAGATCCCTTGGCATCGGAAATAATTAACGGTTGATTACCAGAGTTGGTAAACTTGAATATATGCTTGTTTTCAGTATTTTGTTTTATCGTACCAAAATCATGTTCCATTTGAGCAAATGCTATCGTGGTGGGCGGTCCAACCGGAGCAGGAGTTGGATTCTGATTCTTGGTTTGATTCAAATCAAGGGTAGTGGAAGCCATTGGTTCTTGTTGCGGCTGAGACGACTCCACCAAGGCTGTGTTGGTTTTTGGCGTTTCTATTACACGTCCGCCTTTGTCCATTGTGAAAATCAAAATTGAGTTTACTACGGTCAATGCAGCTACTCCAATAAGTAAGTAATTCTTCGTTTGCTCGTTCATATTTTCAAATTGTTTATCAAATGTAATGCTTGCCTACTTTAATCCTAACTCTTTATATGTGCCTCTTTCTATTTCATTTTGAACTGCGCGCACATCTTCATCATAATATGCTTTTGCTTGAAAATAAGCACTGTAGCCATATACAAAGCGCGCCAAATTAACCTTCATGCGTTCTTTGATCAACGCGCTGTTTTTTTCAAACGTTTCATCATCAGTGCTTATGCCTCTTCTATCCACATAGCTTCTGAAGTCTTCCATATATTCTTCAGTAAAATTAAACCGATCTAAAAAGCTCGAAACATCCGTGTATTTTAACTCTACTTCACTTCGAAGTACATCCAAATGGCTAAGAACATAACCATCAAAAAGCGCAGACCGTTGAATGTTTCTCACATAGTCGTCTACACTTGAGGAATCTAAGGGAACGAATACATCAGGGAGTATTCCTCCACCGCCATAGACCTTTCTATTCTTCGGGGTGAAAAAAATCAGGCTATCGTTAATTTGAATTGAATCTTCTGAGAACAACTCCCCCGAGAGCCTGCGATCTTTGAGATCCTGTTGGTATGCCAACACACCTTCATCGTAAGGACGTTGTATACTCCGACAAGTCGGTGTATAATAACGTGAAATGGTCAACCTCATAGCTGATCCATCGTTAAACTCAATCGTTCGTTGCACCAAGCCTTTTCCATACGATCTTCTACCAACGATCAGCCCTCTGTCCCAATCTTGCACCGCACCAGCAAATATTTCACTGGCTGAAGCCGAATTGGCATCGATCAACACATACAGATCACCGTCAATGAATTTACCTCCTGTGGTTGCAAAGGTCTCCCTCCTCGGTTGGTGCTCACCTTCGGTATAAACAATTAGTTTCCGGTCTTCTAAAAACTCATCGATGATTTTAATGGCAACATTTAAATAACCTCCTCCATTTCCGCGCAAGTCCAGCACCAAATCTTTGGCCTTATTCTTTTTTAAGTTATCAAGACCTTCCCTAAAGTCAGAAAGGCTCGTACTGCTAAAACGATCCAATTTGAGGTATCCAGTTCGATTATCCATCATAAAATAAGATGGAACACTACTTACCTCTACTTCGGATTTTACCATGGCAAATTTCAAGGATTCATAGCCTTGAGATGAACTTTTCATTACCTCAACTATTGCCTCCTGACCATCATCCTCTTTAATCTTCGCAACAACAGACCTAGAACTAATATTCTTTCCGGCAACCGTATCTCCATTGACAGAAATCACTTTATCTCCCGTTCGTAAACCTGCTTTTTCGGCAGCACCGCCTTCAATAACATCTAAAATGGCCATGGTGTCCTCAATCATCAAAAACCGAACACCAATGCCTTTAAACTTACCTTTTAAAGGCTCATTAGCACGTTCGTACGCCTCCTTGGTGAAGTACACGGAATGAGGATCAAGTTCTTCCAGCATTCGCTTAATTCCAGCCTCGATAATTGGCTTGGTCTCCACCTGATCGACATAATTTTCATCAAGATTTTTTAAAAATTTTTCTAGTTTCTGAATGTCAGCATCAAGATCATTCTGAGCGACTAGGCTCTGACCGATTAACGCAAAAAGCAGTAGAATTAAAGCACCGTTAAACTTTCTTGGAAGCATAGAGTCGAAAATATTGAATTAACCGCTCGGAGTGCCTCAAATTATAGAATCATAACATTTATCGGTTACGCTTCAGTGTTAATGTTGCGGGAAGATGGTCAGAATAACCACCAAAGTATTTCGTTCCTCCAAAGCTCCTGCTTGGAAAATACTTATCATCCTTGTCACTGTGATAAAGCATCCACGATTTCTTAACGAATGCTGCCGAACTTGAATCCGCATTCCAAGCGGAAGTTCCATCGAGAAAAATCTGATTAACCAATATTTGGTCTAGGATTCCCCACTCTCCTCTATAGGCATGACTACCTTCATGAGAGCCCATGTATTGTTTGTGCATATTTACCATGCACGGATTGCCATCACCGCAAGCCTCAAGCATCATTACACTTTTATTATCAGGATTATCATTAAGATCACCCATAAAAATCAGTCCTCCATTGGGATATAAAGTAAGCAAAGAGTCGATAAGCAAAACGGAAGTTTCAGCCGCTTTCAGTCGCTTCCATTCAGATTCCTCTGCTCCACCGTATCGCGATGGCCAATGATTAACCAAGAAAATCATCGGTTGCAATGTCTCTTTTTCCTGGAGTGCCACCCACAAAATTCCCCTAGTAGGGCGTTCCTCGGAACCTAGATCAATTTTTCTCAAACCAAATTGACCCAATTTAAAAATAGAAGAATCAAAAAGGAGCGCATTGTCTATACCCCGCCCATCAGGAGAGTCAATGTGAACTATTTCATGCCCCTTAATTAGTGTGGTGTGATTGCGCAATTCCTCAACTACATTTCTATTCTCTACTTCACACAAACCAACCACGGAAGGCCGATGTCCATTAAAACTGGAATCGAGGACGATGGCAAGATGTTGAAGCTTCTCTTGGTAACGAAATGAGTTGTACTCCAACTTGCCACCAGGTATAAAGTCTTCATCAGCTGTTTGTGCATTATCAATGGTATCGAAAAGGTTTTCGACATTGTAAAACATAACATTGATGACTTGCTCAGATTGGGCGCTTACACTAAGGGAAAGTAGAGATAACGCCAAAAAAAATGGAAAAATCGAAATTTTCATAGTATAAAAAAAGGTGGCCATAAACCACCTTTTGAAATCTTTAATCATTGAATGGATTAGCTTTCTGTTTTGGCCTTTGCCTCTGATTTAGCGGCTGGCTTTTCTGAAGCAGTTCCCTTTGATTGAGGTGCACAAGATTTTGCAGACTTATCCGCGCAGCCTGCTTTACCCTCGGCCATCGAGCAACAGCCACCTTTCACAGGTGCCGCTTTTCTGGTTTCTACTTTCTGCACTTCCGCAGAAGGAGCATTTACAGTAGCACTGGGACTTGTAGTTTGTGCAAAACCTACGCTGCCAAAAACTATTGCAGCAGCGGTAAAAATCATTTTTTTCATGTTCAAAGTTTATTTTAAAAGTTCTATTCCTTCCATAGCAGAGATAATATTTCCATTGTATTCGGCTGCAATGAACGCATCCGCAAATCCTGCTGAGACAAGTTGGTCCTTGAATGCATCTGCTTCCTCATAAGTATTGAATTCACCTGTAAAATAGCGCACCGCTCCGGCATCTCCTTCTCGCTGATCAATTCTACCCAAGCTCATCATTTTATCAAGTATATCCATAGGTATTTGTCCTGAATACACCCCGATTTGTACTTTAAACTTCACCTTTCCATAGTTGGCTGATGAGGTTTTGTTGAGTGGAACAATATTTTGAGCTGGCGTAGCTCCTGATTCATTCAACAACGCACGCTTACCTCCTTTGAAAGGAATAACATGTGAACCAGCAAATCCTTGCTGAATTAAATCTATCTTTCTTCTTGCAGCCTTATCGTAAGAAGTGAACGCGCCCGAATAATACCTCGTTAGACCATCCTCTGAGGTAATAACTAGCAGATCGTCAATTCCTTCGAAAACATCATTTGAAAGCTTATTCGCAAAGGCACCAATTTGAACACGATAAACAGTTACATCACCAAACGATTCATCATTTGCCTTGGCCACACTTCTCGTATCTATTGGTCGATTAAGCGTGTATTCGCTCTTGCTCAAGATCAAGCGCTCTGGTGCGGGAAGGGTTTTATTCTTAGCAATAGCTTCATTTACAGACATCCCAAGGGTTTCCTTTGAAATCAAGTCTTGCTCAATATTCGTAACGCGTGACGACTCTCCCGAAGAACTCGTTTCGATAACATCTTTCGTGGCGATTCCACCTGTTTCCAAGTCAATCTTTCTCTGAATCGCGTCAGGTAAATTCTCAAAATTACCCACCTCAATAATGGTTCTGCCATCCTCCGTTACCCTAGTGGTCACATCAGGCATACTAAGAAGTGCATTCGCCAAGCTATCATTTACGCCTTCTTGGAATTCACCAATTTGAACTGTAAAGTTTTGTTTTTTGCGGATGGTCTTGCGCTCCACTGTCTCTTGAGAATAAGCCGTATTCGTGTATTGAGAATACTTACCATCTTCATCTGTAAACTCTAAATACATCTGCTCGATCACGGCATCCGAAAGTGTTACACCATTGGTATCAACCACTGCTCCTTCCAATGAATTAAGTTCCAAGTCTTTGTAATCAGCAATACCGTCACCATCGCTATCCAATGGACAACCCTTGGAGTCTACCTCAACACCAATTGGGGTTGAAGGGCACAAGTCATCCATGTCCGGAACGCTATCCAAGTCGGCATCACCAAAGTCGGCCCCAGAGAAATCCTCTGGCTCTTCGTGCGGTGGCGTTGTTAGGTTGAAAGTAAGCCTCATATATGTATTGAGAAACTTATCTGTTCTGGTATTTCCTTGCCTAACTCCTCTCGATTCTGAAGTCACACCATCAATGTAATCGGTAAAAGTCCAGTGGTAGTCCATACCCATTTGAAAGCTAGTCTTTGAATTCATTTTCAAATTGAACCCGACTCCCATCGGTATGGCAAATGAGCGTTCCGAATAAGCACCAAATCCATCAGCGTTCAAAGCCCTGATGTCTGATTCGTAATTGTAATCCCGTGTAATCTCGATGGCAGTCTCTTGAAAAACATCCAATTCAGGTAGGTTGCGAATGGTACCATCAGACCAATAATTGTAGTTATTTCCGTATTGATCTATCAAGTCTGTTTTTGAGAGAAATTCAAAAGCCTCAAACCCAAGAGAAACATACGGTTCAATGATCCTATCCTTCTTTAGAAAATGATCGAAATTGTACGAAGCGCTTATTCCTCCCGCAGTAATCTGACTTTCAAAATTCAGGTTCCGCACCCTGGTTCTTTCGTCTGCGCCAACTTTACCAAACAGCATGTAGAAATTGACATCCAAATAATCCAATACGGGCTGCGATACTTGTACGTGAAATGAAGTTTTATTTTGAAATGGATTGAAATAACTTCTGTTACTCACCAAGTCACCTTGGTAATTCATCATACCAACGCCAACAGAAATCTTAGGTCTTATGGTCCACTCAGGTGTTTGGGAAGTATCACTACTCAACGTATCCTGTGCACTCAAACTCATTGAAAATGAGAAGATAAAAGAAACCAAAATCAAGAATGAAATCTTGAAACTATGATGAATAAAGGTTATTCCCATCTTGGTTAATAGGTAGTTTTAGGAAACGCTAATGTAATGATTGCCTAAACACGAGACAATTTAAAATTATGCATTCATTTAAACCACTTTTGATTGCTGATCATAAGTGCCTCTTGTACCATAATTCTTTCGCCTGCATTGTAGGCCGTAACAAATGGACCTGGAAAATTGTGTTGTGCCGCAATGAGGGATTCTCTCTTATCTCTTGCAGCCTTGTAAACGTCAAATTGCCCCGTGATGTATTTCACCCAACCTTCATGATTCTCTGTGTAAAATTGCTCGCTGAACTTGTACGTCTTTTTGATTTCTTCATCTTTCACCAATTTCTTACCTGCTACGATCTGAACGCGATAAACAATACCCGTTTCTGGAGATGGAATTGAGGTTATTGCCTCGATAGGCTTAGTATCATTGCTAGCAACTTGAGCTGCTGGCGCTTTCGCATCATTTTCTTTTGGCTCTTCTACTTGCACAACCGCAGGCTTCTCAACTTCAACCGGCACATCTGGCTCAACAACAACTTCTGGGGCTTCATCAATCTCTGGAGTCACCTCAGCCACTTCCTCCACAACTGGTTCAACAACCGGTGCTGTTATTACCTCTTCAGAAGATTCGTTACTGGCAACTAATAGGGCCGATTCATCCACTCCAGCGCCTACTACAGGCACTGTCTTTGTTTCGTTATTGTCTAAGAAAGCAAAGCTACCCTCCATACTCTGAAGTTGATCGAGAATATCTGATTTTGCTTTTACTTGGTATGAAATAATCAAGTCACTGTCGTCAGGAATACTCATCCAAACGAATTTGGCCTTCTCGTCAACCTGACTGAATACCGATTTCTTATTCTCGAGTACCTCGGCTTCAGCTCCCGCAGGCAA
>Ga0255773_10001899_pt1 | contig 20160 bp, 15 predicted proteins | sample 011ome_17_FD_179971 | JGI IMG/M metagenome (GOLD analysis project Ga0255773, IMG submission 179971) | Coastal salt marsh microbial communities from the Groves Creek Marsh, Skidaway Island, Georgia - 011502XT metaG (version 2) | ecosystem: Environmental > Aquatic > Marine > Intertidal zone >...
TGATTATATTTTGGTTTTGGCCAATAATGATTTTCATATTTTTTTCTAATCTATCCATCATTAAATATAATTTACATATTCTCATATCTATTTTATTTATCTTTTCTTCTAATTGTTTAATATTTGTATGTGATATAATCCCATTAGTATTATTTAGATTTTTTTTAATAATTTGGTAGAATTTATCTGACATTATTTCTTATATAACTATAATTTATAATATAACTATAATTTATAATATAACTTTAAATACATTATAATTCACTTATAAAAAAATCTAAATCAGCCTTTTCACAATTTATATTTATACCAAGAAATCCACCATTAAATCCATCTTTATCTAATACATCATATATATCTATACAACTATATAATATATTATCCTTTTCTTCTTCCGTTATTAGTGTAAATAAATCACTAAATAGTGATAATAACAATGGATGATAAAATTTTTTATATGATTTTATAACTAAACTACTATCATTTATACATAATAATTTAATATCTATTTTATAAACCTTAAATTTTTTAAATATTTCATTAACTGAAATTGTTTCATTTTCCATTTTATATTTTAATTATTCAATAATTTTATTTATATATTTATGTAATTAAAATTATTATTTAAAATTATTAGAAATAGAATTTAATACTAATTCTGAGTAGTTAATTAATTGGTTTTTATTAAAATATTTTTCATATAATTGTTTAGCATTATTTGAAATATCTTGACATTCTTTATCATTTTCTCGACACCATAATATTTTTTCTTCCAAGTCTGATAAATCTTCCTTAATTTCTATATAATGTATATCTTTTTTTAATAATGGAGAATACCAGGATTCTGTAGCTTTTATAATTTTCAAAGGTTTTATTTTTAACCATAAGCATCCTGATTGTAAAATCCAAGAAATTCTATTAACACCACCAGAATGTCCAGCAATAGATAATATATATTTATATTTAATTTGTTCATTCATCGGTATTCTATTTAATAGTTTAATATTTTGTTCGTCTTTTTTAATAAATTTTACAGTAAGATTTGTATCAATCTTATCTTTATTATTTAATGACACTATACCAGCATCTAATAAATTATCTCTACCATTCCATTCTTGATTTAATTTAGATATTTGTAATCTTTGGTTATCACATATATCAGTATGTCCTGTCGCAGAACCTCTAAAGAATGCTGTATTAACTTTATCCTCCCATTTAATATCATTTTTTATTTTATATTCATAATCTTCTTGACAAAGTTTCCAGTCATCAGGAATTATATATGGTATATCAGCAAATTCATTATCAACATATGGGCTTAATATAGGTGTATAATGTTGATTTAAATAAATACCTTCTAATTTCTTTTTTGCTGGAAATAGATTATCATAAGGTTCTGTCAAATCTTTTTTAAGCATAGGATGGTCTCTTTTATTAATAAAGAAATCGATATCATTTATTTTTTTATTTTTACAAGTCTCATCTAATATATCTTTATATATATCCAATGAATGTGTGCCCCATATATCCTTTCTATCGTCATTATTAATTATAACACTATTACACCACCATCTTTCCTTATCTAATAAATATTTTTGATAAACTTTATAATATTTTTTTTTATATTGTATATATTCATGAACGTTCTTACTTTCATCTAATTTAATATTGTGAGACCAGTTATTTCTATAAAACGCGTTGGCAAATGGTAAAAATTCAACTACCTTATTATTTCTAATTTTTACATATATAGCATTTCTTAAATGAAAGAATAGGTAATTTATAGAATTGATTGTAGTATATTTAGATAAATTACTATAAATTGGTAATTTACAATATTCATTAATAGAATTTACAATATTCTCATTTTGATATTTGGTAATATATTTATCATTTTTAGTATTTGATAACTTATTAATAATATTTTTTTTAATTTCTGGGTATGTTATTAATAAATTATATTCACCTCTGTCAGATAATATAGATGATGGGTAATTTCGTGTATTGATATCCATATTTGATTTGTTATAATTAATGATATATTTAAATTCAAATTTAAATTTGAATTTGTTTTTGAATTTAAATATAATATTAATAATCAAATAAATTATGTGTATATATATTGAAAAAATTAAAAATATAATAGATAAAAATATTTATTTAATCGAATATATTTCACATATAGTAGATATTAATTATTGTGACATATATAATATATATGAAACAGAAAAATGTAATGGTAAAGAAAAGTGTAGTTGTTTTTATATATATAATATAATAAAATATTTATTTTCATTCAAGGAACATATAAATCATATAACTATTTGTTGTAATGGTTGTGATATTTGTATAATAAATCCAAATATTATTACATACAATACAAGCAATACTTATATAGACAAATTATTTACAAAAAGTTATGATAAAATAGATTATAATACTAATGAAATTATGTTTATACTATATCAAAAAAATTTACCAAAGGATGTGATTAATAATGTATTTAGTTATTGTGAATTTGAATGTCCCGATTATACTGAAATTTTATATAGAGTAGAACATTTATCAAGATATAATATGTATGAATTTATGTTTAAATTCAATAAATTTGATAATTATTTTCAATTAGACAATGTTTGTGATTTTACAAGTAATTGTAAAAAATGTGAAACAATATTATCTGTATTAAAAATATTTGAATATTTAATAGAAGTTGATAATTGTATATATACACAATGTCAAGAAATGGGTATTTTAGAATCCGATATATATGATAATGTAGTATCTTCTGGATTTAGCTCATTATATCACTATGAGCTAATGGATGGCAAACGTTATATTATTAATAATGATTAAATTATAATATAATTTCTGAATAATCTATAATAAATTGTTCTATATCACTGTTTCTATGTATATATGCTTTTTTTCTATCACCATATTGACCCTTTAATACTGATTTGTTATCTAATAAATCTACAATTATTCTTTTTTTATTCATATCAGATCCAAGACGAAAGATTCTTCCTATAATTTGTTTCATATTAGACCTTCTTGGGGTTGCTAATATTAATGTATCCATTTTTACAATACTAACACCGGTTGATGAGTATTGATATGTTGTAAAAATAATTTTACTTTGTTTTATTGCTGTATTAATATCATTTTCATTAGACCCACCATATAATATAGATGATGCTAATTTTTTCTCATCATTTTTATTTACCTCTGGTATATAAATATTATCTATCATATCTATATTTTGTAATTTAATTTCGCTGATAAAATCTTGGTACAGCATTTCTACATGTTCTCTTCTATCTGAGAAAACAAAAACATTTCTTTTTTTTTTAGTAAAATCTATTAATTTATTTATAATAAATTTATTTCTGTATGGATCTGATATCAATTCTTCTAATATTTTATATACACATACTAATTTAGTTTTTTTATCTATATGTATATTAGAGAAATCATCATGAGCATTATATCTATATACCTCTACTGACGACTCAAACCCATCAAAACTTTTTTCGTAAGATTCTATTTTTTCCGCTTCTATAATTTGCCCTAGATGAAATTTTATTAATTTATCAAATCCATTAACTTTTTCATCAGGAGTAGCGGATAATCCAAAAACATTTTCTACATTAGCTCTATTAAATATTCTTTTAAATTTTTTACTTGAATACATATGACATTCATCATAAATAACCAATCCCACTGTTTCAAAATATAAATCAGCATTTATATTTTCGTATAAATTTCTACCTTTTTTAAATTTAAATATATTACTATCAGAAGCACTATTAATAATCATTACAACGATATCACCATCTACTTTCTTTTTTGTATAATATTCACCAATAATATTATTAGGGAATAATTCCTTTAATAATTTTACCCATTGATTTAATAAATATGTATTTGGAACAATAATAACTGTCTTTTTTTTAATTCTACTAATCATTTCAAATCCTATAAATGTTTTACCAGAACCAGCTAATGCCTTTAATATACAACACTTTTCACCACCATCATAATAAATAGTTTCTATTAGATGATCGCAAATAATTTTCTGATTACTAGTAGCCTTGCCTATGTAATCGAGTGATATATTTTCTGTAATATTTATATCATAAATAACTTTATCTATAATATTCGCATCTAATAATTGTTTTTTAGCAGTTCTAGGTAATATCAAATCTTTTTTATTAACAGAAACTGACCAACCATTTAACGCATATGTTAATTTAGTAATATGGTTATAATATGAAATAGTATATTTATTTTTTATCTTTCTTAACCCTTTTTTTTCATATCTTTCTTCAATATCCTTTATGTTAATATATAAACCCTTAATTGATAATATACCAACTAATTCAACCGATTCACTTAATTCAACCGATTCACTTAATTCAACTGAATCAACCATATTCTTTTATTATAATTTAGATAGAATAAATACTATCTTTATAATATATATTCTATCTAAATTATAATTAATTTAATTTTTTTACCATTTTTCAAATATAAATATAAATAATATTAATTTATATATTAAAAAAATATTTATTTATTTGATATAAAATTATATCAAATAAATTATATCAATTAATTTTTATATAATATTTTATTACAAATTTTGTTAATTATGAAAGTTATAATTTTTACACCATTATTAATTAATTACGTTAAACCACATTCTTGGTTAGAATGTGTTGATTACCAAATCCAAGAAGATACAGACTTAGATTATTATAATAAAGATCAATGTATAGGATTTCCTAGAGGGTTTGAATCTCAATACGAATCGGGATTCGGTGTAGATACTGGATTTGATCACCGCGACGGTTCAACTTGTCAATCACAAAATAAAAATACTTACTCAGATAATATTATGCAGTCTGTATATGTAGCAGGACAAAGAGTTTGTTTAGCATATCCAGCAAAAAACCATGTTGCAGATGTTTGTACTAATGAATTTATACCAGATACCCAAACAATTATCCAGAGATCTAAAATACAGAACTCTGACGATTTTACAGATTCTATATTTTATGATAATTTAAACGGTATTCATGAAAAGGGTGTTATAGATTATAAAGGATATCAAAACTGTCCTAAATTTTGCGAAGATCCAGATAAATCATTATGTACTATGTGTTTTGATTTACCAGAAAATGAAATTTCAGGTAGTTATACATTCAGATGGACTTGGGAGTTTAACCAAAATGAATTCTACTATACCTGTTGGGATGCTGAAATAATCGGTCTTGATAATGATGCACAACCAACACAAGTACCAACACAAGTACCAGTTACCACTGAATCTCCGGGAATAAATACACCAGAACCAACACCATGTAATACACCAGAACCAACTACACCATCACCTACACCGTGTCTAAAACCAGTAACACCAGAGCCTACCGAACATATGGAAGAATGTCCGGGTTTCTTAGGAACATTTGTAACTTCTCTCGATCATTGCCCACCACCAACACCAGAGCCTACAATGGGTGATACACCGAGTCCAACCACACCAGAGCCTACAATGGGTGATACACCAGAACCTACAATGGGTGATATAGTAGGACCAATAACACCAGAACCTACAATGGGTGATACACCGAGTCCAACTACACCAGAACCTACAATGGGTGATACACCAAGTCCTACTACACCAGAGCCTACAATGGGTGATACACCAAAACCAACTACACCATCACCTACACCGTGTCTAAAACCAGTAACGCCAGAGCCTACAATGGATGATATAGTAGGACCAGTAACACCAGAGCCTACCGAACATATGGAAGAATGCCCAGGTTTCGTAGGAACATTTGTAAATTCTCTCGATCATTGCCCATCACCAATACCAGGATTGACACCGAGTCCAACTACACCAGAGCCTACAATGGGTGATACACCGAGTCCAACTACACCAGAGCCTACAATGGGTGATACACCGAGTCCAACTACACCAGAGCCTACAATGGGTTCAACTCCTCCACCGCCATGTATACATCAAAAAACACCGACACCAACTACACCATGTCCGGAATTGCCAATGCCTATGATTCCAATTGAACCAACACCAGAACCAACTACAACAATTACTGGTTGTCTTGGGGTGTATAATAACTTATCAGAGGAAGAAAAAAAATATATACTAAAAATTATATTCAACCATAATGATTAATATTGAATAATGTCATATTAATTAATTTTAATTTTTTTGGTATATATATCAGGGTTTAATGAACAGTATATAATTTTTTATTATTTTTGTTGATATCAACGATATAATTAATACTAATATTAAAATATCGACTAAATTGGGTATATAAAAAAATATAATTTTCATTAAAAGGTAATATTTTCTAAAACTTTACGGAAATTAAACAGTAATTTATTAATATAAATATTAGTTGGGTTAATGTCACTAAAGTATAAACATTGTTCTACAATAGTTTTATAATCTAAATGTTTAGAGAATCTATTTACAATATCAACTAAGAATCCACCTTTACCTGAGCATGGCTCAAATACTTTTTTAGGCGACTTCCAAAAGTCTTCAGGAACTTTGTCTAACATTTCATTTCTTAATTTATAAGGAGTAGATACTTCAGCATTCTTTTTCTTTTCCAATTCTTGAGGAATTAAATATTTATCAACTAATTTACTTAATTCATCTGTATTATCCTTTGCTTGGACGAAGATATCTTTAATAACTTCTACGATATTGTTGATATCACCATCTAAACTTAAATATTTATTAAAAATTTCATTTAATTTATCAAATTCATCCATTTTTATGTCCTTTTCCCACCAAATTTTAAATTGATTAAGTAGTATATCATATAATTCGTTATTATCTTTAATATATATAAACATTTTATTAAAAGTATTTAATCCAGGTTCTTTAATTGTTAATATACAAATTAGAGGTATGATATGTTTAATAATATCAATAATATTGCATTTATTTTCAATAATAATTTCTTCTTTTTCTTCAATATTATTATTTAATAAAATCTTTTCTATATCGTTATTAATATTACCAGTATTTCTATCTTCTAAAATTATTTCTTCTTTTTTATAATTCTTTTTGTTTAATTCAAACAAATTCATAATAGTGTTAGTATCGGCATTATCTAAAAGAATACATTTATTTGATATTTTTTTTAGATAATGGCTTATAGCAGTTTCTGTATTTTTTGTATAAATTTGATAAATTTTATTAGAATATTTTTCAACAAAATCTTCATTTTTTCTAATTAATTTATCTTTATTAAATTTAATTATATTAGTTCTTAATAAATATTTAATAGCATCCTTAGTATTTAACTTAGGTTTTAATATAGAAGCATATTCAATAAATATTTGTTGAATTACTCTATGAATATTTAAATCAATTACAAATCCATCATACTTTGGATAATTTACATCATATGACTCAGTCATACAACGAAACATCATTTGATAAATTAAATCAAATGATTTACTATTATTTAATAAAATTACAACATCACAATTTTGAATAGTAATACCAAGTGAAGCTTGACGCCCACTTAATACTAATACCGCACACTTTCCAGTATTAATTGCAATCTTTCTTGAATTTTCAATTTCATTTTTAGCATCATTAGTAATTTTACTATTAATAATACAAATTTCATAATTTAAATATTTGAAATGTGTATCTAATAGTTTTTTTGTTAATTGACATTTTTTATCTAAATTGTCATTAACAGGCATAAAGCACATAATAATACCAGGATTAATAGTGTTATGTATTAATCTTTGATTATTAGTTGCTTTAATTTGTTTAGTTATTCTGTCGATATATGCATTATTATCAATTAAATCATCATTATCTCCTAATAATCTTTTCCATAAATTAATACATTCATTTTCATTTTGAAAACTTGTATCACTATCATTTAATGTAAAACAAGCATCAACAGACCATCCATAATTATTATCAATAGTTCTATCAATGATATACTGTTTATAGATTAAATCAATATCTTCAGATAATATATTTAAATTTGGATAATGTAAATATTCATTTTTAATTTTATCATCTGTATAATTATTAAATATATTATTAACTTCATCACCATGTTTTGAAACTAATATATTTTTATTAGTTTCATTATAATTTTTACATAAATTAACATCTTCTAAATCCCAAAGGATTTTATTTTTGATATTAAATTGTTGTATTGGCTTGAAATATGTTGCTGTTATGAAAACAGTAAAAGTTTTTGGACCATATGATTTTAATGTCTTTTGTGATAATTCAGTACATGCACCATTATGTACTTCATCAATAAAGCGGATATCAAATTTTAAATCTTTTAATTTTTTAATATTTTTCCCGTCTAAAAATTGTTTAGAACACACAATTACATTTTTTTGTAATAAATTGATATCACATGTTTTTGATTTTGTTTTTAATCTAATAATATTAAAATCTTGTAAACTTTTACATTTTAAGATATTAAAATATTGATCAATTGTTTCATTGGGGGCAGTTGTAATTATTAAATAATTACATTCTGGTTTTCCAATAGAATCAAATATAATTACACCACACATTATATAACTCTTTCCAGATCGTGGGATATGACCCCATAAAACCTGACTTTCTTTATTTTTTTTTAATTGTAATGTTTTGTTAATTGATAATTGTTGGTGTGGTCTAAATGTTAATATAGGCATTTCTGATAATAAAATCTCTTTTATATTTTTATCACCATATAATGATTTAAATAATTTATATGAATCATTTAAATCATCCCAATCAATTACAATTAAATTATTTAAATATTTTTTAATTGATAATGTAGTAGTATTCTTAGCATTATTAATTGTTTCCGTTATTTCACCACAAGATCTAACACATAATCCAATTCTAGTATTATATTTATTCTCATATTGTTTGGAATAAAGATTGATTTTACCAATATCTAATTTACCAATATTATATGATTTTAAATTTTTTGATGAAATGGCCAAAATTTCTTTATTATCTTTACTTATACATGTTAAGTCAGAAGAATCACCATTATCTTTTAATTTTATTTCATTATTTTGTGAATTATAAAATAAATCATTAACATTATTTGAAATTGTTAATGTATTTAAGTTAAAATTACCATCACATATATTATAATTATTTAATTTAGATACAAGATTTAATTTTGCAAACAATCTTAATAATGATTCTTGTTTATCTTTTCCAATCCAATCTTGTTCTAACCAACTATATATATCATTAGATTCATTATTTTTTAAAAATTCATATAATTCTTTAAATGTATTCATATTTGTTATTATATTTATTGTATTTTTATTAATCAATTTTTTATACATTTAACAAAAAAATATTAAACTATTTATACATAAACAGTTTAATTCTATACCTTTACAGTAATATTGTCCTTTGTATCAGACATTAAAATTTCATACTTATCTGGTTTCTTAAAGTATTTTACACCAATACCCATGGAATTAACTTCTTGGAAGAATAGATGCGTGCTCCAAGTTCCATGAACTTTGAATATATCTGAGTTATCTCCACAATAATCACATTTATAGATATTATATTTTTCATTAACAATAGCTTTATGATTACAATTATTACAAATATAATAATCATATTTATCACTATGTTCTACCATTTTCTCTTGTAAGAATTTTACAGAGGATATAGCTAACACATTTGCTTCCATTTCACCAACTCTCAAACCACCGCGAGAAGCCTTCCCGTCGAGAGGCTGGCGAACTACAACATCTGTAGGACACGTCTTATGACTATATACGGTATCAATTGTAAATTTTTGTAGTCTTTGATAGTATATAGGCCCAATAAAGATTTCGCAATCAATATATTTACCAGTCATACCATTATATAGACGCTCTACACCATTTCTGTTATATCCAATCTTTTCTAAATCATCTGCTAAATCAGATATGTCAAAACTCTTAAACATAGTTCCATCACTATGAGCTCCTAATACAGCACAGGACTTAGAAGCCATACTTTCAAATATCTTAGACATTGTCATACGTGTTGGCAAACTGTGTGGGTTAAATATTAAATCAGGTTTCATCCCCGATTTATTAAATGGCATATCAGAATCTCTATATACCATACCTACCGTTCCTTTTTGTCCAGAACGAGAGGAGAATTTATCACCAATATCACATTTTCTCATACTTCTAAAGACGATTTTACAGAAGATGTTATCTTCCTCATTTCTTCCTTCTATAATATTAGATACATATGCTGGTTCGTGAAATTTATATACAATACTTCTATCCATATATTTTTTATTATCAACAATTTCACTTTTTGATAATTTAACAATCTTTCCAATGATAATATCACCATACTCAATTCTTGTTCCAATTGGAACTTTACCATTTTCTAATTTTTCATAATTAGAATATGCCTTAATATCAATAGTTTCTAAAGGATTTGGATTAGCAAATTCTTCATTTTTTTCTAATTCAGTTTTTTCGAATGAGAAATGATAAGTAGTAAATAAGCCTTTATCTACAGCACCTTGATTGATTACTAAAGAATCTTCCTGATTATATCCACCATATGTCATAATTGCTACAATAGCATTACTACCATCTGATGATGTATATTTATTAGAAATAGTTTTAATTAATGGGACTTCTTTATACATTTGATAATGTAATTCTTTATATACCCTATAAGGCCAATTATAAACAGGCCAACCACAAGTTTGTTTAACTTGATTAGTTTGAAATACAACACGAGCCACTTGATTATGATTAGCAAATGGACTTGTCAATCCCGGTAGTCCAATAATGGATTGTGGAATATCAACATGTGTATATTTTATTAATTCACTTTTTTCATTTTTAATCAATGTATTTAAATCCTTTGCTATAAAACAATTGATTTGTTCTTCTGGTGTGATATATTCAATAATTTCTTCTTGAATTAAATCTTCCATATCCATTTTTCCTGAATGTAGTTTTTTAATATGTTCTTTATTTAACTTAATTCCTTGGCTTCCGTCTTTATTTTGATATACGATTAATAATGGTCGTGTAATACGTCCAATATCAATCCAGAAATATATTTCATTTGATAAAATTTCAAGAGAAATGGTTGTTAAATAATCTATTTGTTGTTTTCTTCGCATAGAGACATATTTATCTCTAAATTCAAATGGCTTGACACAACATCCAAGCCAGTCTCCATTAACAAATACTTTTGTTAATTTATTTTCATAAATTTGTTTATTTTTAATATTGTCTAATTTAATTAAATTAGAATCTTGTAAGATTTTATCTTTCAATAATTCACTTGAACCAGACGGGCAGATATTTGCACTAATTGCCATTTGTTTTTGCATACCAACCTTTTCACCAGTATCTGCAGACTGTACGCAACATACATATCCAATCATAGAGGAATGGACTCGTCTCATTTCATTAGCTCGGGCTGATTGTTTAGCACTACTTGTATTTTTTGTATTAATATTTCTTAATGTACTCAATTGGTTAATAATATTTTTTCTATGTAATTGTTGTGATGATAAATTATTAGAAATCTGCTTTCGACGAATACTAATACTTTTATCCCCAGTAATAATAGATTGTGTTAAAGCTCGTTCAAATTCATGACTATAAATAGCGTTTGTAAATGAATGCTCTAAGTGAATATTACTAAATGAAGTATTTTTAAAATCTCTTCTAAATTGTCTTTTTACCGATTGGACGATAGCAAAATTAAAGTGAGTTTTGAAAATCTTGGCATATGATACACCAGCTGGATTAATTCTTTTATTTTTATATGAATCTCTGTCAGTAGATGGTATTAAACCAAGATATACCATTAATAGTCGTCTAATTAGATGACCGATAAATCGTACTTTATTATATCTACTATTAGGAGATTTACCAACGTGTGGTAATATATCATTATCTAAAATTTTTCTTATACTATCGTTTGTATATTTTCTCGCATTCATATTTGTAATCTTTATATCACTTGTATAATAATTATTAATTTTATTACCAATTAGTTCAATAGTCTCATCTGATGTATGTTTTTCATAAGCTTCTGGCATATCAACATACTTTGCTTTAAAAGCATTTTCAAGAATTGCTAACATTTTTTTAATATTTGGATCATTTTCATTAAATGAATATGTAATATGGTCTATAATTTCTTTATCGGAACATATACCAAATGCGCGAAATAATACAAAGAATGGAATGGAGATATCTCTAAATTTATTATTTGTAATTTGAATAATTATATTATCATTAGTCAAATATTTCGTGATTAAATTAAATGAATTTTCAAATCCATCCCCAGGCTTAGAGATAAAATCTCCTCTACATTTTTCGTTTTTATAACCCATATTAGCAAATTCCCGAGGAGAATTAAATGTCATTGATTCAATATTATCTATAACCCATTCATTTCCCTTAATTATAAAATATCCACCAACATCTAAGGGGTCTTCATTAAGATTTAATAAAGTTTCCTTAGATTTATTATAAGTATTACATAATTTACTCTTTACCATAATTGGAATTTTACCAATTTGATATCTTTCAATTGATGCTCTTTTAACTTCAGTCGTACCATCGTGTTTATAAGCAGTGGCAGTAATATCAACATTGATATACATCGGGCTTGAATATGTTAAATCTTTTTGATGAGCTACAGTAGGTGTTAATATTTGTGATTTTTGACTTATATAATTTTGAGTCAGAGGAGGTGTTAATTCCACATCAGTAATATTAGCAGTAACTACTATTAGTTTTATATTTCTATCTTCAGCAGTTTTATCTCGCTCATTATTAATTTCAACCTGGATATGAAATCCATTTTCAATAATTTGTTTGATACCTTTTAAATTAAATTCATTAGTAGAATCAATATGATGTTTAATCATACCGTTCGGTTGTCCTAATTGACTGTCAAAAATTACAAGTAGTTCATTTTGATTAGTAATTTTATTATTGGAAGCCATTTTTAAGTTTATATGAATTTATATACTCGTATAATTATTAATATATATATTATAATATATTTAAATCAAATTTAAAAACAATAATATATATTATACAAAATATACATAATATTATCAATTTATTGAAAAAAATAAATATTTAATTTATGAAATTTTTAAATTACTCATATATAATTTAATTGATTTATTTACTCGTATATTACTATGTTTTAATTCTTCAATGTAATACCACATAATATCAGAAATTTCATTACTATCTATATTTTTATTATTTAATATAATTTCATCATCTATAATTGTGTGGTAATAAGTAATTCCATTAATAATTTCTTTTCTTGAATCTTTATTTATAGTAACATCTATTCCAGTTTCTTCAATTGTTTCTCTAATGGCACATTCTATTGTGGATTCACCATTTTCTAATGCACCTTTAGGGAAACCCCAACATTCACTAATAGTACCCTTTATTAAAAGTAATTTATCTTTTTGTTTATTCATAATAATACAACCACATACATTTATATCCTTATGTTCAAGACATTCTTCATAAAATATGATTTTACCATATGATAAACACCTATAACAAGAATTCTTATATATATAACAATCATATTTATAATGCCCTTTATGGTTACAATTAAGACATATAACTTTTTTATTAGGGCAATTTTTTATACCGTGGTCGGTGCTTTTTCTACAATTCAAGCACCATTTTTCATCCTTTTTAATAATATGAACTTCTTCATTCTTTTTTTCTAATATCAATTTTAATATTTTCTTTTTCTTTTTTACACCATTTCTATTAAACATATTAATATTTAGGTCTTGTTTATATTATACATACATATATAAATATTTCTTTAATTAATATTGTATTAATTTAATTAATATTATTCAAGTTTCTTAAGTTATTTCGCCTATCCCACAATTTATCATCCTCTTCATGAAATTCCTTTTCATAATCTACAAATTGTTTTTCATAATCAATAGATTCAAATGGTTTTGTATCAATATGTATTTCTGTATTATTCTTATATTCATCTACTTTTTTATAGACAAAATAATTATTTATAATTTTATTACCTGAAAAGTAGTTCGGTTTCAACTTTATACTTTCGTCTAATTTAAGTTCATAGGTTAATAATTCAGTATTAGCCCATAAAATTATTTCTGGGATGTCATATAATTTAATAAATGTGTTAAACTTTTTAGAATCAGAAGATAAAGATTTAATAAAATTATACAATATATATTCATTGTATTTAGGAACTGATTTATTTAAAATTAATTGTAATTCTGAAATATTATAGTCTGTAATTTTGTTATTTAAAATTAAATCACAATTTTTTAAATTTTTGTATAACAAAGTTAATCTATTTGGGATAGAAACCATAATTATTATATTTATTCTTTAATATAATACCTTAATATATTATTTATAATTTAATATAAGTTTAAAATTAATTTTAATAATAATTATATGATTTCTATAAATAGTTTAATAGAATCAGCAAAGGATAAAACAATTAAAAATTATTATGATGATGATAATATAAAATTAATTAATATAATAAAAGATTTTTGTATAAATAATGACATTATATTAGAATATGAAAAATCCATAGAATTTAAATTTATATTATATTCAACAAAACCTTATAAAGATTCTAATAATTTATCAAATATATTATTTGATACTGGTAATTACAATTATATAATTTTACATACAAAGATTGTAAATACTGAATTGATGATATCTATTAATAATCAAAGATTGATTTATTTTAAATTATTATTCAATCCAACTCCTATTATTTTTGAAAAATTTAATATAGAGAAAAAATATAAGTTATTACAATTGCCAACTATAATTAAAATCTTAAATAATATAAATAAGAAATGTGAAATATCTAATTTGGTAGAGAATTTTAAAAAAAATGATTTAGAATTTTATGATATTGAAGAATTATTAGAACAATATAAATCTAATAATAATAATACAAAATTTAATAATGTCAAAAATATAATAATAAATGAATTATTATTATTTGTAAAGACACTTAATATAATACTATTGGATTATTATATTATAAATAAAACATATAATAATTTCAATAATACAATTCAAATAATATATCAAGATAATATAATATCTGAAATAAAAAATAAAATAAAAGAAATATTAAATATAAATAATATATCTGGTGAAGTAATCATTAATAATGATAGGACATATATAATAGATAATTTTAGATTAAAAAAAACACTTATATATGTTTCAATATATGATAAAAAATATAAATCATTTAATAAGTTTAATATTATTAATTGTTTCAATGAATTATCATATAATATTATACCTGTACTAAAAATTAATCCAATAGAACCACACCCATTTATAATAATAAAATATTTAATAATAAATATAATTTATTTATATTTATATTCTAATGATAAACATAATAATTTTGCATTATATATTAGTTATTTAGGAAATTTCTTAAAAAAAATTGATGATATTAATTCAGATGATTATAAATTTATTGGTATATATAAAAATGAAGAACTTGATTTAAAATTAAATCAAGTATATAGACCATATCAATATTATTTAAAAAATGAAGAGTTAAGAGATGTATAAAAATTATACATCACTTTTTGTTTCATTAATACAATCCTCAGTATCATTACTATCATTATCATCCTTTTCAATTACGTTTGGTTCAACAAATTTCTTTTTATATTCATTATGAATCTTTGTTAATGCTTTTTTATATTCTGAATTGACATTAATAATTTCTTTATATAAATAACATATTAATTGTTTTTCAATATCATCAGCAGATTTTTTACTTTTAGCATTTTTTTTGTCAATAACTTCTACACACATTAAGTATTCATCCTCTGTATATAATATACCCATAAATTCATCCTTATTTTCTTTAATTTTTTCTTTAATATAAATCTGCTTTGATAAAGGTTTCTTTTTAGTATCAACTGAATTACATCCTCTCTGTTGTGCAGGTTTAAAATTACATAATATATCAATCTTAGTATTTAATTCAATATATAATTGTTCTATTTTACTATTAATAATAATATTCTCATTTTTAAGATTAGACAATTCTGAATAAATACATTCAATCAATTTTCGATCTGTCATTTTATCCATAGTATTAATTATTTATTAAATATTCTTTATTTATATATAATACAAATATTTAAATCAATTTTTTATTTTTGTATAAAATAAAAATTTAAATATATTTGAACACTTCCGCAGCAATTTTATTAGCTTTTCTATCACCAAGAAATTCTTGGACGAAATATCCATTTTTATAAATAACTATAGTTGGGAAATGACTTACTTTATATCCATGTAAAAATTTATTATTATTTTTAATTAAATCAGAAGACTTATCTGCATCCACTTCAGCTACTATTGCTTTATTAATAAGAATATTTGACAATTCATTATATTCATTTTTTATTTTTTTACAAAAATGACACCAGTCAGCTTTATATAAAATTACTACTACATTATTCTGGAACGCTTTTAAAAATTGTCCATTAAAGTGATGTTCCTTTAATTCTAACATTTACTTATATATTAGTATAAATATTATAATATTTTAAATTTAATAATAAACAAAATTTAAAATAAACAAAATTTAAATTTAATAATATTTATATTTATATAATATAAATAAATAATATTATTAAATTTAAATTTATAAATAACTATGGAAAATATAATAATAACAACAATAATTATAATAGTAATTTACTTATATATTATAATGATGGATAGAAAAACATATGATAATTTTATATCTGGATTTTGGAAAGCCGATCAGAATTATTGTGATAATGCCGAAATTTCTAATATGATATTATATATAGATAGTATCGATAATACCGGGTATTTAATAATTAATAAAGATAATGATCTAATTGAAAATTCGGCATTCCGTTTAGAAAAAAAAATTATAAGTAATTATAATAATTTATTGCCGTTTAATAACAATATAGAATATAATGTAAAATTCAATTCAAAAGATAATAATGAATTCCTATGGGATAATGGGAATTATATTTTAAAATTATCCATTATTAGTGGAACTATTGTAATTTATAAAGAAGATACAATATTTTCTATATTATATAAAGATAATTCAGTTTCTAATAAATTCTTAGAATATGAAAAAATAGAAACAATAGAATAATATGTAGAATATATATTAAATATATTCTATTTAATGTATATATTCTATTAATTTTAAAATGAATAAAGATGTATTAAAAAAATCTAAAATAAAGATTGAATTAGAAATAGAAAAAAATTGTATTGGTAATTCAATATATTGTTTAGCAACTACCAAGGGGAAATTAAAAAATATGGATGATAGATATGTTGTTGATTTATTTTTAAATAATCCAATATATATAATATTAGACGGTCATAGAGGACATCAAGTTGCTGAATATTGTAAAAGAAATATTATAAATATATTAAACGATTTATATAATTATAGTGAATTAAAAGAAGAAGTTGAAAAAATAAAATATGTATTTAATAAACTAACCAAAAAATTAGAAGAAGAACTAATACAATACTCTATGGAACATATTAGTGGATCTACAATTACAATAATATATCTATTACCAGATAATATCTTAGTACTTAATATTGGGGATTCCAAATCATTATTAATTTATAATAATTATACATATAAAGAATTAACTACGGACCATAAACCATATATCACATTAGAAAGAAAGAGAATAGAGAAAGCAAAAGGTAAGATATCAAATGGTCTAATTAATAATGACCTAAACGTATCAAGAACATTAGGAGATTTTAAATATAAATCACAAAAATCATTATTAGAACACGAACAAATTATAATTAATACACCATATATACAATTATATACAATTAATAAGTTAGAAAAATATTTAATAATATCAAATTCGAGTATATGGGATTTATTTACAAATCAAAAAATGATAGATTTTATAGAACATATTAATAAAAAAGGTGAATATGATACAAAAAAGATTATTGAATTAGTTGTAAAAAAAAGTATTAAGGAAGGAAATATTAATAATATAATATATTTTATTATAGAATTATAGATTTGATAATAGAATTATATAGTTGATAACATATCTAAATTTATTTTCTAGAATATATCGGTCTTTCTTTGTCTGATACTTCATCTTGGTCATTATCACCTGATGTATATTTCATCATATTTGTTTTAATTTTTCTTCCAGAATTTCTATTTTTACTATCATTTTGTGTAAATTCCATATCAATATCTACATAATCTTTATTATTATTTTCTCTTTTATCGCTTGTTGTTTTTCTACTTTGAGTTTCCTTATCAGTAGATTTTTTAATTACAGATTTAGAATCATATCCTTCCATATCTTTTGATACTTTATTATACCCATCTACAGAATGTGATTTATATTTATGAAATTTATATGTATCACTATCTCTCTTTTGGAATCCTTCTTTTTCAATTTTAGAATCATGTTTAGTTTTATTCATATTTTCATTTAAGTTTATTACTTTATTGGAATATGTTTTGGTTTGTTGATTATTTACTTCATCATTTTTTTTATTGTAATTATATGAAACTTTTGTAATAATTTGCCCGAATATAAAATCTTGTATATTCTGTGCTGTTTTATTATATGATTCCGTCTGATGTATTTTACCGTGTATTAAATCATTTTTAGAACTTTGTTTATTCTTTACTATATCTTGATAATCATTTCCTATAGAGAATTGTTTAGAAATTTCTTCCATCATTTTTGCCTTAGCGTGTGATTTTAAAATATTTTTTGCTTCATTAGTTTTATCAATTATTATATTTTTATTAGTTTGTTTATTTTGATTATTTTTAGAACTTCCTAATATTTGGGTATTTAAAGAAGGATCTTGATATTTTTTTCTATCTCTAATAATATCTTCCATAGCCAGTTTCAATGCCTTTGTAATGACATTACCATTCCGTTCTATCATTTCTTTGGCATCTCTTTCTATTTTGTCTTTATTCTTTCTTATATTAGTTTTTTTTATATCAGATGTTTTACCCTTATTTCCATATTTAGCAATTTTAAATTTGTGGTCAGTAACTCCGAGATAACCGATCGGGGTATCTGATGATTTTTGAGTAGTCCAATCACGTCTTTTTGCTATATTATTAATATCATTTAAGTCGGCAATTACATTAGTATTTTCTATTTTTCCCATTATGGGTTTACTATCTGGCATACCATTATATCCTGTATGCATACCGTCTGTACTTGTTTCAAATATTTTTCTATATTCCTTAACTTTAAATGATGCTTCCCTAAAATTTTCCATAGCTTTTTTTTGATTTACACCTTCCGATGGAATACTTGCATCAGCATCTGAATGTAATGTCTGCTCGTAAATATTCTTTCTGTGCCACATCTGCTCTTGCCCCTTTCTTAAGTCTGGACCAGTTACGTGTCCTCGTGGATCTTTTTCAGTAAATCCCAAAAACAAGTCATTATGTATAGGTTCTATATTACTTCTATTACCAGAATGGAGCATATTTAATTTAGACACACTATATTTATTGACACGTGGTTCATCACTAGCCAATGTAGTTTTATCCGGTCCTTGATTTTTTAATGTATTTCTGTAAAAATTATTCATCATTTCTTCAGTATCTTCATATACTCCCTGAGTAACTTCATATTTTTTCATCATAGTCTTGGTAGAAATTCCACCATAGTCTGTCATCTTAATATATTGTATATATATGTATATTTATTGTATTTTTATTTTTAAATATTAAAAATAATTATATTATTTTAAACATATTATTATTAGTAAATAAATTATACTTCTTATCTTTACTAATTTTTTTATAAATATTTATACCTAAAAATATACTAAATATAAAAAGTATAAAATATAAAAATATATTATAAAATGAAGTTTCTGATTTAATTATATTATTCTCGAATTTTTTTATTAAATCTTTTTTAATTTTTATTTTAATAAAGACTTTATCTTTTTTTGAAATATCACTACTTAAAAAACCTTCAGTAATATTATATATATCTTTAT
>Ga0255773_10001905_pt1 | contig 20125 bp, 23 predicted proteins | sample 011ome_17_FD_179971 | JGI IMG/M metagenome (GOLD analysis project Ga0255773, IMG submission 179971) | Coastal salt marsh microbial communities from the Groves Creek Marsh, Skidaway Island, Georgia - 011502XT metaG (version 2) | ecosystem: Environmental > Aquatic > Marine > Intertidal zone >...
AGTAACTGTTACTCATAGCTATTTTGATGAAAATGGGTCACCAGTCGATACGATAATAGGACTTCATCCAATGCATTGGAAATTTTCTGATAATAATCAAACTTCTAACTATAAGATAAGAAGCGCAAGAGGCATTCTTAAGTTTGCTGAAAGAAGTTCCTTTAATTATTCAATGTCTTTTGTTGGAGTATTGCCATCACTTCCATCAATTGAAGACACCTTTGATCAGAATAAGCTTGAACAACTAGTAAGAGATTTTGTTAATGAAGGCTCATCATCATGGCTTGATAGAAGCACTACAAATGATACTTATTGGTCTGGTAAGATTTATGGAAAAGTGGCAGAGCTTATTGCAATTGCAAAATCTATTGGCCTTACTAATGAAGCTAATCAACTAACAGAATGGCTAAAATCTGAACTTGAAGACTGGTTTACTGCAGAAACTGATGGCGTATTAGATGAGCAAAGATATTTTGTTTACGACGATACTTGGGACACCCTGTTGGGTATGGAAGAAGCTTACGGATCACATACAAGACTGGCTGATCACCATTTTCATTATGGATATTTTGTTAGAGCTGCTTCTGAAATATGTAGATCAGATAAATCTTGGTGCGGCTCAGATAAATATGGCCCAATGATTGAGTTGTTAATTAGGGATTATGCTGCAGGTGAAGATGATGACGATTTATTTCCAGCATATAGGAATTTTGATCCTGCCAACGGATTCTCATGGGCAGATGGAAAAGCAGATGCACTTCAAGGTAACAATAATGAATCAACATCTGAAGCAGCTAATTCATATGGGGCAATGATTCTTTATGGCTTAATAACTGAGAATGATGAACTGGTTAATAAAGGCATATATTTACATACCTCAACATCAACTGCATATTGGCAGTACTGGAATGATATAGATGGTTATAACAGTGTCGGCGATGACTATAAAAATTTTATTCCAGGATACCCAAATATCACGACTTCAATAATTTGGAGCAGTGGTGCTGATTTTTCAACCTGGTTTAGCCCAGAATATGCTCATATATTAGGTATCCAAGGCTTACCATCAAACACTTTAATTATGCATGTCAGCCAATATAAAGAATATATGATGGATTATATTGATCTTGGAATTGGAGCCAACAATGAGCCATCTGACTTAGGTGATGATTTATGGCGAGATTTATGGTGGAATCTAATTGCAATGGTAGATCCAGAAAGAGCAATTGCAGACTATAATACTGTTTCTACATATGATCCTGAAGCTGGCGAATCAAAAGCTCATACCTACCATTGGATTCATACATTGAATGCCCTGGGTCATGTTCAAACTGGAACAGGTGATTTAACAGCTAATTATCCGGCTGCCATGGCTTTCAAAAAAAATGGCACAATGAATTATCTAGCATATAATTTTAGTGACAGTGCTATAACGGTAAGTTATAGCAATGGTAAGACTATGACTGTAGAACCCAATAATTTTAAACTGGAGTCAAATTAACCTATAGTCCAATAGACTAAATGATTAAAAAGTTAATAAAATTTATTTTTTTGATACTGCTTCTTGTAGTATCAGTGATTTTATCAAAAGCTTTTTTTCATAAATCAGATATCGAAGTAATTGATGTTACTAATCAAATAATCCTCAATGATACTAAAGCTATTAAAAACCTATCTCAATCCATAAAATTTAAAACAGTATCTCATCCAGATTACGAAAAATTTAACTACCTGGAATTCCAAAGTTTTCTAGATTGGTTGGAGAGAGAATACGCTACTATTTTTGGAAAATTAGAAAAAAAATATATTGGGAAAACTCTTCTATTAAAATGGCAAGGAAAAAACCCAAGCTTAAACCCTATTTTATTAACAGGTCATTATGATGTAGTGCCGGTCGACATTAATGCAAATCAAACTTGGGAGAAAGATCCCTTTGCTGGATTTGTTGATAAAAAATTTGTTTGGGGAAGAGGAGCTCTAGATGATAAAAGTGGAGTAATAGCAATTTTAGAAGCAATAAATTATTTGATTGCAAAGAATTTTGTCCCGCAAAGAACAATCTATTTTAGTTTTGGTCATGACGAGGAAATTGGAGGTAACAGAGGCGCAGCAAAAATAGCAGAATACTTTATTGATGAGGGAATTGAGCTTGAGTGGTCTTTAGATGAAGGTTCATTTGTACTTCAAGACCTCATACCAGGAATCAATAAACCGGTTGCGATAATTAACGTTGCTGAAAAAGGAGGTTTAACTCTAGAAATAATAGGCAAATCAAAGGGAGGCCACTCTTCAATGCCTGCTAAAAAGACATCTGTTGGCTATTTAGCTGAAGCACTATTAAAACTTGAAGAAAATCCTTTACCTGGCAAGCTAGAAGGAATGTCTTTAGAATTATTCGACAATATAAGTAAACATATGACGTTTCAAAATAAGGTATTGTTTGCAAATTTATGGCTTTTTGAGCCTTTTTTAAATAGTTTTCTTTCAAAAAGTCCATCAATTAATGCAGTTATAAGAACCACAACAGCACCAACAATGCTCTCAGCAAGCACAAGAGCAAATGTGCTCTCAAGTGAGGCTGTTGGAATAGTTAATTTTAGACTGCACCCGAGAGATAATCCTGAAACTGTCATAAATTATGTTAAGAAGCTTGTTGAAAATGAAAATGTTGAAATTAGACAAGTTGGTAATGCCGCATTGCCAAGTGATATTTCAGACTGGAACACTAAGGGCTTTAAAATAATAAGTAAGTCTGTAAAAGAAGTTTATGGAGATGTAATAGTTGCTCCTGGATTGATGGTTGGTGGCTCCGATTCAAAACATTATGCCAAGGCTGCTAAAAATTCCTACCGATTCAACCCATTTCCTTTATCTAGCAACGAATTAAATGGCTTACATGGCATTGATGAAAAGATAAAGAAAAAAGATTTTTTAGATGGCATAAGATCATATATCAAGATTATTGAATATGGCGGATCTAGCTAGAGAAGACATTAATTAATATTTGCCATATACTTGTTATATGTGTGATTGTTGTAGTTGTTGCGAGTGTTCTTGTTGCTCAAAATAAAATTTTAAAAAATAGCTTAAAAACAAAGAAGAGTAATTAATTATGATTAATACAGTTGATCATTTAATAGTTGCTGTTTCAGATATTAATATTGCTGAAAAAAATTATTCTAAAATATTTGGAACAGAACCTGTATGGAGAGGAGAGCATGCAGAATATGGCACTGAAAACTCTTTGTTTAATTTCAATAATACTTACTTTGAACTTCTAGCTGTCAAGGGAGATGGTTTGGGAGCCATGCTAGTAAATCATGCGCTTCAAGAAACTGGCGAAGGTTTAATTGGAATAGTTTTTGGAACAGATAATTTAAAAGAAACGCATCAAACACTTTCTGAAAAAGACTTTCTTCTTGGAGATATTACTAATGGAGAAGGTATAAACTTTAAGAATAATAAAACTAGAAAGTGGAAGAATTTATTTTTACCACCGGAGCTGACTAGAGGAATTTTTTCTTTTTTAATTGAACATACAGAAGGAACTTTGCCAATAGCAGATAAGTTTGAACCCTCAATGATTAATAAGTTAGATCATGTTGTAATTAATACAAATGATGCAGACGGATTCATAGAAGTTTATAAAGATGTTTTTAATATTAGACTCGCCCTAGATAAATTTGTTGATGAGTGGAAGAGTAGAATGTTATTTTTTAGGCTAAACAAAACAACAATTGAAGTTATAGAAAAGAAAAATGGCGAGGAGCCAAAAGATTCATTATGGGGCTTATCATGGGAGGTTGATAATATTGAAGAAGCACATAAGAGACTTGTGAAAGAAGGCGTAGACATTACACCTATCAAAAAAGGCATTAAAGAAAATACGTTGGTTGCAACCCTAAAGTCTCATACACACAATGTACCAACCTTGTTGATACAGCATACATGACAGACATAACTTATAACCAAGTATATGCAGTAGGAGTGCCTATAGTACTCTTTATGATATTCATCGAAGTTTTAGCATCTAGTTGGAATAAAAAACCTTATTACAACAAAGGCGATACTTTTTGCACTATTGGTTTGCTTTTAGGTAATATTGCGATGGTTTATGCTTTCAAGGGTTTAACATTAGCTCTTCATTTTTATGTTTTTCAATTCAAACTTTTTGATATTTTTCAAAACATGCCCTTGTGGGCCAATTGGATCCTGACTTTTATCCTAATTGATTTTATTTTTTATATTTACCATCGAATGTCTCATAGAGTTAGATTTCTTTGGGCGATTCATATGAGTCATCACTCAAGCGAAGAGATGAACTTTGCAGTATCTTTTAGACAAGCGTGGTTTGGGCCTGTTTCAAAAATACCTTTTTTTATTATTTTGCCTTTGATTGGTTTAGACCCAACAATTATTGCAATCGCGGGAGTTATAAGCACTCTGTGGGGCATTGTTGGCCATACTCAAATTATAAACAAGCTCGGACCTTTAGAGTGGATCTTTAACACCCCCTCACATCACAGAGTTCATCATGGCGCTAATGAACAATACATAGATAAAAATTATGGAAATCTTTTAATAATTTGGGACAGATTATTTGGAACCTTTGAGCCAGAAAAAGAATCAGTAAGATATGGTTTAGTAAAGAATGTAAATACATACAACCCTGTAAAAATAACTTTTATGGGTTGGAAAGAAATTCTAGATGATATTAAACAATCTAAAAGCTTTTTACACTCTCTATATTTATTTTTTGGTCCTCCAAAAACAAAAGAATAAACTCTTTTAATTTAAGAATCTGAAAAGCCAATATATTTAACAAAATCTTTATTGTTTGCTCTGGTTGAGCGCACATGATTTGCTGGAAAATCATCATCAGGATAGCCCATAGCTATACAAATCATTATGTTTTGATCATCGGGTATTTGAGCGTATTCTCGGACAACATGAGATTGCATAATTCCTTGCCCATTAATAACACAACCAATCCCTCTTTCCCAGGCAGCTAACACAATTCCATAAGCCAATGATCCAAGACCAAACTGACTAATTGCTGCTGGCTCTAAATATTTATCATAAGTAAGTACGAGTGAGACAGGAGCATCAAACTGCCTAAAACCTCTAAGCATCCAATCCATACGTTTTTCTTTGTCATGCCTTTCGATACCCATGGCCTCAAAAAGCTGAACAGCAACATCGATTTGGTTTTGTCTGTGTACGCCTTCGTACTCTTCTTTATAAGGGAAGTCTCTAACATGCGGTTTGCCAGCCATTGTTTCTTCAATGTTACCTTCTCTGATTTTATTTAACACATCACCAGTAACTGCATGAATATGCCATGTTTGTGTGTTGTAAGATGTTGGAGCCCACTTGGCAGCATCTATAATTTCATCAATTAATTTCTTTGGTACAGGTTTATTCAAAAAACCTCTTACACTTTTTCTTGATTCAGCAAATTCTTTAAAATTCATAATTAATTTTTTATTTTTTTTTTGATTTTGGCATATTTCATTGTCTTTTAACACGCTCATTTTTATGTATACAATGATAGAAAATGAAATATCAAAATGTTTATAAAATCTTGAGCATTGAAGAATGGGACAAAGCTCAGAAATCAGGATTTATAAATACAAATTTAGATATTAAAGATGGTTTTATTCATTTTTCAACCGCAAGCCAACTAGCAACAAGCCTTGAATTATATTTTTCTAATCATCAAGAGGTCATATTGCTTTTACCTAATATGAAAAAAATTAAAGCTAATCTAAAATACGAATCCACAAAACCTGATAGCAAGAGAAATGGTTTTTTCGCTCATCTTTATGGCGATCTTTCAACAGAAGATATCTCAAAGTCATGGCTAATAAAAAGAGAAGCCTTTAAATTACCGATATCTATTCTCTTAGAAGCAGAGTCTGTTTAGGCAGCTCTAAACTAGACTAGTAGATAAAGTTTGAGTATTCTAAAAAAGTATGAAACTTAAATTACCTTTTTCTGATAAAAATCTTCACTGGACTACAGTAACAAGTGAAAAAGTTCTTTTAGCCATTATAGGCATAGCAACATGTATTGCTGCTGCTCAGTATTTATTTCAAATGTATGAAGCAAGAGAAATATTGTTAGCAGATTTATTTTTATTATTTATATATGTAGAAATCATAGGTATGGTGGGAGCTTTTTATAGCACAAATAGAATACCTGTAACTTTGCCAATAATTATCGCTATAACTGCTTTGTGTAGGTTGATAGTAATGCAAGGAAAAGAGATGGATGCTCTTATGCTAATAGGGGAGGCAAGTGCCGTTCTTATATTAGCTGCAGCTGCATATATTATGAGCCTGAAAGACAAAGTTAGTCTGGAAAAGAAAAAAGAATTTGCTGAAGAAAAGAGTCCTGAAAATTAGGAATGGAAATTTTTACCTATCTGGTTTTTGCCTGGTTTCTTATTCATTTTATAGAATGCTTAATATATAAAAACATTATTGCTAAATCTCCTCATGGTAAAACTAAAGCCACTATTTATACTATGTTATTTGGAGTTCTTTACTTAAGAAGAATCAAGCCGAAGAATTAAAGTTTTCTTTGTGGAACTCTTTTATTGCTGAGTCTACTAAAGCATCTCTTTCTTTAAGTTCTTGGTATAAGTTAACTGAATTAAGAGTTTTGCATCTACTTAAAGCTACATATGTTTGACCTGTAGCAAATGCACCATTACCAAGATCAATTGAACAACTTTCTAAAGTTAAGCCCTGTGCCTTATGAATAGTTACAGCCCAACCAAGCTTTAATGGAAACTGTTTAAAAGATGAAACTATTTCCTCTTCCATTTCATCATTATATTCGTCGTATACATACTTAATTTTATTCCACTCTTCTCTTTTAACCTTAAATATTTCGTCTCCAACTTGTACCCTCAAAAACCTTCCCTTTTTATCAGAACAGTTTGTGACCACCCCAATAGTCCCGTTTACCCATCTTCCCTCGCTATCATTTTTAATAAACATTACTTTTGCATCTTTTTTTATTCTGAGATTTCTTGGCGCAGGAAGGTCATTATCGTTAAACTCTCCAAGCTCTTCAGATTTTGCAGAGATAGCAGGGCCATCTATTTCGTTAAGCATTGCCTCATTAATTTGATCGGCTCTATACTTTCTGGTTGTGATTATTAATGAAGACTCACTTTCAAACTCTGGATTAAAACATCTTCTATTTATTTTATTTATAGTTTCCGAAAGATCCTTGCCTAGTCGTATATTGTTTAGCAAAGAATAAAAGTCTTCATCCTCACTTTGTCTAAAAGAATATGTGAGCTCAAAAAAAGCTGGAGCCTTTATTTCTTTAAAGCTATTGGCGCTAAAAAAATATACAGACTCATATTTTTCATCAATAGCATCAATCTCGTTATCCTTTACTACTGGAGGAAGTTGAAAAAGATCTCCACATGCCAAAACATGAATGCCAGCAAAGGGCTCTGAAGACTTTCTATGTAGTTTCAAAGTTTCGGATATAGCATCAAGCATTGGAGCCCTGACCATAGAAATTTCATCAATAATTAGTAGTTCTAGTTTTTTAAGTAACTTTTTAAATCTTGGGTCATTAGACTCTTGAATTTGAGGGAAAATATTAAAGCCTATTCTAAAAGCAGAATTAATTGTACTCCCTCCAATATTAAGAGCAGCAACTCCGGTTGGAGCTACAACCATCTTTTTAAGATTATTTTCATCAAGGACCCTTTCAATTAGTGTGGTTTTACCAGTTCCAGCTGCTCCTGTGAGGTAAATGAATTGTTGAGTATCAGAATCTAGAAGCTCAAGAATTTGATCTAATGTGTTATCAAAAGTTTTTAGCTCAACTTTGATATTGGAATCTTTCATTTATTAAAAAGTATTTTTTGGCATGATTGGATGTAAGATTATATGATAAAAAAACAACTCTTTTGAGAGCCTATATAATTCGTTAAAGCATCAAAGTTATATATGAATATCCAAGATTGTATAGTTTGTAGTAGTAATCTAGTCGAGTCATTTCAGACATCTGATAGTTTACATTACTGGCACTGTAATTCATGCGGAGCCAGGTTTTTAGACAAAAAACATCATATAGACGAAGACTCTGAAAGGAAAAGATATTTAGAGCACGAAAATATTATTGAAGATGAGGGCTATAGGAATTTTTTGTCTAAACTTTCGAGTCCTTTAATGGATAAAATTAATCCAAATTCAAAGGGTTTAGATTTTGGTTGTGGTCATGGACCAGCTCTAGCGGATATATTTTTAAAGAATAAATATCTAATAGATCTTTACGATCCATTCTTTTTCCCCAATAAAGAAATCTTCTCTAAAACTTATGACTTTATAACTTGCACAGAAACAGCTGAACATTTCTTTAATCCAAAAAAAGAATTTGACCTTATAAATACATTGCTAAAAAAAGATGGATGGCTTGGTGTGATGACATGTTTTTTGACGTCTCATGATGCATTTGATTCATGGCACTATAGAAGAGACCCAACCCATGTTGTATTTTATGCTGAAGAAACATTTCAGGTTATAGCTCAGCAAAGAGACTGGCATTGTGAAATTATTTCTAAAGACGTAGTATTATTTAATAAAAGTTAATTGGGGAAGTTTATATGTTTAGCCATGTAATGTTGGGGGCAACTGACATCGAAAAATCAAAAATTTTCTATGACGAGACACTTGGTGTTCTTGGAGCCAGGCCTGGAAAATTAACACTAGGACATGATGAGAGAAAAAGATACATATATTTTATTGACTATAAAAATAGTTTTTTAATTACTGAACCACTTAATGATCAGGATGCAAGTCATGGAAATGGAGCCACTATTGGATTTCATGCTAGCAGTCCTGAGATGATTGATGCATGGTATGAAGCTGGTAAAAATGCTGGGGGCGCTGATGCAGAATTTTGTGACCCACCTGGCATTAGAGAGGGCATGGGCATGAAATATTATTTAGCATATTTACTAGATCCATCAGGGAATAAAATTTGTACTATGTATACTTTTCCTAGAAATAAAAATAAATGACTAAGACAGTTTTTATTATTCTTATTATTGTAATAATTGTTGCATCTATTTTTTATTGGCCACAGGCGTTAAGACTATACAAGCTTGCAAATCTCTATAACGAAGACAAAATCGCAAGCAACTTCATTAATATAGACAAGATTTTTCCAGTCTCTGAACGAATACCATCTTCAGATAACCCCCATACCTTTTCTAGAAAAAACTTTCAGCTTCCTGATACATATTATTTTGAGGGTGAGAAATTAAACCTTGAACAAGGATTATTGCATTTTAAAACTGATGGTTTGATAGTTTTGCATAAGGGGGATTTGTTGTATGAAAATTATTGGAATGGTAATAGGCCAAACAGTCAACACATAGCTTTTTCGGTCACCAAGTCATTTGTTTCAGCCTTAGTTGGCATAGCTCATAATGAAGGATTAATTGATAGCATAGAAGACCCTATTACAAAATATTTACCTGATTTTAATGATACAGGATATGAGGGAGTTCGTATTAAAGATATTCTACAAATGTCTTCAGGTGTTAAATGGAACGAAGATTATGCTGATCCAAACTCTGACATAAATAGATATGGAAGAACAATTGCAAAAGGCTCTTCATTTAGAGATTTTGCTAAAAGCCTCAAAAGAGAAAAGGAGCCAGGAACTTTTCATCACTATGTAAGCATTGATACTCAAATTTTAGGGTTCTTGCTTGCCGAAGTAACAGGCATTCCCCTAAAAGATTACTTATATCAAAAGCTTTGGAACAAGATTGGAATGGAGGACGAGGCTTATTTTATTGTTGACAATAATGGTGTTGAAATGGCTCTAGGAGGTCTTAATGCAACATTAAGAGATTATGCAAAGTTCGGTCTATTGTATGCAAATAGAGGCAGATGGAACGGAGAGGTGATTGTGCCTTCTGCCTGGGTTGATGCATCACATCAAACCGATGCCCCTCATTTATTACCAGGAGAACATGAGCTTTCATCTTCACCATGGGGATATGGCCTTCAATGGTGGGTACCTGGATTTCCTAATACAGACTTTACTGCATCGGGTATTTACAACCAGTACATATATGTAGACCCAATTAAAAATATTGTTATAGCAAAAACATCTTCAAACCACAGGTTTACTGCTGAAAAAGAATATTCAAAAGCAGCTCACGTAGCAATGTTTAGATCTATAGCAAAAAGTATTAAATAAAAATGCAAAAACAATACTTGGTTATTTGCATCTTGCTAATATTTTCTTGCCAGGAGCCACCCCAAGAAAATATATACATACCTCCTTTGGAAAAAGAATCATTTGATAATAAGTTATATATAAACCTTGCAGTAAACGATTTCTGGTCAAAAATATCCAAGACAAATCTTTTAGACAATAAGATACTTAGTTTTGATGAAAATAAAAAACAAGCAACCTTTGAAATTAATCCAAAGAATATTCAAGACTACATAGACTGCGGGATGATGAATGATGAGTTATATGTAAATTATATTTCAAGAATTTTTGAGGCATCACTCGTTATTGAAACGGCGATAAACACTAGACCATTAAATAATAATTCTTCTGAAATCGAAATTGTCTCAAATTATCAATTTACATCTATTGAAACAGGAACTAGGTGGGATTTTAAAACCAATGAACCTAAATTAATTTTAGTTGGAACCCCCGCATTCGGATCTGAGCCGTATAGGAAGTGTTTATCTAAACATATCTTGGAATCTAGTCTCAAAAACGAAATAAGATCACTAGAATAAGTAATAAATAAATATAAATTTTTTATTTTTTTATCATCTTTGATTATTTATTAAGATTGTTTCTATAATAAATTAAGGTTATCTTATTAGTTCTTTTAACGGGGGCATATATGGAAAGATATACAAATTTTAAAGATTTTTATCCTTATTATTTAAGTGAACATAGCAACAAAACAACAAAACTGTTGCATTTTATTGGCACCACTATAGCTATCTATCTTTATGTGAGATTTTTTATGACTTTTGATTTCATATTTTTACTATATTCGCTAATAGCTGGATATGGTTTTGCATGGATAGGGCACTTTTTTGTAGAAAAAAATAAACCTGCTACTTTTAAGTATCCGTTTTGGAGTTTCATTGGTGATCATAAAATGTATTTAGAAATACTTCAGGGCAAGCATAAAATTTTTTAAAACATAATGGAAACATATCAAATAGTTATCTTGAGCCTATTTTTTGGACTTGTTGCTTTAGAAATTATATTTACAAATTTTTTTAGTAAACATAATCAGAGACCAAAAGATGGCGTGGTTGAATTGTTTGGCTTCTTTCAATTAAATTTTCTTGTTTTGCCATTAGTTTTTGGTTTTGGCTATGGATTAACAGAAACATTCTTTCCATCAACAAAAGGATTAATTTCCGATTGGGGGTTTTTTGCAATATTTGGATTACTTTTAATATTTGATGATTTAACTCAATACTGGTGGCACAGAACTTGCCACAATGTACCTGTCCTATACAACTTACATAGAGCACATCATGATTCTGAGTATATGTCTATTAAAATTGTTTATAGAAATGCTCTTTTATATTACATATTAATGCCAGGACTTTGGTTTGCAGGCGCTCTTTTTTATTTAGGGTCAGGATGGGTTTATGCAGTATATATTGTAATAAAGCAAGCAGTTATTTATGGAGCTCATACTGATTTAAGATGGGATAAAAAGCTTTATGAGATTAAATGGATGAATCCTATTATGTGGATTCTTGAAAGGACTATATCCACACCGTCAACACATTGGATGCATCATGGGAAACATCTTAGTGACGAGAATACTAACTATAAGGGCAACTATGGTAATTTATTATTTCTTTGGGATGTCATATTTGGTACTGCAAAAATAACTAGAAAATATCCAAAAGAAGTTGGGGTTGAAAATTTATCAGAGGTATCCGCATTAACTCAATTATTTTGGCCAATTTTCAGATCTTCACAGGAACCAAAAACTGAAAAAGTTTAAATGCTAGATTTTGATTCTTTCTTTTGGGAGAATCCTCCGTGGGGAAACGGTAAAAAAAAATATAGATTAGGATTAAAGCCAATATCTAAAGATGAATGGATAGATAGAAAAATTGGACCAAATTTATATGAACATAAGAAAAAATTACTGGATAGCAAATACAATGATGTCATTGCTGTTACAAGTGATTCATTTGAAGCTCAAGAGCTCCTAGGTCAAAAATTCAACTTAAAAAAGTTAGTTTATCCTGATGCAATTGCAGACATGAGCTTACTTATTCAAGATGATTTATGCTTAATTAGAGCAAATGGAGATCAAGAGCTCTTAGCGGCCAGCGTATGCTCACCAAGTTATTGGAATTTAAAATCAAAAATTGGAAAACCGCTAAAAGATATTCACCAACCAGTAACTACACTCAATGAAAAAATTGGCGAGAGAATTCATACATTCATAAAACAGGCGCCTATAATGAAACCTTTTGCAAGGCAAAATTGGTTAATACACGGAGACACAAAAAGATTTCACTTGTCTGAAGAGGTTTCATTGTCAAAAGAACCATCAAAATGGTTTGTAAGATCAGAAAGAGAAACACTTTGCAGATTCCATGAAGATTATTCATTATTCACTATTAATGTTATCTTCCAGCCACTTTCATTGATTCATAATTACCCTGAACAAAAACAAAACTTATTGTCCAGTATTAAGACATTTGATGCAGAAGAAATAGATTATTTTGGAGGTTATGAAAAAGTAAGCTTATTACAGAAATACCTTTTGTCATAGATATATAAAATATTTATATATATTATAGGGGGTATATATGAAATTTAATAGCTATGAAAATTTAGTAAATACCTCAAAAGAAGCCCACAAAAAGTGGCGGATGATACCAGCACCTCAAAGAGGAGAGATAATAAGAGAATTTGGTAATGAACTAAGAAATAACAAAACTGAGTTAGCAGAAGTTATCACTAAAGAAGCGAGAAAAATTGTTTCTGAAGCAGAAGGAGAAGTCCAAGAGGCAATTGATATGTGTGATTTTGCCACTGGTTTAAGTAGGCAGCTTTATGGATTAACCATGCCAAGCGAAAGGCCTGATCATAGATTGCAAGAGTTATGGCAGCCACTTGGTGTAGTTGGTTGTATCACTGCTTTTAATTTTCCAATTGCTGTATTTGCATGGAATTTTTGTTTAGCTTCTGTATGCGGCAATAGCATTATTTGGAAGCCAAGCCCTCACGCAACAAAGTGTGCAGATGCTATAAAAAGAATATGGAATAAAGTTGCTGATGAACATAAAGAATTAGTAATAATTTTAAATGGAGGCAATCAAGAAGCAGTGGCTTTGTGTGAAGATCCAAATATTCCACTTATTTCTGCTACTGGCAGCACCAAAATGGGCAAAGAGTTAGCGCCATTAGTATCAGCAAGACTTGGCAGAACTTTGTTGGAGTTAGGAGGAAATAATGCTGCAATTATTTGTCCAACAGCAGACTTGAACCTGACTGTAAAAGGAGTGACCTTCTCAGCAGCAGGAACAACTGGTCAAAGATGTACAACCTTGAGAAGAGCCTTTGTTCATGCAGAAATTTATGATGAATTTATGGATAAGCTATATGCATATTATGCAACTTTAAAAATTGGAGATCCTTCTGATCCATCATCTCAATTGGGCCCATTAATTTCTAAAAACAGTTTTGATGATATGCAAAATACGTTGAACGCATTGAAAGACAAGGATGTAAAAATATATGGTGGGCACAGACTTGAACTTGGTGATCCGGAAGAATTTTATGTAATGCCTGCTATTGTTGAAGTATCCAAAATTGAGGATGAAATGCTTGAGGAAACATTTGCGCCAATTCTTTATGTTAAAAAATTTAGTGAATTAAAAGATGCAATACACATGCAAAATAATGTAAAACAAGGATTAAGTAGCTCTATATTTACTAATGATTTAAAAGAATCTGAATTATTTTTAAGCTCTGAGGGAAGTGATTGTGGAATTGCTAATGTGAATATTGGAACGAGCGGAGCTGAAATTGGAGGCGCATTTGGTGGTGAAAAAGACACAGGAGGAGGGAGAGAGTCAGGCTCAGATTCTTGGAAGGCTTACATGCGAAGAGTAACCGCAACAGTTAATTATGGCAGTGAGCTTCCACTTGCTCAGGGAGTAGAGTTTGATGAAAGCTAAGATAGCTATAATTGGAAAAGGTAATATTGGCTGGGCTATTAAACAATTATTAAAAGATGATTATGAAATTAAACATGGTGATATTACCGAGGGTCTTGATGCTCGTGATATTAATCAAGTTCGAGAATTTCTTAAAGATACAGATGCGGTAATATCAGCTGGACCATTTGCAATAAATAAAAATATTGGAACTGTAGCAGCTGAAATGAGTATTGGTTATTTTGATTTAACTGAAGATGTAGAAACTACAGAATTTATTCGAAACGTTAAATCAAAAAGTGTCATGATGCCTCAATGTGGACTAGCTCCAGGGGCTATAAATATTTGTGCTGCTGGAATGATTGAAAAATTTGATAATGTGAAAGAAGTTATGATGAGAGTTGGTGCTCTTCCTCGATTTACCAATAACGAAATGAGCTACTATCTTAGCTGGTCCACGAACGGCTTGATTAATGAATATTGCAACGAAGCTGATGCAATATATGAAGGTAAGCCAATAAAAGTAATGCCATTGGAGGGAGCCGAAAAACTAACAATCGAAGGTGAGTCTTATGAAGCATTTAATACAAGTGGCGGCTGTGCAACTATGTGCGAAACATATGAAAATAAAGTAGAAAATCTTTCATATAAAACTATTAGATATCCAGGCCACCTTAATCATATGAAATTTCTATTTAATGATCTCCATTTAAAAAAAAATAAAGATGTTTTAGAAAAACTATTTGATAAAGAAGTTCCTAGAACAACCAATGATGTTATTGTTTTTTATGTAAAAGTTATTGGAGAAATAGATGAAATTCTTCAAGAAAAAACCTATTTAAAAAAAATCTATGGTGATAAGAAATTTAGTGCAATTCAAAGAACTACTGCTTCAGGAGTCTGCAGTGTTTTAGACATGTATGTTAATGGAAAAATTAAATCTAAAGGTTTTATTAAGCAGGAGTCAGTTTCTTGGAATGATTTTATAGATAATAAATTTGGTAAAGTTTATATTTAGGCCTATAAATCTTCAGACTAAGGTACACATAAAAGGTACAATACAAAGAGTTATGAAAACAAAAAATTTATGTGCAGCATTGCTAGTTTTGGTAATTTTTTCAGGATGTGCTTTGATAACAGACGAATATCAAGTAAACCAAAAAAAAGCAATTGCATTTTTGCTTGAAGACTTACCTATGCCCGATGATATTGAGATTATAAAAGCACCTACTTTTTTACTAGGCACAGGTGAAGCAATTTCTGGAAGAATTATATCTAAATCTGGTTATAGTCCTGCTGAGAATTTGATATTTTACGGAAACGAGGCTTCATCAACAGGCTGGACGCTAGAATCTTCAAAAGTTGGCGAAGAGGTAACTTTAGTTTTTTCAAAAAGCGGAAGGTTTGCAACTATCTATATAACACCGCGTAATACAATTAGTGGCTTTTTTGTTGGTGATATCGGTAGTAATATTGATATTACTATTGTTCATCCAGACGCGGTAGGCATTCAAAATCCATACTCACCGTAATTAAAGAGTTTTAAGTTATGAAAGAATTAGTTTTATTAAGCACTTCACATATAGTCATCGTTTCTTTGTGCATATTATCTATAATTTATATTCCAAAATATTTTTCTAACAAGTCTTCAAGACAAAAAAATTTGTTAATGAAGGCTATTATTCTTATATTATTAATTAATCAAGGAATGGACTTTTATAGAGAAGGTCTAATTTCCGAGCAGTGGCAAGAGGGACTGCCGCTCCATCTATGCGATTTTTCAACTATAGCTATCATTCTTTATTTTATAACGCAAAATAGAAATTTTTTTGTTTTTGCATTCTTTTTTGGTATTGCTGGAGGAGGGATGTCAATACTAACTCCTGATACAGTCTATGGATTCCCATATATAGGATACATACAAAGTCAAATTGGACACACTATGATATTAATGGGAGTTACATATGCAATGATAATTGATAAACAAAGACCATACCTTAAAGATGTCATTAAAGCTCTCTTTTACGCTAGCATTCTGCTAATTTTTACATACTTCATGAATTATATGCTTGGTACTAATTATTGGTTCTTAGCCGAGAAACCTGTTGGAGATAATATAACCTCATTTATGAGACCGGAACCTTTTCATATCATTGATTTATATTTAGCAGCAATTTTAATTTGTTATGCAATGTATTTGCCATATTATTTAAAAGATTTAAAGCAAAAATAATTTCATGTATAAAACAAATAAAATTGTATCTAGAAACCAGATTCCAGATAAATATTGGGCTTCAAGACCTAAAATAGTTCAGTCATTAGCAAGATTGTTTTTGAAATTATTTGGATGGAAAGTTGAGGGTTTTGTTCCACCAATAAAAGGCAATGAAAATATAATAATAATCGCAGGCCCTCATACTTCAAATTGGGATGGTATTTTTGGTTTTGCTGCAATATTGGGATTAGATGCAAAAGTAACTTTTTTTGGTAAACATAGTCTTTTTAATAAGCCAATACTTGGGACTTTTTTAAAATACATGGGAGGAATACCTGTTGATAAAGCAAAACCAGGAGCTGGATTAACTGAAGTGGCTATTAAAAATATGAAAAGATTTAATGGCTCATTAATAGCTATGTCGCCTGAGGGCACAAGAGCAAAGACCGAAAAAATGAAATCAGGGTTTTTAAGGATTGCAAAAGCTGTTGAAGGTCAAATTTTCCTTGGTGCTTTCGACTTTGGAAAAAAAAGGATTTTGCTAGATAAATTTTATATCCCATCAGGCGATAATGAAAAAGACCTGATGTGGGTAAGAAATTACTTTATGCAATATCAAGCTAAGCGTCCGGAAAACTATTAAAGTTGTAAATTAAAATTTAATAATCAATTACTTAATATATTTTGTGCCTAAGTAAAGAAATTAAAATATTAGATATCAAGCAGTCTTTAATAACAGACTTGATTGAAACCCTTTATAAACTCAATCAAGAAAACACCCCCGAAGTAGGAAGCTTGTCATCTATAAATATGCTTCAAGATTTAATAAATATGAGCTCAAATGCTTTATATTTTTCTATAAAAGATGAAATTATTGGTTTCATCATCTGCCTTAGAGAAAAAACGCAATATAAATCTTTAAATTATAAATTTTTCTCTGAACTAGAAAGAGAGTTTTTATATATAGATAGAGTTGTAGTAAAGCAGGACAAGAGAAATAAAGGAATTGGAAAATATGTATATCAACATATATTTAAAACTATAAAGAAAAAGAATATCCCAGTTTGCTGTGAAGTTAATATAAGACCAGTAAATAAAATATCTTTAGGCTTTCATTCCTCGCTTGGGTTTCAGCGGGTAGGAGATTATTCGTTTAAAACCCACTCCGTTACTTATCTACGAAAAAATTAAAAGTTGATTTGATAGCCAAGCTTAATATTATTATCTAATATTTTACTTGAAGATATTTCAAGTGTTACAGCACTATATTTATTAATGTTATACAAGACACCGGCGCCTAGCCTTTGATCAGATTTTTCCTCAAGCTCAAATTCAACGACTGCAGGGCATACTGCCTCTGGAGGACATTCTTTTTGAACGACATTAAAATCTTTTGAGTAGGCAACAAAAAATTTACCCTCCCATCCATTACTGTTACCGAACCTTATGCCCGCAATAAGATTAGCTTGAGCTTCATCTTCTGAAAATGAGTAATCTTTATCGTCAAACTCAACATTTTTAATTCCGAATTCAGTATATACGTCGAAAATATTTTTGATTTCTAAACCAATACCACTTGCTGACATGCTACTAAAGATATCACCTATTCCTGCATGAACTCCAAGCCTAATACCATCAATAATTCTTTCATAATCATTTATTTCTTCATTTACACCTTCTGTTTTTCTTTCAAGAATAAGATACAAAGGCCCAGGGAGAGATAAAGACATTCTTACCCCTACTTCAGTATTCTCTGTGCTAATGGCATCAATACCTAGATAGTTATATTTGTAATAGTTTTCTTCTCTTGAAGTATCATCTTCAACTAAAGCATTTAATGAAAAAGAAAACAAAAGTATTGTAAACATATTTTTCATAGAATCATGTTATCAGAAGTTTAATAGTTAATAAATTTATGATCTGATATTAAAAATGAAATAAGAATAATGTATTATTTTAAAACATAAAAACTCTATCTTAGATAACACGCTATGGAAACAACATTACTATTTAAAACTATGGTCATACTTTCAGGACAAATTGGTATTGTCTTTGGAATGGCATATTTTCTTATTAAGCGGGCTAAGTATGCTTATGAAAATAATACAAAACTTTTTGGGTATTCATTTAGGGGAGCAATGAATATGAATAAAGAACTAGATCTAGTTCCCTTTATTGAATCTCCCTCAAACTATCCAGTTGACATGACTAAAACAATTAAAAAAAATTATGTCGAACACGTTGATACAAAAAAAGCACATGATAAAGAACAGGCATTAGAACTATTGAGAAATGGATATACATACAAAAAAAAAGATAATTTATTTGCTATCATGATTTTTTGGTGCATAACCCTTTTTGGTACTCTTTATTTAGCAAGCTCAGAATTAAGTTTGTCTGCAGGCTTGTCACTTTTTACTATTCAGAGCGTTGCTTTTGGAATTCTATTGGGATTTATTATGCTCATTATGGATGAGAATGACGGAATTAAGGCATTAAAAATTGTCATGCTTGTTACTCTGCTTACAGGCTATATTGGGTATAGCGACTTTTATTCTTTCTCTCAGAATATTGGACTTCAATATTTTTTATTATTTTCTTTATTAGGGTTAATAATACTGAGTTTCATCAGAACTGCTGTAAGTTTTAGCAGAAAGGCTACTAGATGGCAGGCCATTTTTGGAGCAGTGATCTTTTCAATTTATTTATTGGTTGATTTCAATCTCATTAAAAAGAAAGAAGGAATCATAGGTATGAATAATTGGCAAACAGCATTTGATATGGCTTTTACACTTTACTTAGATATGATTAATTTATTACTTGAAATTCTCGATGCAATGGGTAATAGTTAAATTTCTTTTAACATAACTCTTTACAACAAACATAGAAATGACTAGTCTTTATTAATGTCAATTTATAAATGTAATGAGTGTGGAATGTCAGTGAAAACATCATGTGGAGAATGTGATAATCCGTTAATGGATGGTTTATTAGATCTAGATGATGGCTCTCAAGTCAGGATATCTCAATGTAAACAAGCTGAATGTTCAAATTTTAACGGAAAGATAAAATCACCACTATGTTGTGGTAATGATATGTCTTGTTCTATTTAATTGAATTAATTAAGAAATTTATAAACATATATTGTCTTATTTGATTGGTTTTTTAGGTTCTTACTTTACCTTTTTTTCGCAATCTAATTGATTCAGGTGTAACCTCTACCAATTCATCATCTTCTATAAATTCTAAAGCTTGCTCTAAAGTGTGTTTTATATGAGGTACTAGAATTAAATTTTCATCTGTTCCAGCAGCCCTTATGTTAGTTAATTGTTTTGCTTTTGTAGGATTGACTGGCAAGTCATTATCTCTTGAGTGTAGACCCACAATTTGACCAACATAAACTTCTTGGCCATGACCAAGAAAAAGCTTCCCTCGATTTTGCAGGTTAAATAATGCATAAGCTAGAGTCTTTCCTGCAGTCATAGCATACATAACACCATTACTTCTTTTGGCAATCTCGCCTATTTTTACTGGCCCATAATGATCAAATACACTTGTCATAATACCAGTGCCGCTAGTAATTGTTAAAAAATGTGATCTGAAGCCTATAATGCCTCTTGAAGGTGCTATAAATTCTAACCTAACCCTCCCTTTGCCGTCTGGTTGCATATTTTTTAGCTCAGCTTTTCTG
>Ga0255773_10001910_pt1 | contig 20098 bp, 15 predicted proteins | sample 011ome_17_FD_179971 | JGI IMG/M metagenome (GOLD analysis project Ga0255773, IMG submission 179971) | Coastal salt marsh microbial communities from the Groves Creek Marsh, Skidaway Island, Georgia - 011502XT metaG (version 2) | ecosystem: Environmental > Aquatic > Marine > Intertidal zone >...
CTCAAAACGGATGCGCAGTTTGACGCGTCGTCGTCGTCGTTTTTTCATCGCAGAAAAGAGAGAGAGAGACTAAACTTCTTCGTTTGTCTTTCTTTTTACTCTGAAGAAGAAAAACTTTTGTCATGAGAGTAAAAAAAAACAAAAGAGTTGTTTAGGGTTTAGGTTTTAGAATTTGGGCAAAATTTGCCTCCGAGAAAGAAGAACACAAAACTCTCTCTTGAGACGAGACAGACAGAGAGACAGACAGAGAGAGAGAGAAGGACGGGTGAACGACGATGGAGAAGAAGAAGCGGAAAAGGAGAGAAGAAGAAGAGCTTAATAATACCACCGATGATACCATTACTACTACTACTACGAATACGAATAATCGTTGTTGTCTCGAGTGGCGCTCTTCTCGTCTGGAGAAAGAAGAATCATCATCTCAACGTGAATGCGAGAAGAACCGGGAAACCGTCGAACGGTATTCGCGTCAGATGCGATTGCCGTTCTTCCAACACGACGAACGCTCGAAAGGAGGGCAATCTCGTCTCTTCAAAGCGCACGTGTTCATTGCAGGCGCTGGAGGGTTAGGGTGCCCATCTGTTTTGTATTTAGCCGGCGCTGGGGTCGGGAAAATAACCGTCTGCGACGCAGATGCAGTGGAAAAGAGCAACTTGCACAGACAGATATGCCACAGAAACGAAGACTGTTGTTCTGAGAATAAAACGAAAACGAACAAAGCGGTATCGGCGATTCGAGCCGCGAAAAGTTTGAACCCGACGTGTTCATATCGAGCGGTCGAAGAAAGTGTGAACGAACAGAACGCGATGGAGTTGTTGAGAGATGCGGACGTTGTTTTGGATTGTACGGATAATCAGAGAGCGAGGTACGTGTTGTCGGACGCGTGCGCAAAGTTGAGGACGCCGCTGGTGAGCGGAGCGAGCGTTGGGGTGGAAGGGCAGTTGGTGGTGTATAACGAGAGCGGGGAAGAAGAAGCAGGTGACGGGAGCGGCGATATGGAGAGAGGACCGTGTTTGAGGTGCGCGTATCCTTCGCCACCTCCGGCGGACGAGTGCGGGTCGTGCGCCGAGCAAGGCGTGTTGAACGTGGCGCCGGGGATTGTCGGGACGTTTCAAGCGTTGGAGTGCATTCGAATATTGTTGTCCGGTCGGTGCCGATATCGCGGGAAAGAAGGAGAAAAGAAAGAGAAAGCAGCGTCGAAGTCGTCGTTGGCGTCGTCTTCGACGTTCCCTCACCGGCCGCTCGGGTTGATGACGCTTTTTGACTTTGTGCAAAATCCTTCGCGACCGACGACGTGCGTGAAAATCAAGAGGAGAAAAGATTGTTTGGTGTGCGCCACGAGCGAAACGAGAGATGCGTTTGCGATTGAATCTTACGATTACGACGCGTTCTTGAATAGCGGCATTGCTGCTCAGCGGTGTAAAAATAACGGAACAGATAACAAAATAGAAGAAAGCATTGGCGAGGACGGGACGCAAAGGAGAATAACGTGCGAAGAACTCGCGCAGTTGCTCGTCGAAAATAGCGACAAAAAGAAGAACAATAGCAATACCAGCGTCGCTTCGCACGAAGAAAAACACCACGAGAAGACGAAAAGCGTTGTGCTCTTTGACGTGCGAAACGAGATCGAGTTCTCGATAGCGGCTTTGAAAGATGCCATCAACTACCCGTTCGTAGACGAAGAGAACGAAAAGAAGAACGCGATGGAGACGATGACAACAACGAACGTTGTTGTCGCCACTGCTGTCGACGAGGACGGAGGCGAAGAAGACGAGAAAGCAGTAACTGAAGTAGAAGTAGACGTGATCGCGTTCATCTGTCGGAGAGGCAACGACAGTCAACTGGCGAGGGAAAGATTTAAACAAAAACTCTTAGACCGCGACGAGAGTGCCGAGAACAAAAGACGAACGCTGACGATAGAAGATGGAAGCGACACCACTCAAACGAAAAAGAAGTTTTGCTTTGATGCGGAGAAATGCCAAATCGTCGACGTGATTGGTGGATTGCGACAGTGGAAACGCGCGATAGACTCGACGTTCCCAAACTTAGATTGATTAATAAGTTGTTTAGTCATTTATTATGTTGTGATGTGGTAATTTTTGTTGTTTGTGATATTACATAGTACACCAGGATAGCTCGTAAGGTAAGAAGATTTCATCTTCCCAAAACTGCTCTGTCCTTGTCGCTGTTACTTATTATTATTCCCCCTCTCTCTCTCTCTTTCTCTCTCTCTTTTCTATTTGATGTGGCGCGCGCGAGCGCCAAGCGCAAAAAGCGTGCAATTAAAACGAGCCGCACAAAAAAGATTTCCTTTTCTCTTTCTACTCCTCAGAGTGAGTTTACTACTTTTTCCCTTCGGCTTCCTTCTTCTTCTTCTTCTCCTCTTCTTCGATTTCGTCTTCCTTTCTTAATTCGAACATGAGCTCCAAAGCGTGCATGTTGACCAAAGTCTGCGCTACCGCCGCTCTGTCGCTTCCGTCCGATCGCAAAGCTTGCATCGGTCCATGCAAAAGCTTGTTCACGATACCTCGCGATAACTCTTCGAAAACTTTCTTATCTTTATTGGACATTTCGCCTTTGATTTTACTCAAAGCCTTCTCCAACTCTTGCGATCGAATGCGTTCGGCTTTCGATCTCAATCGTTTGATCGTCGGCACAGTTTCTAAGGAATCTCTCCAAGCTTCAAACGCGTTCAATTCTTCCTCCAACAGCTGTCTCGCGTCTTCCGCGGCTTGGTTCCTCTTCGCTTTATTGGCCTCGGCGAGCTCCTTGAGATCGTCCACGTTGTAGCAAATCGTCTCCGCGTGCTCCGAGCAACTCGCGCAGACGTTTCTCGGCACGGCGATGTCGACCAATCGTCTCTTCCCGTCAACCTTAGCAGTTGCCATCGGCATGGCGTCCAAGTGCTCCTTCGTGATGATCGGTTCCATGGAACTACTCGCGGTAAAAATAATATCGTGCTCAGCTGCCAACGGGATGAAATCATCCATCAAGTGAATTTTCATGTTGACGTTGGGAAACTCCTCAGCCAACGCCTCCGCTCTCGGTTTTGTTCGGTTCAAAATCGTCATTTCTGTGCACCTCTTCGACTCCAAGTGCTTCACCAACAACTTACTCATCGTCCCAGCGCCAACAATCATCACTCTGGTACCTTCGTAAGACTCACCCGGTAATTTCATTTGCAACAACTCCGCCGCCGCCGAGGAGACGGAAACCGCCCCGGATGCAATCGTCGTCTCGTTTCTCACGCGTTTACCAGCCACAATCGCAGCTTTGAACAATCCAGTCAAATGTCTCCCAAACCCTTTAACGTTCTCACCCATTTGAAACACCGATTTCACTTGCGCTAAAATTTGACCCTCGCCCAAAACGACCGAATCCAAACCGCCCGAAACCGCCAACAAGTGCGTACACGCGTCTCGATCCTTCAACAAGAAAAAGTGCTCTCTTAACTCCGTCAATTCTACCCCGGACCATTTACTCATCCAGTTTTCCAACTCTGCCACCGCTCGATCGTACGATAACCCGACAATAGTCACCTCCATACGATTACACGTGGACAAAATAGCCGCCTCTTCCACGTGCGGGTTCTCGTCCACCAAAGACGTCACCGCCTCTTCGAATCGATCCGCCGGTACCGCCATCTTCTCTCGAATCTCAACCGGACACGTGTGAATAGAGAGACCTAAGGTGATGATGGATGATTTGCGCTCGGATTGATAGACTGTTGTTTATATTTTCCGTAACATAAAAAAGGAGGAGAGAAGACGAAGTCAGTTTTTTTGTCTCACTTTATAAAAATCATTGAAAAAAAGCAGAAAAGAAGATAAAGATCGACAACGAAGGAAGGAAAAGAGAAGATTTTAAAATCTTCTTTCTTTCGTTTTCCTCCTGTTTTCCCCTGTTTTCTCCTCCCTTTTTGCGCATCAGTAGGGACTCTTTCGTAGGAAAACGCTCTCTCGGTCTCGGTCCCTTAACGCGACGCACATCTCTCTATCCCCGGGAAAGAAGAGAGACTACTACTTGATGATGTTGATATAAAAAACGAAACAAAGACGCACCGTTAGCACCTCCCGCGGCTCTTAAGTTCGCCAACGCGGCGTCGCTGTTCACCGCGGCTTCCGAAACCGGGCGGTTCAGCGTCGACGGTCGAGGCGCTCGTTTGATGGATTCGCCTCCTTTTTCGCCATCATCGTCTGAGGAGGAAGAGGGAGATTCCTTTACGTCGGAAATCTTCTCCGTGACATCGGACGGCTCCTTGATCGCTCGATTCTTACGCACAGATCTGCTGGAAATTCTATGTCGAGTAAACGTCGGCGCTTTCTGGGCGGATTTTTTCGTCGCGGAATGCATCGCGCGCGCGTTGTTCGAGGCTACTAATGCTAATGACGCCGACGATGACGCACGAGGAGAAGTTGCTATCATCTCTCTAAAATTGTCCGTGTTTTTCGTATATACAAAAGTACTCTCTCTCTCGCTCTCGGAGAACGCGCAAAGGACGAATTATATGAATTCAAACTCGAACAAAGCGGTGGTATGCAAATGCGCACAATCTCGCTTTTTTACACGTTCGCGAAGTGACGCACGGCTCGACAACTCGGAGGAATGGAGAAGTCGTTCGCGTCTTTTTCTTGGTGGTGTTTCACCCACGAAAAAAGCGAAGAGATTTATTCTTTTTAATAAGATCTTCTTGGATTGGCAAAGAGTAGTTACAAAAAGCAAAAAACATGCGAGAAAAAGGAAGAAACGTGAGCGAATATTCTTCTAAGTAAACGCGCTTTACGCGATGTTCTCTCTCTCTTTCTCTCTCTACGTGTATTTTATTTTTATAACAAAGAAGCGCGAGCTAGTAAAAACGATGATGATTTAATAATAGCGTTGTTGTTGTTGTTGTTGTTGTTGTTGTCGTTATCAGAAGAAATCCGTCGGCGCGAGATCGCTGGGCGTTAAACTCGCTCCGGGGAGCAAAATCAAGAAAGCGACGGCGATGCACGCGAAAGCTAACGTTGCTCTGGACTCGTCGACCTCTGTGACGTCATCTTTTGGAGCGTAATCCGGGGTGCGTTGGCAAATGAGGATGAAAATAAGCCACGGGAGGCTCAAGGTGGAACCCAAGATGCCGAAAGTGAGACCCACGTAGGTACCGAGGGAAGTGGCGGAGAGCACGCGGCGTCCAAAAGCCGCTTGGGAGACGCGACCACCGTCGAGTTGACCGACCGGGAGGAGGTTGAGAGCAGTCGTGGTTAACCCGCACCTGTGGTTAAGAAGAGAAGAGAGGTGAGTATTTTTTGAATCTCACTGATTAAAAATAGCTCCGGCTATTTCAGAGAAGAAACAGAAAAGAAGAAGAAGAAGAAAACTTTTGAAAAATTGGGAAGAAAATTCTCAGAGTCATGGAAGTTTTTGCTTCTGCAGCCGACAAAACGCGTAAAGCGCAAAGCCGCTTAGTGGGAAGTCGGTAAAAACGTTTGTCTTCATAGAATATTTCTTTCGCTGTTCATCTTTTTCTTCTTTCTTCGCGCCAAAACGCGGGCGGCGAAAACGACGCGCGCGACCAACAAAATTTTCAAACAAAAAAACAAACACTTACCATCCGGCTATGAAATACGGGTGCACGACAATCGCGCTCGTGGCCGCCGCAGCTCCAGTAGCTGTTGCATCGCCGTCACCCATCGTCAATAAAAGTTCGCTCACGCCACCTAATAACAAGGAACTCCCGAACAAGTTCCCGGGTATGGGCACGCACGCCGGGTCGTGGCCAATGGATAAAACTAAACCGTACGAAAATAACGCCAAAGCGGTGACACCACCACAAAGAGGCCCCGCGATGGCCACGTCGAAGAAATCTGATCGGTTCTCTGGTATGGATTTTATTTGCGTGATTGTACCAAACGTCCCTAATTGTCCGTTGGGAATCAAATACGGGATGGACAATTTCACGTTTCGCATGGCGCCGACAACTCGGTGTCCAACTTCGTGCGCCAGGGAGGACAAAAGAACACCCGCGGTGACTGGTAAAGCAGCCTCGACGTACGCGACGGTATCAAAGTTTTCTAATCCTGGCGGAGGCGCGCTCGGATCGATGCTCGGGTCTATACCAGCCGCGCCGCCACCTTCCGCTAACCATCGCATGGTCTCCTCAGGCAGTCGCGAGACTTCCGCGACTAAACCCAATTGGACGGCAGATCCGACGGTAAAACCAATCAAAGCTAACGCGATGAGGTACTGCCAAAACCCAGTCTCTTCAGACGGACCAGCTCTGTCCGCGGGAACGACTAAGAACGAAACCCTCGGTCCTCTGGTGTTTGAGACTGATTCACCCGGTCCGGGCGAGTTCGGCGACAACGCGTCCGGTTCTTCGAGCATGAAAATTTCGTACTTGTTGTCAAACATGTCGTAAAGTTTCGCGCGAACTTCGTCCCAAACTTCCTGACGATCCTTTCGCAAATTGCCTCTGAACAACGCACCAGTACCACCTTGACCCATGGAGGAGTTTCTTCTTCTACCGCCTGAAGAGGTTGCCGCTGCGGCGTTGTCTCCCGGACCCGCTTCCATGTCGTCCAAGTCGCCGCCGATCGTCTCCACCGACGTCACGAAAAACGTTTGCATACCAAAAATTTCGTTCTTGATCACGTCCACGTCTTCTTTCGATACCGGTGGAATCCCAGGTTCTTCTAAAATATCCAACAACGCATCGAATTGCTTCTGAAGTTCTCTTTCCTCCCTTTGTAACTCGGCCTCGTCGTCTTCGTCCGACGACGCCATCTTCCCTTCCTCTTTCATTTTCTTCCTCTGCGCGATCTTACCGAGATCGGCTAAAACTTTCTCCAACTTTTCGTCTCTGCTGCTGACGACGTTGTTATTGCTACTATCGATGCTCTTACTACCGCCCTCCTCTTTTCCTTTTTCTTCGCTCTTTACCTCGTCGTCGTCGTCCGACGGTGGTTTCAACAAATCGACCAACCCGTCTCCACCGGACGACTCCTTGCTCAAATCCACCCGAAACTTCTTCCTGTTCTCCTCTCTAATTCTCCTCGTCCGCTCGTCTAAGCTCATATCGTCGTCTGAGCTGCTCTCGTCCATCGATTTCTGTTTCATCTCTCTCGTTTCTTTCAACTTTAAATATTTCGCCTCCTCTTCCTTCTCTTTGCGTTCCTCCTCCAATTTTTTTTCGTCCGGTCCCAACAAGAGCTCCAAATCCGCCAACGTCGTCGAGACGTCCAAATTCATCATCGGTACTTTGATCGGTTTTAAAGATTCTATTTCTTTTTCTTCTTCTTCTTCTTTACTGTTCTTCTTCGAAAACTCTGTATCATCGGCGCTTTCTTTCGTTGATGTCGATGTCGTCTTTTCCGCGTTCTCGTCGTCGTTTTCTCCTTTTTCGTCTTCTTCGGTTTCATTTTCACCACCACCGCCGAAGAGGTTCCCGAGCCACCCTTTTCGCGCGACGATCCTCCTCGTCCTTCTCCTCCCAAAACTCGTTTTTGTCGCGTTCGAAAACGATGATCTTTGTCTCTTCTCTTCTTCTTTCGCGGTAAAAGTCATCGAGGATGATGAAGAACGACACGAAACCGCGACGAGAATTCCATTCGATTTTGATGACGGCGACGGAGTGCACGTTCTCCTCATCCAGTTAAAACTCTTTCTTCTCCCGTGAAAACCTCTGCCATCTTCTCGGTAACGAAAAGAGGAGCTTTTCGTTAACGACGACGAAACGACCACCATCACTGCTGGTGTTTGAATCATAGCGCTGCTGCTCATCTTTTTTGTTGAATCTCTTTGGTAAATCTCTTCTTTTCGGTGTTTCGTATGTATGCGTCGTGTGTGTATAGTGTGTTCTAAATTATATGCAAATAATGTTTGTAATTGTTTTTATTGAAGCATTTTCCGCCAAAGCACGAGCACACAAAGAAAGAAAGAAAAAGAACAACAGACAAACGTGACAAAGAGAAGCAAGAGAAGAAGAAGAAAAAGAAGAAAAAAACGAGAAAAAAACGAGAGAAAATTAGTTCACAAAATCTCTTCTCTTCTCTTCAATCTTCTCTCTTCTCGTTAAATATACGTCTCTCTTTAAAGACGACGATGTTTTCTTCGACCTCGTTGGCGAGATCGAGCGGGAGGACGACGACACTTTTTCCTCCTCCTCCTCCTTTAGTATCGTCATCGCTTTCGAGGAGGCGCGTAAAAGGTATTCGCGGAAAGAAGAGCGAGAAGACGAAGAAGGATGCCTTATCGTTCTCGTTACTTTTAACGAGGAGTAGTGGTTGTAGTGGTGGAGATACGAGTGGTAAAAAAAGAAGAAAAAGTGCGACAAAAACGACGGCTTTTAGGAGGTTTCCATCGTCATCATCGTCTTCTCCAAGAGGAGGAGAGAAATGGCGAGCAAAACGACCATCTTCTTTCTCGGACGAGGACGACTTTGAGGACGAGCTTTTATACCCGGATCGGAGATTTAAATCGCAAGACGAGCGACAAGCCGCCATCGATAGGCTGTCGCCTCCGAAAGAATCATCGAAGGACGAAGACCAACACGGGGAAGAGAAAAAAGGAGAGCTCAAGTTTGTGAAGAAGGTGGAAAGTTTAAGGCGAGGGACGACGTCGTCGTCTTCCTCTCCCGGGAACGGGAACGACGACGGCGGCGGTAAAAATGAATTCGGAAAACTGTCCTCGTCGTTACCTCCGGAACGACCACCGAGAAGAAGGACGACGACGAGAAATAATGTGGGATTGAGCGAACGCGAGAAGAACCGCGCGGTAAGAAGAGAAGATCCGGATTTGGGTCCGAGCGCGCGAGAGCGATCGCAAATGAAAAAAATGGAAAGACGACAAAAAGAAGCGGACGAGAGGATGGAGCGCATTTTGTCCATCATAGATGATTCGAAGTTTGGGATGGCGTTTAGTATGGTGAATGAGAGCGACAGCACAGGCGGCGCGGAGCCGGCGTTTTTCGCCTTGTCGCAGAAGAAACAGTTGGAGTATTTGGTCGAGTTGCAAAAAGAGTTGGACGACGCGAATATTGGTTTGATTGAACAACTGTTTGGCTTGTGGAAGTGGACGAACGACACGTCAGACGAGATTATTGAGAACTCGTCGTCGTCGTACGAAGCAGAAGACGACGACGAGAGCGGTGGTTGGGGGAAAAAGAATTACCAAGGCGGCAAACCGGAAGGATTCTTAGGCGAACTGTCCGAAGAGTTGAGAAACTTTTTGTCGATCGACATCACCGAAGTCTCGCCGAATCAGTCGAAAGTGGAAGTATACGCATCTCCCGAAGCGATACTCGCAATTGTAGTCATGCTAGTCGTGAGTTGGAATTTTGGAGGATGGTTCGTGTCTTTGTTCGTGAACTCAGACGGTATCCCGCCGATTTAATAATATACAAACAATTTTTAGCGCTCGCAAAAAATGTAATACTACTACAAAAAGAGAGATACAAAAAACATGCTTTAAAACTTCTTTTGTACTCCTGTGGTACCCAGCGCGCGCTGCTTTGTCTGTGTTTCGCGTTTACATCTGTTGTATCTCTTTTCCTTTTAACACATGTGTTCTCGTTCTCGTGATCGTGTGTATTATTCTTTTTTCACGGAATGAAAAAAAGACGTTTTTGTCAACCAAGGAAAAAAGCGGGGAAAGTTTGTGTGCATTCCCCAAAGTGATGTCGACAAGTTGCGCACGCACACGCGCGCGCTCGACGACGAAGAAGTTAAAGAAGACAAAGTTAGAAGACGTTCTGCACCACCACTAAAACTGCCGTTCTTACTCGTTTTTTGCGTCGAACGACGAGAGCGATAAAAGGAAGAACGTTAACGACAACAACCGAGGGAGAGCGGCGTTCTCTCTAACGAGAATTCTCTAAGAGAGAGAGAGAAAAGAGGGAGAGAAAGATGAGCGAAAATGCCCCTCGACCGGGACGGCGGCAAATAGGGGGACGAGGACGATCGACGAGCGCTTTTGGTGACTTTGAGAGCGCGGGGAGTAGTGCCGATGGTGAAGAAGAAGAAGGCTTTGAAGAGGAAGACTGGGAGGAGGACGAAGAGTGCGACCACCGCCGAGAAGACGAGAAGAGCGAGAACGAGATCGACGACCAGAGCGGCTTCTCCCAACCTTCGCCTACGTCGCAAAGAGTGACGTTTTCGTTCGGCGCGAACGACGCGAGATTTTCTCGCAACGACTGGCGAAGACACGGGATGGTGCACTTACTCGCGTGCGCTTTTATGAACATTTTCTGTTTAGGCGTGTATGGGGTGTTGCAAGAACGAGTGATGACGATTCCGTACGAGAGCAGTAAGAACGACGATGAATCGGGGACGTATTATCCGGACGCTATATTTACGAGTTCGATTTTTTTGGTGCTGAGTAATCGGATTTGCGCGCTGTTCGTCGGCGGGGTGGCGCTTTTTTACACTTCCTCGACGAAAGCGAGTGGTCATCATCATCATCATCATCATCGTCATCGTTTCAAGAGAGAGAAGTATTGGTGGTGGCCAGATTCGAGTTTGGAGAACTACGCGTGCGTGGCGTTTTCAAACTTAATGAGCACGTTGTGCCAATACGAAGTTTTGAAGTATTTGAGTTACGCGATTAGTACTTTAGCGAAAGCGGCGAAGATTTTACCGACTATGTTTTGGGGGTTCATTTTACACGGAAGACGGTTTCGAACGAACCAGTATTTATCTGCCATGGTAGTCACCGTCGGGTGTTTCGTGTTTGTCTTCAACTCGTCGTTAGCGGCGAAGTATGCGAGCGAAGGCATGACGACGGAGGAGGAGGAAGAGGACGAGATTGGTGCTACTACAATCGACCGGGACGAGAAAGGGTACGTTAATGTGTACTCGAATAACAACAGACTCTACGACAGGAACGATGTTAACGACGAGGATCAAGGAGTGATTTCGGAAGATCCCATCGTTTCCGCCATTTTCAAAGAAGAGAACGACATAAACGCGGCGTTTTGGAAGAAACGCGCGTTAGTCAGGCGCTCCTCTTTCCAACGCGCGATTGGTACTTTTCGTTCCTTAGCTCGAGACTCCATTTTCATCGGCGTGTGCATAACGCTCGTTTACCTCGCCGCAGATGGGTTTACCAGTTCATTTCAGCAAAGAATGTTTCGCGTGCAAAAGACATCCCTGTTCGATCAAATGTTTTGGACGTGCGTTTTTGGGACGTTTTTCAGCGCCTCGTGGGTCGTCCTTTCCGGGCAGTTGGAATACGCGGTTTTATTCTTACATCGGTACCCGAAAATAATACCGGACATAATTTATTTATCCATGGCGTCAGCATTAGCGCAGGTGTCAATCACGTACACTATTCGCGCGTTTGGTGCGGTCACGTTGGCGTCTGTAATGACCGTTCGACAAGTCGTTTCGATTTCATTGAACGCGTTCCTGTTTCACGAACCGTTGGTCGCTTTACAATGGGTAGGTTTGAGTTTAATTTTACTCCCGGTCTTTTTCGGAGGCGCCGGGTATAAGAAAGAGTTGGAAACAAGAAACACGTCGGCCGGGATGAAACGAAGAACTGGTGGTGGAGAAGGAGAGGAAGAAGGCGCTTTGGCGGGATCGAGGACGACAAATATGACGAGCGTGCTCATCGACCACGGCAACCATCACCACACGCGCCGGCTCAGAGGTGGCAAAGTTACTCACAAGAACGAGGACGTCGTGTAATAACAGAGGATTTCTTTTTCGATTCGTATATATAAATGAAGAACGCGTTCGATTAGTTTAGCTTAAGTAGATGAGATGTTTTGAGCATATAATAATGAGTAGTAGTAGTAATACGTAGTAGTTAATGATAGTATCTCCTTCTCGAAACGCGAAGAGGCGGCGAAGGCGAAGAGGCGAAGACGACGATAAAAACACCAACGCCGGTTCATCTCGTCTTCTTATTTTCATTGCTGACGCGAGCGTTTTTATCCTTCGTAAACAACCCGGGTTCAAACATGTGACACACAATCCCGACGCCGATTAAAGTCGTCATGAAGAACAATTTAAACTCCAACATATCCGTCGACGTGAACCCAAACTTCCCTTTGACGTTTTTCAAATCAAACGTGCTGTTTGGTAATTTATTCACGTGCATGCTCTTCAACCCCGCAGACATGGTCACGAACGCAACGCATGCGATTCTAAATCTTTCTTTGCTCGACGACAAGCGAGTCGAGAGTAATATGAACCCTAACCCAAGTCTGACGCAACACAACAGTTGCATCAAGTGGACCTGTATGGAGTTCTCGTGTCGTATTCCGTAGAACTTATTCAACGCTTTCCGGGGGGAAATCAAAGCGCCTTCGAAGTTGATGAGAATCAAGGCGATGCCGATTAACGTGAGGACGTTCTTGAGGACGCCACCGGGACCTCCTGAAATAGTAATCGTTGCCATTGTTTAAAGTTTGTCGTTGTTGTTGTTGTTGTTGCGTGTTCTTGTTCTTGCTGTTCTGAATTAAATGATGAAGTGTCGGCGCATTTGTAACGAACGAACGGGTTTGTGTTTAGGGTAATCTCTAGGGTAACGTTACAGCTGCTTAGGGGAGTTCGTAAGCGAAGACGTAATACGACGAGAGCCGAACAACACGAATAAAATATACGTCTTCTAAAGCTCACAACACACGAAATCTTTAGTACACACAGTCTCATTTTTCACGGGTTGCGCATCTCTCATATTATCGGGCTTTTTACTTCTTACGAAAGAAGTAGTTAATTACATCGCACCGCGGAGAAACAGAACGAGAGAGAGAGAACGAAAGAAAGAGAGAGAGCGAAGATTTGATGTTTCACCACCAATTCTTCTTCTTCTTCTTCTCCTTGACTTCTTCTCGAACGATCCGTTTCGTGTCGTGCGCGCGTTTCTGCGATAGCCGTTCACGTCGGAAAATCGAGCCGGCGCGCTCTTCGGTTGGTTTCCGTCGAGCGCGTTTTAGCGGCTTTGGCTTTTCTTTCCTCTTTGTTGATGATGCGCGTTTGCCGAGACGACGATGCGAATACTCTCTTCACTCGTCGTTTTTACCCGACAAAACCTACCACGTGCGCGTCGTCTCGAAACCGTTTGTCTATGTCGTGAAACCCAAACTTTCCCAAGATATCGCTGATTTCCTCCACCGAGAGCTGTTCCACGTTTCGTTTCAAATCGTTCACTTTCGCGCCGTCTTCGTCCAAAAACTCGAGATATATCGGGCTTCCGTTTTGCCATTCCACGGAAACTTTCTCGCCGAATCGAACGCGCTTCTCCACGTCCTGTTTCAGAAGCTTTTTCAACTCCGGATGTGCGTTTAAGCGTCACCCTGGGCAGGAGATGAATTTCGCAGAATGCACGCGAGAGAGTTCGTCTTCCGAGGGATGGAATCGATGAGACGAGGCCGAGGACGAGGAAAACGCCAAACACATCGTCGGCGTTGTTGAAAAGAGGAGCAACGACGACGACAAAAGAAGAAGAAAATGGAAATTATTATGGAAAAAAAACAGACGACGACGACGACGATTTTGCCCCCGAGGAGATAAAGGCGTCGTCGTTTTCGCCATCTCGCGTTTTGCGCGTCGTCGTCTGTTCGTTGTGATGTGGTTCTTCGTTCGTTGGAAAATTTATTTTATTTTGTGCGTTTTTGCATCTCTGAGAGAGAGAGAGAGAAAAAATGGTCAACGAGCCTTCAAAAAAGAGGATGAAAAGAACAGCTTTTTTCGCTGCGTGCCAAAAATTCAAGAGAGAAATTATTCTCTTCTGTCCTTTTTTTGACATCAATTCGGCTCTATTTTCTGTCCCTTTGATATATGAATTGGATAGAACGCATCGTGTTGTTTTGCTTCTCTTCTTAGCATGTGAAGTTCGAGAGCATCTGATGAAACAATTTTTTTACACACTTGCACAACCAAAAAAAAAACACAACACACTCGTTTTTGTGTCTTTAAATTTTTTTCTTTTTTTTCAAAAATCTCGCACGAAACAAAAACTCTACACTTTTTTCTCTCATCTTTCATCTCTTTCGACGAAAGAGGATGATGATGAAGACGACGAGGACGAGGACGAGGAGACAGAAAAGCGTCGGAGAAGAAGAAGAAGAAGAAGAAGAAGAGACGACGATGCGTGTCGCGTTTCTTCTCCAAGAGCGCTTTAAAGCGTACCGCGAGATGCTTTCAAAATCATCATCATCAAAATCATCATCAGTCGAAGATGGTGAAGGTGTGTGTGGTGCCATCGACGCCTTCGTCGATGAGGATGACGACGACGATGAAAATGCAAAAGTCTTCTTCTTCGACGACTCGTTCCGAGAGGAGTTTCGAGAGTGTTGTTTTAGCGCGACGACTTTGACGAAGAATCAGACGAGGACGAGGAGGAGGAAAGAAGAAGAAGAAGAAGAAGAAGAAGAAGAAGAAGAAGGAGCAACAACAACAACAACAACAACAACAACAACAACAACTTTATTAAAGTCTATATTCGAGATGCGCAGAGCGTTCAAAGACATCTGCGTGGAACAGTTTTTGCGAGAGGCGAAAGCGTACGTTCTGCGATCGCCTCTGAGAGAACTCACAGAGACGCTGAGGAAGATCGAAAAGGAGGAAGGCGAGGCGGAGAGTTTGAGCGCGGTGATTGCGAACGCGCTGGACAGAGAAGAAGAAGAAGAAGAAGACGATGATGAAGAAGATGATGAAGAAGAAGCTTCTTCTCCGGGTTTTAGGTGCTTGCGAGCGTTTAGCGCGTTTGCGAGAAAAGTGGAGAGGTTGAAGGCGATCGCGTCGGAGGTTGCCGAGATGGTACTCGTCGGCGAAGAAGAAGAAGAAAAAGACGACGACGACAAAGACGACAAAAACGCGGATGGCAAAGAAAACGAGAAGATAATTAGCGCGGCGAAGGGATCTCGTTCGTCTGTTAAAAGTGGTAATCTTCTTCCTCTCGACGCGCAAAGTCAGAAGAAAAAATTTGAAAAGAAGTTTGACGATTTAATCGCCGAGTTGATCGTCTCGTGCGGTCCGAGGAACGCGACGAGGGTGTTGAGCGCGTATTACGCGAAAGTCATCGTAAAATTTCGGAACAAATGCGCGTTTCCTTTGGACGAGGAGGAGTTTTACGCTTCGTTGGAGGAAGAAAAAAAGAGTGGTCGGAGTCGTCGTCCGGCAACTTTGAATACTACTACGAGTACGAAAACAGACGAAAACAACGAAGAAGAGTCTATGCAACTGAGCGACGACGACGACAACGGCGGCGACGACGACGACGACGAAGAGAACGAGGTTCAGCAGTACAGAAAGTTCGTGAAAAACGTGCGCAAACACCTTCGCAATTGCGCTTCGCCGACGAAAATGTTGGGAAAACTCGAGTGCGCTCAAATCGAACGCGTTCACAAAGACGCCATTCTGAAGCACTTTAAAAGATACTCGTACGAAGCGTTTGAGATTGCGAGCGATTTTGCGATCAAACATTTCGCGTTGAAATTTGCCGCCTCGAACTTCAAAGCCTCCGCGCTGAAGTGCGTCGCGTTGTATTCTCGAGTCGTTCCGTTACAAATCGCCAAGACTGTTTTTGGATTTGAATCCATTCAGTTTGGAAACGAGGCGCCGAGTCAGTTCCACCGAAAATTCATCTCCTCGAGCAAAGAACACTTAGGCGCTTTACGAATCGAGGAATTGTTTGACATCGTCGTCGATCATCCAGACTCGCTCGGCGCGGTGAAAGATTTGCGAATGTGTTTGAGTGACGACAGGCAGTTTGGTCTGCGAGAATCGTTAGTTTCCAGCTTTAACGAACAACTGCGGAGACGCTTGTTACATCCGGGAGCGAGAACCGCGGATGTAATTTCGCAATACATAGGGACGATTAAAACGATGCGAGATTTAGATCCATCGGGAATAGTTTTAGATTTAGTTTCTGGACCGATACGGAAGTATTTGAGGAAAAGAAAGGATACCATTCGGTGCGTCGTGACGATGCTGACGGACGACGGAAGCGGAGATCGCAACGATAACAACGATGGCGATGGCGATGGTGGAGGCGGAGACGCATCGACAGCGAACGCATTGTTCGCAGAGCTAGGTGCCATGGCGAGAGAAGAATTGAAGAATACAAACGACAACGCCGACGACGCCAACCCCCACCATCACGATCGAAGGAGACGCAAAGCCAGCGGAGGCGACATCGTCGACGAGGACGGCGACGAGAGCGAATCCTCCGAACTCGACGAGGACGACGGCGCGAGCTTTAACCAGTTTAACGAACAAGAATTTAACGCGTTTAAAGCGAACGAGAATAGAAAAAAATACCAAGAGTACCAGATGCAGATGAGGAATACTTTCCAGGGTGTGGAAGATTACGATATGGACGATGCGGATGAAGGCGCGAACAACAAAGACGGCAACGGTAGCGACGAAAGCGAAAGCGAAAGCGAAGGTAGCGAAGACCGCGGCCTCGACGAATTTGCACATTTTTACCCCGCTCCGAAAAAGTCCACGTCTCTCTTAAAATCACAAAATTCTGGAATGGACGCCATAATGGATTACGAGAGCAAACAGCTCTCTCGAACGCTGACGAGTTTTGGCGTCGATCAGCTCCAAAATCTGGTCTTGGATCGCACGGAATCTGGCATGACGTGGGGTAAGAATTTCGGAACGCCCGTACCGGTGGACATCCTCTCTCGCGAACAATCGAGAAAGATGCAACAGCAGCAGCAGCAGCAGCAGCAAGAACAACAACATCAAGAGCAAAGACACCGAAACTTGCAAAAAGCCGGTGAACTTGAGAGTTTGATCCCGGGGCGAAAAAGCGCATCAGCGCCGAAGAAGATTCTTAAGCGTTTCCCAGGAGACGCGTGGGATCCGGAGCCGGTTGTTTCGGAAGCTACGAAACTCCGCTCGCGCAAAAGGCGTCAATTGAGAGACATTATCGGTCTTCTCGTTGGTATTTACGGTGGGAAAGAGTTGTTCGTGAACGAATACCGATTGATGCTCGCGGATAAGCTGTTGCAAAAATCCAACTACGACGCCGAGAGAGAAACGCTCGCGTTGGAATTGCTCAAGAATAAGTTTGGCGAGACGCATTTACACGATTGCGAGGTCATGTTGCGCGACGTGAACGATTCGCGACGAGTGAACGCGAACGTGAAAACGCGACCGGCAGAAGGCACGCCACTCGCGAAAGAAGGTATTCGAACGACAGAAATGTTGAAAGAAAGTCCCGTGCAAGCTTTGATTCTCTCAAAATTGTTCTGGCCAAAAGACATCGCCAAAAGCGCGGCAACAATCGTCGCGCCGGCGTCGACGCAGGCGAGTTTGCCGCACCCGGTTTCCGCGCCTTCAATCGTCCCGTCACTTGGACAAGAGCAAGAACCAGTGCAAATGACGATGAACACGAACGAGATGTACGTTGGGGAGGAAGAGGAAGTGGACGGATTGAACGATCCGACATCCGCTGCCGCGGCGGCGAATACCGCTCCAACTTCGCCTCCTCCGGAAGGCGACGCGTCCGTGCTCGATGACGATATCGATGCGCAACTACAACAACAACTGCGCGATCAAGAAGAAGGCGACGAGGGAACGCCTTCTTTACTTTCGCGCTCTTTATCGACGTCGCCGCCGCGGGATCCTGGAGTATCGGGCGAAAGAGAAAACGAGAGGATGAAAAGAACGACAGTCGGCGCGAGGCCTCCTTCTCCTTCTGCGCACAACGACATCATCCTCCCGCCGGCTATCGACCAAGCCATGCGTGCGTACGAAGAACGCTACCACGAGTTGAAAGCGCCAAGGAAGATGACGTGGATGCGTTCGCTCGGTCGCGTCGTCGTTGAAGTCTCTCTGATCAACGAAAAACCGTTTGAAATTGTCGTTTCGCCGTTACACGCGGCGATTTTGTACCACTTCACGGAGCGCGAAAAATGGACGGCGGAGGAGTTAGCGAAGGTCTTGAATGCGACGACCAAAGCCGTTCGACAGCGAATGGTTTTATGGATGAACCGAGGAGTGGTTTCGGAAACGAGCGAAGCGACGTACGAATTGAACACCGTGGCATCGTCGGCGACGAACAACAAAATGATGGAGCACCGACGAGCGACGGGGTCGTTGAAAACGACGATCGCGACCGATGGAGGCGGTGGTGGTCCAGGAGAGAACGACGACGACGATGACGATTTCTTGCATCGCGCGGGATCCTCCGCCGAGGAAGTTGAAGCTGCGGAAATGAAAGTGTACGAGCAATACGTCATGGGCATGTTGACGAATTTCCCGTCCATGCCGATTGAAAGAATACACAACATGTTGAAAATGTTCGTCGTGGAACCGGCGTACGATAAAACGCAAGCGCAGTTGGAGAAGTTCTTGATGTCTTTAGTTCGCGCGGAGAAGTTAGCGCACGACGGGGAAAACTTTTCGAAAAGGAAAGAGTAGTAATAGTAGTAGTAGTAGCTGTCGTTTTGTACCAATAATAATATCGCGTCAAGCGCTGCGTGCGACAAAAAACAAAGCTCTCTCTTTTTATTCTCGTTAAATTATATGTACACTGTTATTTCTTTTCGTCGAAATACGGCAAACCAACCGTCTCTTCGCACCACTTCACTTGCTCCTCGCTCATTTGCTCGATGATGTTCCTCCCGACCGGGGTGGATTTAAACGCCGTCAACAAATTCCACTCGCTCGGGTTCGGTTTCTCGTTGACTGATTTCGGCATCTTCGTCAACATTTCCTCGTACAACTTCTTCCCGTCCATGATGATTGGAAAAAAGTGCGGCTGTCCTTCTTCTCTCGTTTGATTCTCCTTATAATACACGAGCACGGGAAACCCGGGAAACCAAAACTCCCAATTCTGAACGCTTTCAAACGACCACTTATTCGCTCCGCCGCCTTGCAACTTGTTATCCCCGGACGAATCCGTCTCCGCCTTCGCCGCTTCTCCGTCGCTCTCGCCCGGTTGAATAAACACCACGTCCAAATCTGTCTCGCTGAATCGAAACCGAACTCTCGACGCTTGCAAGGATAAGAAACCTCCGAGTATCGCGTGTATCGCGCACTGCGGGAACCACAAGTGGCACACCGGGCCGAGAAAGAGGGAGATTGCAATCAAGGTCGCCCCTATGCGATAGTCTCCCGGGATGACTTTTGTTTCGGACGATTCAGACGAAGAGGAAGAGGCGGCAGTTGCAACGCTCCCTCTTCTTCTTCTTCTTCTCGAAAAGGAAGACGACGAGGTCGTCGCGAACGACTTTAAAGACGTTCTTCTGTACAGCTTTTGCGCTTCCATCATCGCGTCTGCACTTTTGGACGATGACGATGAGAAAACCATCGTCCCGTTTTGACTCTTCCGCGTGAAGAAAAAGAAACGACGATTATTTTGACGACCACCTTTCTCTCTCGTTCTTCTCGTCGTCTGAATCGTCGTGTTTAAAGTCGTTAACGTCTTCTGCATCATCATTTCTCTCTCTCTCTCTCTCTCTCTCTCTCTCTCTGGTTGGTTTTTCAACAGTCCTTTCGTGCTCAAAAAAAAAATAATGAAGCACATTTGTGGGTGAAAAAAAGGAGAAAAATTCAAAAAAAAATTCTTTTTCTCCACAGTTGTTTGTTTTCGTTTGTTCGTTGTCTCGCACAAATCCAATCAAATCATCGTTTAATCTCTTTCGAGTTCTCTCTCTCTCTCTGTGCTCTTCTCTCTCGAACAACAACCCCCGCTTTATTTTCAAAGGCTCTTCTAAAGGTGTTCTGTTCTGTTCCGCAAAGTCTTTTGTTACGGTTTTTACGGCTGTTATTCTTTTAAACGACGACGAGAGAGAGCGAGATATATATCACACACACAGAAGAAGACGCTCTACAAATGTCGCAACAACAGACGATGAAAGAACGATTTCAAAAAGCAAAGTGGGAACAGTTTTGCGCGCACTTTAATAACAATCTAAAAGTTTTCCTCAACTTTGATGAAAACCAGTGGACGATTGAAACGAAGCGACGGAAAACGGGGCACTCGGAAGGGAGCTTCGACGCGTATTATTTATTTTGCGCCGAGGAGAAACGAGGGAAAACGAAGCGATTTCGGAGCTTGAAAGAGGTGGAGAGGAAGTTAAGAGAAGACGCGCGAGAAACGAAGGAGAAGAAGACATCGACAGAGAAACACTCATCATCACCACCACCACCAC